>Ga0209943_1001545_pt1 | contig 13788 bp, 10 predicted proteins | sample SalPonR1_B_D2_MG_FD_185698 | JGI IMG/M metagenome (GOLD analysis project Ga0209943, IMG submission 185698) | Salt pond soil microbial communities from South San Francisco under conditions of wetland restoration - Salt Pond MetaG R1_B_D2_MG... ... | reverse complement strand
GGACTTAATTGAAGTTCAAAAAAATTCATATGAATGGTTTATTAGAGAAGGATTAAAAGAAGTTTTTAACGACATATCTCCTATAGAGGATTACACTGGAAATTTGATATTAGAATTTGTGGATTACAAATTAAATGGAGATCCAAAGTACGATCAAATGGAGTGTAAAGAGAGAGACGCAACTTTTGCTCTACCTTTAAAAGTAAAGGTAAGGCTTATAAACAAAGAAACAGGAGAGATAAAGGAACAGGAAGTATTTATGGGTGACTTTCCTCAGATGACTGAGAGAGGTACATTCATAATAAATGGTGCAGAACGTGTCATAGTAAGTCAATTAGTTAGATCACCAAGTGTGTATTACGATGTAGAACGTGACAAGACTGGTAAAGAACTTTTTTCAGCTACAGTAATACCTAATAGAGGTGCGTGGCTTGAATATGAAACCCGTTCTAATAGTTTGGTTAATGTTAGAATAGATAGAACTAGAAAAATTCCTATCACTATTCTTTTAAGAGCTATGGGCTGTGAAACAGATGCAGAAATCATAGAATTGTTAGGAGAATCAGAACAGTTATTAAAGACGCTAGAAAAAGATGGAACCAAAAACAAAGATGAAGCTTTAATAGAAATCTATAAAAAACTTAGACCAGGAGAACCACCTACCTTAGATAGTGCGACATCACTAATTAATAATCTTTTCTTTGATCATAAAAGATATGACTTAGCAAGAGTAGGAAGATATAAATTCAATAAAAAACTTAGTATAGAAAATCGAGGAATCGGAAAAGAATCAGTTAATACGATTGTAAATAAAAACACTGGAGAATTAATAATTTCTGAAGGTGAAGTAATAACTAGAGAAAAAGCTTTTCAGATTGAAGCAGCAGGAGTTTTTCATATTGAAGTATATAGTAAGGATAAAGAAATTGTTAAAGTTTATAGTAATAAATTTGTGTATCCTGAATTGGTATACAAGGGAATAGATTATGAAAAACTTGGTTTGAAAGAAAAGGTATATTATCCTGTATTAAAAGAACTATTAGAAACTGCAACTGATGAAGAAACTTTTGAAATTAGCAATGAAAAATTGGAAGATGAAATAGAAAAAAATATTAGAAGACTTACACCTAAACATATAATTGCTGATGATATATTAGCATCTATAAGCTATGAATTTTGCTTATTTAAAGGGGTAGGTGAAGTAGATGATATAGACCACTTAGGAAACAGAAGAATTAGAGCCGTAGGTGAATTACTTCAGAATCAAGTAAGAGTAGGTCTTTCCAGAATGGAAAGAGTTATTAGAGAAAGAATGACTATCCAAGACGTTGAAGTTGTAACACCGCAGGTGCTAATGAATATAAGACCTGTAGCAGCAGCAATCAAAGAATTCTTTGGTAGTAGTCAACTTTCACAATTTATGGATCAAACTAATCCACTTGCGGAATTGACTCATAAAAGAAGAATGTCTGCATTAGGACCAGGAGGTTTGAGCAGAGATAGAGCAGGATTTGAGGTAAGAGACGTTCACCAGACTCATTATGGAAGGATGTGTCCTATTGAAACACCAGAGGGACCAAATATAGGACTGATAACTTCTTTAGCAACATATGCAAGAATCAATGAATACGGATTCTTAGAGTCACCTTATAGAAAGGTAAATAAAGAAACTGGAGAAGTTACTACTAATATTAATTATATTACTGCTGATATAGAAGATGAACAAATTATAGCTCAGGCAAATGAACCTATCGGAGAAGATGGTAAATTTAAAAATAAAAGAGTTGTTGTTAGGGGAGCAAAGGGAGCACCAGAAATTGTAAGTAGAGACAATGTAGATTATATGGATGTTTCTCCAAAACAACTTATATCTGTAGGTACATCAATGATACCCTTCTTAGAAAACGATGATGCAAATAGAGCTCTAATGGGAGCAAATATGCAGAGGCAGGCAGTTCCATTAATGATAACAGATGCACCTATAATAGGTACAGGAATGGAACACAAAGCAGCTAAAGATTCTGGGGTTGTTGTTGTTAGTAAAAACGACGGTAAAGTTGTATCAGTACAATCATCTGATATTATAATAAAAAGAGATGATAATGGAACATTAGATAAATATTCATTAATTAAATTTAAAAGATCCAATCAAGGAACATGTTTAAATCAGAAACCTTTAGTAAAAAAGGGTGATCAAGTAAAAAAAGGCGAGATCATTGCTGATGGAGCTTCAACATCACAAGGTGAAATAGCACTAGGTAAAAATCTATTGGTAGGTTTTATGACTTGGGAAGGTTACAACTTTGAGGATGCTATTTTAATCAATGAGAATCTTGTAAAAGATGATAGTTTAACATCTCTTCATATAGAAGAGTATGAATCAGAAGCTAGAGATACTAAATTAGGACCAGAAGAAATTACAAGAGATATACCAAATGTTGGAGAAGATTCTCTTAAGGATTTAGATGAAAGAGGAATTATAAGAATTGGAGCTGAAGTTGAACCAGGAGATATTTTAGTAGGAAAGGTTACTCCCAAAGGAGAAACTGAGTTAACTGCTGAAGAAAGACTTCTGAGAGCGATTTTTGGTGAAAAGGCTAGAGAAGTAAGAGATACATCACTTAAAGTACCTCACGGTCAAAGTGGAATAATTGTAGATGTAAAAGTATTTACAAGAGAGAATGGAGACGAATTAAATCCAGGAGTAAATAAATTAGTAAGAGTATATATAGCTACTAAAAGAAAAATAAATGTAGGAGACAAGCTTTGTGGTCGTCATGGAAACAAAGGTGTTATTTCTCGAGTACTCCCTGAAGAAGATATGCCTTTCTTACCAGATGGCACACCTCTAGAAATTGTTCTTAATCCACTAGGAGTACCATCTCGTATGAATATAGGACAGGTACTTGAGGTTCATCTAGGATTGGCTGCAAAAAAATTAGGATGGAATGTAGCAACACCTGTGTTTGACGGAGCTACAGAAAACGAAGTTTTCGAAGCTTTAGAGATGGCAGGATATCCTTCAACAGGAAAAATTGATTTAAGAGATGGAAGAACAGGAGAGTCTTTTGACGCACCTATAACTGTAGGATATATGTATATACTAAAACTTCATCACCTTGTTGATTCAAAAATTCACGCAAGATCAACAGGACCTTATTCTCTTGTTACACAACAGCCTCTTGGAGGTAAAGCACAATTTGGTGGACAGAGATTTGGAGAAATGGAAGTTTGGGCTCTTGAAGCATACGGAGCTGCACATACACTTCAGGAAATGCTTACAGTGAAATCAGATGACGTAACTGGTAGAGTTAAAACTTATGAAGCGATTGTAAAAGGAGAAAATATACCACAACCTGGAATACCAGAATCCTTTAAAGTATTAGTTAAAGAATTGCAAAGTTTAGCTTTAGATATAACTATTATTTCTCCCGAGGAAAAAGAGGAGAACGAAGAAATAGAAGAAATAGAAGACATCAAAGAAGTGATTGGTGAAGAAAGATTTATAGAAGAAGAAACAACCGGAATGGAAATAGAGGATTTAGATAAAAACTAATTTAGGAAGGGAGTTGGCCCCTTTATGGAATTTAACAACTTTGAAGCAATTAGAATAAGTCTAGCATCACCTGAAAGTATAATGAGCTGGTCTTATGGAGAAGTAAAGAAACCTGAAACTATAAACTATAGAACACTTAAACCAGAAAAAGAGGGTTTGTTCTGTGAAAAGATTTTCGGTCCTACAAAGGATTGGGAATGTCATTGTGGGAAATATAAGAGAATTAGATACAAAGGCGTAGTATGTGATAGATGTGGTGTTGAAGTAACTAAAGCAGCTGTTAGAAGAGAGAGAATGGGACACATAGACCTAGCGGCACCAGTATCTCATATCTGGTACTTTAAGGGTATACCGTCAAGAATGGGATTGCTTCTTGATATGTCTCCAAGATCTTTAGAAAAAGTACTTTATTTTGCTCAGTTTATTGTAACTGAAAGCGGAGACACACCTTTATCAGACAAGCAGATACTTACAGAACTAGAATATATAGAATATAAAGACGTATACGGCGATTCATTCCAGGCAGGAATGGGAGCCGAAGCTGTTAAAAAAGTATTAAGCAAAATAGATTTAGAAAAAGAAATTAAAGAATTAAGAGGAAATCTTAAAAATAGTAAAGGTCAAAAGAAAATAAGAATAACAAGAAGATTAGAAGTTCTTGAAGCCTTTAATAAGTCTGGAAATAAGCCTGAATGGATGATTCTAGATGCAGTACCTGTTATTCCACCGGAGTTAAGACCTATGGTTCAGCTTGATGGTGGAAGATTTGCAACATCTGATCTAAATGATTTATATAGAAGAGTTATTAATAGAAACAACAGATTAAGTAGACTTTTAGACTTAGGAGCACCTGACATAATAATAAGGAATGAAAAAAGAATGTTACAGGAATCTGTTGATGCATTAATTGATAACGGAAGAAGAGGAAGACCTGTTACCGGACCTGGTAATAGACCTTTGAAATCACTATCAGATATGCTTAAAGGTAAGCAGGGTAGATTTAGACAAAACTTACTAGGTAAAAGAGTTGATTACTCTGGGCGTTCTGTTATAGTTGTTGGGCCTGAACTTAAATTTTATCAATGTGGTTTGCCTAAAAAAATGGCACTGGAATTATTCAAGCCTTTCGTAATGAAAAAATTAGTAAAAGACGATTTAGCCCATAATATAAAAAGTGCAAAGAAAAAAGTAGAAAGAATAGACTCAGAAGTTTGGGATGTTCTAGATGAAGTAATTAAGGGCCATACAGTTATGCTTAATAGAGCTCCTACACTTCACAGACTTGGAATACAATCTTTTGAACCTGTTCTAGTTGAAGGAAAGGCTATTAAGCTTCATCCTTTAGTATGTACCGCTTATAATGCTGACTTTGATGGGGACCAAATGGCTGTGCATCTTCCTTTATCAGAAGAGGCACAAGCAGAATCAAGATTCTTGATTCTGTCAATTAACAATATACTCGCTCCTAAGGATGGAAAACCTATAACCACTCCAACACAGGACATGGTTCTGGGAAGTTATTATTTAACATTAGAGGTAAAAGGTTCAAAAGGAGAGGGTAGAGTATTCTCGAGTTATGATGAGTTAGTAATGGCTTATTCTGACAAACAGGTCAACCTACATGCAAAAGTCAAGGTAATGATGAAAAAAAGCAAAACCGATAGAGGCAAGTTAGTTGAAAGTACAGTAGGTAGATTTATATTTAATGAAAATATTCCTCAGGACTTAGGATATGTGGACAGAAGTAATGACCAGTATTCATTAGAAATAGATAAATTAGTAGCAAAAAAAGACCTTAGTGATATAGTAGATAAAGTGTTTAGAAAACATGGAAATACAAAAACAGCACAAGTGTTAGACAAAATCAAAGAAATGGGTTTCCATTATTCCACTATTGGAGCTATGACAATAGGTGTATCAGACATAGATGTACCTGAAGCTAAGGTAGAGATGATAAAAGATGCTGAAAAAAGGGTTCTTGAGTATGAGAGAAAGTATAGAAGAGGAATCTTAACTGATGAAGAAAGATACGAGAATGTAATAAAAATATGGCATAAAACTACAGAAAAATTAACGGAAGAGCTTATGGATAATTTAGACGAGTTAAATAATCTGTATATAATGTCGAAATCTGGAGCTAGAGGAAGTCGTAACCAGATAAAACAGCTTGCTGGGATGAGGGGTCTTATGGCAAATGCCGTAGGCCATACTGTAGAAATACCAGTTAAATCAAATTTTAGAGAAGGACTTAGTGTGTTGGAATTCTTTATTTCATCTACAGGAGCAAGAAAAGGATTAGCAGACACCGCTCTTAGAACAGCAGATTCAGGATATTTGACTAGAAGATTAGCAGATGTTAGTCAAGATGTAATCGTAAAAGAAGAAGATTGTGGAGCAAAAGAAGGACTTGAAGTAGAGGCATTTATAGAGAACGGAAAAGAAGAAATAGAAAATCTTTACGATAGAATTGTAGGAAGATATGCTTTCGAAGATATACTTAATCCTGAAACTGATGAAATAATTGTTAATAAAGATGAAATGATTTTAGAAGATGATGCTGATAAAATAATTAAATGTGAAATTAAAAAGGTTAAAATAAGATCCGTACTAACGTGTGATACAGAAAACGGTGTATGTACCAAGTGTTATGGAAGAAATTTAGCTACAGGTAAATTAGTAAATGTTGGTGAGGCAATAGGATTTATCGCTGCTCAATCAATCGGTGAACCTGGTACTCAACTTACAATGAGAACTTTCCATACTGGAGGTATAGCTGCAGCAGCTGATATTACTCAAGGTCTACCAAGGGTTGAAGAATTATTTGAAGCTAGAAAACCAAAGGGGCAGGCTATAATTTCAGAAATAGCTGGTAAAGTAAAAGTTAAAGAAACGGCTAAGAAAAGAGAAGTAATAGTAACTGACCAAGAGGACAAAAAAAGTAAAACCTATACTATTCCATATGGAGCAGTAATAATGGCTGAAGATGGACAAATCATAGATAAAGGTGATAGAATAACACTAGGATCTATTAATCCACATGATATTTTCAAGATTAAAGGAATTCAAGCTTTGCAGCTTTATATTCTAAAAGAAGTACAAAAAGTTTATAAAATGCAGGGTGTTGATATAAATGATAAGCATATAGCTGTGGTAATAAGACAGATGCTAAGTAAAGTTAAAATAAAAGGCCCGGGTGATACGGAATTATTACCAGGAACATTAGTAGCCTATGATGAATTCATTAAAGTAAATGAAGAAGCTGAAAAAAATGGTGAAGAACCTTCTAAGGGCGATAGAGTTTTATTAGGTATTACAAAAGCTTCCTTGGCTACTGAATCTTTTTTATCATCAGCTTCATTTCAGGAAACAACTAGAGTTCTAACAGATGCAGCAATTAAAGGGAAAACAGACTATTTGAAAGGACTTAAAGAAAATGTAATTATAGGTAAATTGATTCCTGCAGGTACAGGCCTTAAGAAATATGAAAAAGTAATGATAAGAAAAGAAATACCAGAAAAGGAACTTGAAAAACTCAAGGAGAAATTCAAAGAAGAGGAAAAGTAATTATCTGTTGACATATGAATATGTTAGTGGTAAAATTATCGAGTGTCTAAATCATTGAACAATACAAAGGATTATATGCTTGCAAAAAGCATATAATCTTTGTGATGTTTAAGAGGTGAATAAGTGAAAGTTAATAAAAACAAAAATATAATCGGAAAAAAACAGACCCAAAGAGCATTAATAAAAGATAGAGCAAGTTCGGTTTATATAGCCGAAAATGCAGACAAACAAGTAGTAAAGGACATAATAGAAATTAGTAATGAAAAAAAAATAGAAATAGTATATGTAGATACGATGGAAAATTTAGGAAAAATGTTTGGGATTGACGTTAAAGCAGCAGTAGCTGCAACGCTGAAATAAAATAAAAAGGATAAGGAGGTGAAAAAATGCCAACAATCAACCAATTAGTAAAAAACGGTAGAAAGAAGTCAACTAAAAAATCAGATTCTCCTGCTCTTAACTATGGATTTAACAACCTTAAGAAAAAAAGAACTACTACTAATTCTCCCCAAAAGAGAGGAGTATGTACAGCAGTTAAGACAGTAACACCAAAGAAGCCGAATTCAGCACTAAGAAAAATAGCAAGAGTTAGATTGACAAATCAAACAGAAGTGACAGCATACATACCGGGAATTGGACACAATTTACAAGAACATAGTGTTGTTTTAATAAGAGGTGGTAGAGTAAAAGACTTGCCAGGAGTTAGATACCATGTTGTAAGAGGTACACTTGATACAGCAGGAGTAGAAGACAGAAAGCAATCAAGATCTAAGTATGGAGCTAAAAGACCAAAATAATCTAGAAAATAATCGGCACACTATGCAGATTATGGAAGCTGTATGGAAGCCTTCATAAATATAGATGCATTATGTGCACAGCGGCAAACATAAAGTTTGTCGAGTACCAGTGATCTAAATTTAATTGTTAAGGAGGGAAGCGTAGTGCCAAGAAAAGGACAAGCACCTAAAAGAGAAGTAATGGAAGATCCTATTTACAAGGATAAAGTAGTAACAAAACTAATAAATATGGTAATGCTTGATGGAAAAAGAGGTGTTTCACAAAAGATTGTTTATAAAGCTTTTGACATGATAGAAGAAAAAACTGAAGAAGATCCAAAAGAAGTTTTCTTCAAAGCATTAAACAACATAATGCCCGTATTAGAAGTTAAAGCAAGAAGAGTTGGTGGAGCAACTTATCAAGTACCTATAGAAGTAAGACCTGAAAGAAGACAAACACTTGGACTAAGATGGTTAGTAAAATATTCAAGAGCTAGAGGAGAAAATAAAATGAGCGAAAGACTAGCAAAAGAAATCTTAGATGCATCAAATAATGCTGGATCAAGTGTTAAGAAAAAAGAAGATACTCACAAAATGGCAGAAGCGAATAAAGCATTTGCTACTTTCAGGTGGTAATAAATAACGAAAGCAGATAGGAGGAAAATTGTGAGAGAATATCCTTTAGAAAAATCAAGGAATATTGGAATTATGGCCCATATAGATGCAGGAAAAACTACATGTACTGAAAGAATTCTTTACTACACAGGAAGAATTCATAAATTAGGTGAAACACATGAGGGTGCATCTCAAATGGACTGGATGGAGCAAGAGCAGGAAAGAGGAATAACAATAACTTCCGCTGCAACCACTTGTTATTGGAAAAGTAATAGAATAAATATAATAGATACACCAGGACACGTTGATTTCACAGTTGAAGTAGAAAGATCTCTAAGAGTATTAGATGGTTCGGTAGCTATATTTGATGCAAAAAATGGAGTTGAACCTCAATCAGAGACAGTATGGAGACAGGCTGACAAATACAATGTACCGAGAATATGTTTTGTAAATAAAATGGACAAGACTGGAGCAAATTTTTATTACTCAGTTAATACAATGGTTGAAAGGTTGAAGGCAAATGTAGTTCCTATTCAGATACCAATTGGAGCGAGCGATGATTTTACTGGAATTATAGATTTAGTAGAAATGAACGCTAGGATATACAAAGATGAATTAGGACAAGATATAGAAATAACAGACATACCAGATGAATACAGAGAAAAAGCAGAGGAATATAGAGAGAAACTTTTAGAATCAGTAGCTGATCACAATGATAAGTTACTTGAAAAATTTCTAGAAGGAGAAACTATAAAAACTGAAGAATTAAAAACAGCAATAAGAAAAGCAACTCTATCAGTTGATATAATACCAGTTTTATGTGGATCGGCATATAAAAACAAAGGAGTACAACTCTTACTAGATGCTATAGTAGATTATATGCCTGCACCTACAGATGTAGCTGCTATTAAGGGATTGTCAATGGATGGGGAGAAAGAAATGCTTAGAAAATCTTCGGATGAAGAACCTTTTTCTGCATTAGCCTTTAAAGTAATGTCAGACCCATACGTTGGTAAGTTAACTTTCTTTAGAGTTTATTCTGGAGTAATTGAATCTGGAAGTTATGTTTTGAATTCCACGAAAAACAAAAGAGAGAGAGTAGGAAGAATACTTCAAATGCATGCCAACTCGAGAGAAGACAGAGATGAAGTATATTCAGGAGATATAGCAGCAGTAGTCGGTTTTAAACAAACTACAACAGGTGATACTATATGTGATATAGATGAACCTATAATATTAGAATCGATGGTATTTCCAGAACCAGTTATAGAAGTTGCTATCGAACCTAAAACTAAAGCAGGACAGGAAAAAATGATTGTAGGATTGCAAAAATTAGCAGAAGAGGACCCTACATTTAGAACATATACAAATGAAGAAACAGGACAAACTATAATAGCAGGAATGGGTGAACTTCACCTTGAAATTATAGTTGACAGACTACTCAGAGAGTTCAAAGTTGAAGCTAATGTAGGAAGACCACAGGTTTCATACAAAGAGACAATAACTTCAACAGCAGACGTAGACGTTAAATATGCTAAACAGTCCGGTGGTAGAGGACAGTATGGACATGTTAAAATTATAATGGAACCTCTTGAACCAGGTGATGGTTTTGTATTTGAGAACAAAGTTACTGGTGGAGCAATTCCAAGAGAATATATACCAAAGGTTGAAGAAGGAATTAAAGAGGCTTCAGACAATGGAGTTCTTGCAGGATATCCTTGTATAGACTTCAAAGTTACACTATACGATGGTTCGTATCATGAAGTAGACTCAAGTGAAATGGCATTTAAAATAGCTGGAGCTATGGCATACAAAGAAGCGTCTTTGAAAGCTAAACCAGCTATACTAGAACCTTATATGAAGGTTGAGGTATTAACTCCAGATGAATATCTTGGGGACGTGATGGGTGATATAAACTCAAGAAGAGGAAGAATAGAAGGATTTGAAGATAAAAATGGTATAAAAGTCGTAAATTCATATGTTCCGTTAGGTGAAATGTTTGGATATGCGACAGACTTAAGATCAAATACTCAAGGTAGAGCCAACTATTCAATGCAGTTTGACCATTATGAAAAAATACCTGAATCAATTAAAAAAGAATTTTTAAAATAAATAAAAACCTAAGGAGGAATAAAGAGATGGCAAAGCAAAAATTTGAAAGAAACAAGCCGCATGTAAACATAGGAACAATAGGACACGTAGACCACGGAAAGACAACACTAACAGCAGCGATAACAAGAGTATTAAACAGGAAGTTTGGTACAGGAGAATCAGTAGCATTTGAAAACATAGATAAAGCACCGGAAGAAAGAGAAAGAGGAATCACAATATCAACAGCCCACGTAGAATACGAGACAGCAAACAGACACTACGCTCATGTAGACTGTCCAGGACATGCTGACTATGTAAAGAATATGATAACAGGAGCAGCGCAGATGGACGGAGCTATACTAGTAGTATCAGCAGCAGACGGACCAATGCCGCAAACAAGAGAACATATTTTACTATCAAGACAGGTAGGAGTACCAAACATAGTAGTATTCTTAAACAAAGCAGATATGGTAGATGACGAAGAACTAATAGAATTAGTAGATATGGAACTAAGAGATTTACTAACAGAATACGAATTTGATGGAGACAACATAAAGATAATAGTAGGATCAGCACTAAAGGCTCTAGAAGATCCAGATAGTGAATGGGCAGACAAAATACTAGAACTTATGGAAGCAGTAGACGAAGAGATACCAGCACCAGAAAGAGATACAGACAAGCCTTTCCTAATGCCAGTAGAAGATGTATTTAGTATAACAGGAAGAGGAACAGTAGCAACAGGAAGAATTGAAAGAGGAGTACTAAAAGTACAGGACAAAGTAGAAATAGTAGGACTACAAGAAGCACCAAAAGAAACAGTATGTACAGGTGTAGAAATGTTTAGAAAAATGCTAGACGACGCACAAGCAGGAGACAACATAGGAGCACTACTAAGAGGAGTACAAAGAGATGATATTGAAAGAGGACAAGTATTAGCAAAGCCGGGTTCAATAACACCTCATACAAAATTCAAAGGCGAAGTATACGTACTTACAAAAGAAGAAGGTGGAAGACACACACCATTCTTTGACGGATACAGACCACAATTTTTCTTTAGAACGACAGACGTAACAGGATCAGTAGCATTAGAAGAAGGCGTAGAAATGTGTATGCCTGGAGACAATGCAACATTTACAGTAGAACTGATTACACCTATAGCAATGGAAGAAGGATTAAGATTTGCTATAAGAGAAGGTGGAAGAACGGTAGGAGCAGGTGTTGTTGCACAAGTCATTGAGTAATTTTCAATAAATGTTAAAAGCTCAGGGATTCCTGAGCTTTTTTATAATAAATAACTCGATTATTTTAAATAATAAAATTCTTTTTATTGACAGGTATTTTAATTTGTGATAATTTATATAAGGTAACTAAGAAAACGAGCTTAATGTTCATATAGATGTATTTTTTGGAGGTGTAATAGATGAGAGTTAACGTAAAACTGGCTTGTACTGAATGTAAACAAAGAAATTACGACACTACTAAAAACAAAAAAACTGACACAGGAAGAATTGAATTAAAAAAATACTGTAGATATTGTAAAAAACATACTGTTCATAAAGAAACTAAGTAATTAATATATTTTAAGGATGTGAAATAATGGCTACTAAAAAAAGCAATACTAAAGAAACAAAAAAAGAAAATAAGTTATTAAGCTTTTTTAAAGGTGCTAAATCAGAACTTAAAAAAGTAAGCTGGCCTACCAAAAAAGAACTAGTAAATATGACTGTTGTAGTATTAGTAGTAGTTGCTATAATGACTGTTTTAATTTGGGGATTAGATTTTATGTTTAAAGGTCTCCTTGGTATATTTGTATAAAGGAGGTAGGGCATAAGCCCGTTGTTATGAAACAAAAATCAGAAGGTGCAAAATGGTATGTTGTGCATACATATTCGGGTCATGAAAATAAAGTTAAAGTTAACATAGAAAAACTTGTTGAAAATCGAAGTATGCAGGATATAGTTTTTGAAGTTCTAGTACCAAAAGAAGAATATATAGAGACAAAAAATGGTAAAAAAACAGTAAAAGAAAAGAAAAAATTTCCAGGATATGTAATAATACATATGATAATGACTGATGAGTCCTGGTATTTGGTAAGAAATACAAGGGGTGTAACTGGATTTGTTGGACCTGGTACTAAACCAATACCCTTGTCAGAAAAAGAAGTTAAATCTTTAGGTGTTGCGGTAGTAGGGCCTAAAATCGATTTAGAAAAAGGTGATTCTGTTAAAGTAATTGATGGACCCTTCGAAAATTTCATGGGTTCTGTAGATGATATAAATGATGAAAAGCATAAAATCAAAGCATATATTTCTATGTTTGGAAGAGAAACTTTGGTAGAATTAGATTTTGATCAGGTAGAAAAAGTTTAATAAAACTTTTTAATATATTTGATACCATATAGTGGGAGGGTAAAACCGAAAAACCACAATAATAATAGGAGGTGTAAATATGGGAAAAAAAGTAATAGCAGTAGTCAAATTACAAATACCAGCAGGAAAAGCTACACCAGCTCCACCTGTAGGAACAGCATTAGGTCCTCATGGTGTAAATATCATGGGATTTTGTAAAGAATTTAATGCAAAAACTCAAGACCAAGAAGGTATGTTAATACCAATTGTTTTGACTGTATATCAAGATAGATCATTTTCATTTATTACTAAAACCCCTCCAGTAGCAGTATTGCTAAAGAAAGCTGTAGGTATCGAAACAGCATCAGGTGAACCACAAGCGAAAAAAGTTGCAAATATTTCTAAAGACAAAGTAAAAGAGATTGCAGAAATCAAAATGCCTGATTTAAATGCCAATACCATCGAAGCAGCTATGAGTATGGTAGCTGGAACAGCAAGAAGTATGGGAATTGTAGTAAAAGATTAGATATACAAATGTGGGAGGCCACAACCGATAAAACCACAAGGAGGTAAGAAATGCCAAAAAGAGGTAAAAAATATCAAGACAGCTCTAAAGCTGTAGATAAAGAAAAATTATACGATGTAAAAGAAGCTATTGATTTAGTTCAAGAAACTGCAAAAGCAAATTTCGATGAAACTATTGAGATGCATATAAGACTTGGAGTAGATCCGAGACATGCAGACCAACAGGTAAGAGGAGCTATTGTTTTACCACATGGTACTGGAAAAACTAAAAAGGTTTTAGTTTTTGCTAAAGGTGAAAAGGCATCTGAAGCTG
>Ga0209943_1001544_pt1 | contig 13796 bp, 13 predicted proteins | sample SalPonR1_B_D2_MG_FD_185698 | JGI IMG/M metagenome (GOLD analysis project Ga0209943, IMG submission 185698) | Salt pond soil microbial communities from South San Francisco under conditions of wetland restoration - Salt Pond MetaG R1_B_D2_MG... ... | reverse complement strand
TCATTACTGACTGTTATTCCATTACTATAGTTACCTGGAGAGATATATAATTTGTCATAAGCACTATTTCCTTCCTCAACCTTAATATCGATGTATCCCTCTGAGAAAGATACTGTAGTTCCGCTATTTATTAAAGCTTCAGTAAAAAGTGCAACTGGTGTACTGTCTCCTTGCACTACACAAAGATGATTGGTGTCATTACATTTATAAGTGTTATTAACAACACTTATTCCAGCTGTAGCATCGCTCGAATATGCAATTGAGGTCATAAAAAAAACACCTAACAGCAGCACAAACAATAAATTTTTAATTTTATACATAATATATACCTTTCTAATTTAAATTAACATATATTTATATTACACTAGATTTGTTTCCTTTTCAATACAATCTTTGCATCGGTTAAAAATCTTATTGTTTGAGATATCCCTTCTGTACGAACTTGGCAAAGAAAGGTGCAGATATTAGAACAGCTAAATACATGATGGGCCACAGCAGTATTTCTATGACTGCAAACATTTATACTCATACATACATAGAATCGCTAAAAATTGCTGCAAATCAAATAAATATGTCAAAAAGTACCCCCAACACAGTACTAAATCGTGCCTAATAGTGCCATTTAGACATAAAAAAAGAGACCTCCGAAAAGGTCTAAAACCGTTGAAATCAACGGTTTTACAAGTGCAGCTACTGAGGGGGGGCGAACCTCCCAACCCCTTCTTTACGAGTGAATTATTGTTTGTTGATATTTCAAGGGTTACACAGACGGGTTCAACAACTATGAAGAAAATCCACCCCGAAGCTGCCCGTAATTTAAAAATATCAACCCGTATTATATCTTATGTATTATTATTTCAAAGCATCCCTATGCGTTGTCTTATTTTCTTTTAATTTACGCACCTTCATGTATTTTATCGGCATTGCAGCAACTCCCCAAAAGAAATAATAGTAATGAGTCTCTGGATGGAATATTATTATATAAACACACATTAAGATTGAAAAAACAATAAAACTTATTATTATGAATTTTATTGTTTTTTCTTTTTTAATTTTGTTATAAATGAGATTACATAAATGCTCTCCTATGCATATACCGGATATAACAAATGCAAAGCTTGTTACAAATATATTCATCAAATCCCCCTTTCTACAGTATCCTAATTGTAATAACTGTAATAATATGTAGTACATACATAACCGGTATAATTAGAATTTAAATACCACTTCTGTTTAATCATATGATATAATCCCGGAACACTTTTATATCCGTATGTGTATTGTTTGCAATACATAGTTTTACTATTGTTGCCAAGTTCTACAGCTGCATTCACCGCTGAAACTCCTAAAGTACCGAAATAGAGTCCACCCGTAATGGGCACACATGCCAAGCCGACCGCTGTAGAAGTCATTTGTCTTATTAAATTTTCTGTTTTAAGATTGCGATAAATTAACCCCTGATATACTGTATAATCCGATTTGGTTCCAATCGGTGGTGTTTTAGAAGTACTCATCATCTTAGGTGATATTATAATTTCACTTTCTATTTGCTGTGTTTCATTCAAAGCCATTTCCAAGTTACTCTTGCTATAATTAATACCCAATGACTCTGTAGCAGAAACAGTCAACACACTAGTCATACACAAAATCAACGCCATTGTGAATGTTAAAATTCTTTTTTTCATTTTTCATTTCCTCCTTTTAAATCCCACTCTATAAGTCAACCAATTTACATGTATAATTATATCATACATTTATACAACAAAATCGGCTGTTTATTACAATTAAGCGACAATTTGTTACCCGGGAGTTGGACACTTTATAAATAAAAAACCCTCTAACGCCATTAGTATAACTAATTTCTTTTTACTTTTTTCAAATACACCTACGCGAACAGCTGCGAAGTGGTATAAAGTAAAGATTTGAGTGTTTAAATGAGAATATCTATAGCTAAGAAGAAGAATGATTCTTATTTGTACATTGTTAAAGACGTTACTATTAACGGTAAACGTACAACAAAGCCTGCTGAACAGCTAGGTTCTCTTGATGTTTTATGTGAAAAACTAGATCTTTCAACAAATGATACTATAGCATGGGCCAGAGAACGCGCAGCACAGATGACTGAAAAAGAAAACAAAGCAAATGAAAAAACTCATAGGTCCCATTAGAAGTCGAAGTACAGTTAGAAGAAGGTTAATGATATGAAGAAGTACAAAGTAATCAAAACATTTACATATGATGGAAAGCGATATTACATACGTGCTAATACCAAAGCAGAAGCTGCTGCAAAAGAAGCTATTAAAAAACAGGCATTAGAAAGAAATAAATTGATTAATCCAAGCAAAAGAACTGTGTCTTCTTGGGCCAAAGAGTGCATTAATGTATATAAAGTTATGCTTTCAGGATATCCATTAGGCCATTATATTAGATGTATGAGACTTTACGTATTAGATTCTATTGGCTCAATGAAATTAAAAGATGTTCGCCCTATAGCTTGCCAAAAAGTGATCAACAATCAAGCGGAAAAAAGCCAATATGTTATTAATCAAACCTATCAAATGATGAACTTTATCTTTAGTAAGGCTGTAGATAATAAACTGATATATGAAAACCCTGCCAAAAGCATAACAAAACCTAAAGGATATAAGATACAAAGAAGATCTCTCACTCCTCACGAGGAAGCTATACTCTTGCAAGTGATTCCTAAACATCAGTACGGTCTATACTTTGCTTTAATATACTTCACTGGATGTCGTCCAGGAGAAGCTTCAAAGGTTCAAGGTAGAGATATAGTGTATAAGGATGATTTATTATGTCTACATATTAGAGGAACTAAAAGTTCTGCAGCAGATAGATATGTACCTCTGCCAAATGAATTAAAAGAAATGCTACCAGTTAAGTTAGAACCATTTAAATTAATTTGTCCTTCACAAAGCGGAAGGGAATTAACTACTCAAAACAAAAAGCATGCTTGGGCTTCACTTACTAGGTTAATGAATATTGAAATGGGCTGCCGTATATATAGTAATCAATTGTTGCCACCATATCCATTATCTGATGATCTGACCACCTATTGCTTGAGGCATACCTTTTGTACAAACTTGGCAAAGAAAAGTGTAGATATTAGAACCGCTCAATACATGATGGGCCACAGTAGTATATCTATGACTGCAAACATTTACACTCATACCGACATAGAATCACTAAAAATTGCTGCAAATCAAATAAATATGTCAAAAAGTACCCCCCAAAGTACCCCCAACACAGTGCCAAATCGTGCCTAATAGTGCCATATGGACATAAAAAAAGAGACCTCCGAAAAGGTCTTAAAGCGTTGAAATCAACGGTCTTACAAGTGGAGCTACTGGGGGGAATCGAACCCCCAACCCCTTCATTACGAGTGAAGTGCTCTACCATTGAGCCACAGTAGCCTATTTTTTTAACCTATTTAATATAGCTATAGATATTTCGATATAGTAAATAAGAGAACCTAATGACTTTGCATTAAACTCATTCAATCTAATTTCTATTATAGGAAACCCCTTTTCTCCATATTCATTTAGCTTAACTTTTCGATAATCTTCTGCCATTAATTTCATTGACCCCTCAGGGTTACAACCCGGAAAAGTAGGTATTATTATATCCCTATTAGTTTCTTCAACGCTTAGGTCAACAATGGCACTCATTTTATTTTCCTTTATTACTGTTCTCTTCTCTATCCTTTGCTCTAGATATTCCACAAATGGTTTGAATTCAATCTCAGAATAAGTGCATTTTATATCATATTCACATAATACATTAGATAAATTTCTTCCATCTTTATCCCATATTAAAGAGGTTACCATATCCTCATAACCACCTATTAAGTCTTCTGTCTCTATTCCCATTATATCTGCTGGTAATAAGGCTGCTGGAGTCATTAACCACCCTGGAGATAAAACACTTTCATTGTAGTGCAATCTAACATATTTATTTTCTGCAGCTTCTTTCATAAAATAACTACTACCATTTGGTGCAATTACATATACCTTTTCTTGTGCTTTATCTAAACTATATTTTTTAAATAATGCTTTTCTAGCCAATGTAAAGGCACAAATCATTTCTGTGGATTCGTTTCCATCTGATATTGCGATTATAGAAAAATCGTTTTTATCCATGGCTTTTATTGCTTCTGCATAATCTAAGGTGGATAGAGAGTCCCCTAGGAAATATATATCTTTTTCTGAATCAGAGGATATATATAGAAACTCTAGCAGTCTCTTTAAATCTCCGTCTGCAATAATTATTAACTTTTCTTCATTTTCATTGATTTTATCAGAAGCCAATTTTACGGCATTAATAAGTTCATCTTTGCTTTTCATCGTAGGTTGAATCCAACTAGCTTCTTTTGAGTCTTTATTAAAAATTTCATCCAAGGCTTCGTCGGACTTAGTAATCATTTGATTATTAATTGCATCAGCTATATTTCTGTATCCTATTTCAATATTTTCCATTTCACACTCCACCTACTTTTTAAATAAATTACTGTTTAAATCATCTAACATTTTTTCCAACGGCTTCTTGCCAATTTCCATTCTTTTTAATGCACTTTCTTTTCTGCCTATTATAGCTATAACTATTAAAGATTTAATCATGCTAAAAAAAACTTTTTTGGATTCCTCATCCAACTCATCTAGGCTACCGATTATTTCAGCAATATCTCTTGCCTTTATAGCATTAGCGTCTCTAATGGTATCTATTCCATTGTTGTTAAAAATATTAAATAAAGTGTCAACAAATATTTCTCTTTCTCTAAGAGTTGCAGACATTAGCCACTGATGCATAGTATTATCAATATATATACCTTCACCACTACGTTCTTTTAAATATTCAAAATCATATTCATTAATCATCCATGTAAATGCAGAATGTTGCTGTAATATGCTAAAAGCAGAACTTTTTACAACTTTATAGTCCACCTGGTTTTCTAATAACATGCCCACTGCAGAGGTTTGGGGAACCATCTTAAAAATTCTATCTTTAATTTCCTCATATCCTTTTTCTGAAAAGAATTCATCTCTAAATCCAGGACCATCGTGGGAAAATACTTTCAAAATATTTCCTTGTATTTGGTTACCGCATAAGCTTGCCCCATATACGGCTAAATTCCCACCTTTCGAATGGCCTCCAATATATAACTTTTTATTATCTATGTTCTCATAAAACTTTTTAATATAGTGCACTGCATTTTTTTGTGAAGGTGTCTCTGTCATAAATGCCATATTAAAATCTTCCTTCCACCCCAACATAGTTCCATCTGTGCCTCTAAAACATATATAGTCTGTATTATTATCAATTTCATATGTAACAGCAGCAAACTGCATCTCTCTTTTTTCATTAAATTCAACAACCAAATTTTTTATATTGATTTCTCTAAATCTAGGATTCGCTGCCATTAAAGTCATAACTTCTTTATTTTCTTCATCAGATATATCGTCAATGAACATTTTGTCAAAATATTCAGCCCTATATAAATCTTTAACTTTCCAATTTTTTTTATCAGATTCATTAATTTGTTTTTCAATCTTTCCATAAAAAAACTGACACAATATCAAACTATCTATGTTATTAAATGGTTCATCATTGAAAATACTATTATTACTTTTCAAATAGTCTAAAATATTTTTCTTCTTCATAATCAATCCTCCGGATAAATCGTTTTACAATTTTCTAAAAGAACTTCCTCTGCATCTATTATATCATTATTGTTACATAAAATCGAAAGCTTATCTCCTCCGTATAATATAGTCTGGCCGTAAGGAACCAACTCTTTCCCATCTCTTTCTACAGATACAATTAAACTACCTTTAGGCAAATCAAGGGATACTACTTTTTCACCATCCATAAAAGATCCGTAATATATTTCAGTTTCAAAGATTACTTTTCTTTTTTTAACAGGATTATCCACTTTGTCAGTTGCTGAATCCTTTAATAGTTTATGTAACAGTTGTTCATAAACAGGAACTCCACCTAGCAAATCAGCTACGGTATACGCTACCAATGCTACTATGGATAACGCTAGCAAACTTCTAAAATCTCCAGTCATTTCAGTTATTAATATAACTCCAGTTATTGGTGCCCTAACTATGGCCGCAAAGTATCCAGTCATCCCTAATATTACAAATGAAACTATAAGGGAGGTATCTATCCCAACTGTTAGTGACATTACTTTGCCAAAAGTTCCACCTGCCAATGCCCCTAATACAAGAAGCGGTAAGAATATTCCTCCTGGAACTCCTGAACTAAAGCTAAGAGTTGAGAAAAGAAATTTGCCTAATAATAGTATCACTATGAATATAAGCGTCATCTCTCCTTTTGCTACTTCGCCTACAAGACCATGTCCACTACCTAAAATTATTGGATAAGTGAATGCCAAAATTCCTACACAAACAAAAGCAATACCAATCTTCCCAAATCTAAATGGTATCTTGTCTAATGCATTTTGCATGTAGTTAATCGTGTTATTATATAAGACACCAAAGGCCCCTAAAATTACACCTAGGACAATTACCATCCAATATTGGGATAATGGCAAAAACTCTATTATATTAAAATCAAATATTGGCTCCAATCCAAGCAAATTTCTAACTATAAAATCCGAACTAACTGTAGCAGCCATAGTGGTTAATAAGACTTCTGTAGAAAAATTTTTGTGGAGCTCCTCTAAACTAAATATTACCCCTGCTAAAGGTGCTCCAAAAGCAGCTGCAAGACCTGCCCCTGCTCCACATGACATAAGCATTCTTTCTTCAGTTAATAATTTTCCTGTAGTTCTAGCAAAGCCTTTGCCTACCATTGCGCCAAGCTGTATACTAGGACCTTCTCTACCTAGAGCTAAACCTCCACCTATTGAAAGTGCGCCTCCAACAAATTTTGAAATTATTATGCTGTACCATTTTGTTTCAATCTGTCCTTTTAATTCTCCTTCAACTTGAGGAATTCCGGAACCTGTGCTAAATGGTTCTTTTTTTACTATGTGCGTTAATATTATAGTGATTATTACGAGGGAAAGGAAAAACAAGACCATTCTAAGGCCCCCATTGGAAGCATATTGTATAAATAATTCTCTGAGGTTGTCACCTTTTTCTAGGGTAACTCTAAATAAGGCTATTAAAAATCCAGTACAAATGCCTATTATAAGACCTTCTGCCAAAAGCACATATTTAAAGGTGTCTTTTCTTTCCAAATTTCTTTTAGCACTACTTAACTTTTCATGTCTTCTTTTTTTTCTAAGTCTCTTAATGTTTCGTTTTTTTATTTTCTCTTCGAATTTACTAGTCACTCGTTCCCCCATCATTTATCTGGAGTATAAATTGTTTGTCAAATACTCTGGATTACTTGTAACATCAATCCCTAACGCTTTAAAGGTTTGTTCGTCTCTATTACTTAAAATCGCTGTGCAATGTGCTCTACAACCTCTTAATTCATCAAGTTTGCTTATGGCCAACTCGGCCATAGGATTTGTAGTCGTTGACATTGCCAAAGACATAATAACTTCTTCACAGTTTAGACTTGTCTTTTGACTTTGAAATGTTTCTATTTTTAAGGTTTGAACTCTTTGTAGTATTTGCGGAGATACTAGTGGTATTTCATCACCTATTCCCGCAAGCACTTTAATGGCATTTAATATAGCAGCCGCCCCTGCTACCATTCTACGAGAACTTCTTCCTGTAATTATTTCTCCGTTTGGTAATTCCAACGCAGTAACTATTACATTTTCGAAGTACTTATCGCATTCCCTTTTCTTTTCAGCGTAATCTTCTGCAGGTTTAACAACTGACCTATCATATTTATCAGCTCCTACCTCTTCCATAAGTAGTTTTTCTCTCTCCAAAGAGCTTTCTTCGATAATACCTTTTTTATAGTCACACTCAGCAATTAGATACCTTCTTATTATTTCTTGTATTGCGGCTTCTTTGCATATTTCATCATCAATAATTCCAAAAGCTGCCCTATTTACACCCATATCTGTAGGTGATCTATACTCGGATTCTTCTCCTTTTATCTTTTCTAGTATTCTTTTTACCACGGGAAATGCTTCTAAATCCCTGTTATAATTAACTGCTTGCTTTTCATATGCTTCCAAATGATATGAATCTATCATATTAACGTCTTTTAAATCTGCAGTTGCAGATTCATATGCAATATTTACCGGATGTTTTAAAGGCAAATTCCATATAGGGAAAGTTTCAAATTTTGCATATCTTGCTTTATTACCAAGTTTGTATTCATGATATACTTGGGAAAGACTAGTGGCGAGCTTTCCTGAGCCTCCACCTGGACCAGTTATGACAATAAGGGGTTTAGATACCTGAATATATGGATTTGCACCATAACCGATATCACTCACAATTGTATCAACATCTGTGGGATACCCTTTGGTGAAATAGTGCTTGTATGTATTTATTCCGCCTCTTTTTAATTTATTTATAAACATATTAACTGCAGGAGAATCTTCATATCTAGTGATTACCACTGAATTAATCTCAAGATTGTAACTTCTAAATATATCTATTAATCTCAATACTTCCAAATCATAGGTTATTCCAAAATCTTGTCTAGTCTTACTTGTTGTAATGTCGCCAGAATAAATACAAATTATAATTTCAGCTTTATCTTTCATTCTTTCTAGCAATTTAATCTTTGCATTTTCATCAAATCCGGGAAGTACTCTCATCGCATGCTTGTCGTGAACTAACTTGCCGCCAAATTCTAAATAAAGCCTATCACTACTACCGTCTTCTATTCGTTCCAATATAAACTTGGTTTGCTCTTCAATGTACTTATCTGCATCAAATCCCTTTTTCATTACTTCTTTTGCTCCCCTTTGCTCTCGAATGCTTCAATAACTAAATCGTTTCTTCTAGACATTAGTCCTTCTAATTTTATATTATAATCAAGTAAAATTTTTCCTATTCCCGTATCGTTAATTTCAAAATCCACTTTATTTGTTAATAATTCTAGGTTAATTCCACCCATGGGTGTATGGTATCTTGTAACATGCTTTTTGCCTTCTATGAATTCCATGTCCAATGCTCCAATAATGTCTTTCGCATATCTTTTCATTGAAACAGCATCTTCTTTTAATGTTAATACAGTTGTACAATCCTTTAATTCAGTAGAAACAGATTCATCATAAATATAATACCTTGTATCATCAGATATATAGAACTTAGCATCTGTCATCACTTCCATGTCTTCTTCAAGTTCTTCTGTTCTAACAAAGCCTTCTCCATCAGGTTCTAAATCTTGTGAGTATTGTTTATGTTTTATATGAAGTTCTACATCCAAAACCTTTTCATAACTCCAAGTTCCATTGAATATTTCTTCTCTTATTTCATCTTCAGTTATCATGCTTTACCTCTTTTCTGATTTCCTCAAGTTCTTTTTTAGAAAAGTAATATTTTTTTCTACAAAACTGGCAAACGACTTCTGCATATTCGTCTTCTTCAATCATTTCTGTCAAATCACTTTCATTCAAAGCCATCAAACCACTATAATATCTATCCTTAGAACAATCACATTTCCATTTTATTGATTTTTCTTCTAATATTCTAGGTTTAAATTCATCGGAAACATCGTTAAATATTCTTTCTAAAACTGCTTTTAAGCAATTTCCATCATCAGATTTTAGATGCTCCTCAGCTATTATTTTAGTTATTGGCTCAATTTCATCTAACATATTTTCTAAGGTTGTAACTGCTTCTTCTTTAAAATCTGGTAGCATTTGAATTATCATGCCTCCAGCTGCAGTAACACTATAATCTTTACCAACCATTACACCCAAATTAACTGAAGAATTTTGCTGCTCAGATATATAAAAATATGCGGTTAAATCTTCCGCAATTTCCCCTGAAACTAATGCAATTCGTCCTAAATATGGTTCTTTTAACCCAATATCTTTAATTACAGTGAGCTCTCCTATACCTAGAGAAGCGCCAACATCAAGTTTCCCATTGCTCTTTAAAGGAAGATCCAATTTCGAATTTGAGACGTATCCTTTTACATGGCCTTCGCCATTTGCTGTTGCTAATACCTCTTTAGCCGGACCATCTCCTTTGAATTGTACTGTTACTTTGTCCTTTTCATTTTTGAGCATTATGCCCATAAGTCCAGTTGCCGTTAAAACCCTACCTAAAACTGCTGCGCTTAAAGGTGTAGTTTCGTGAACACTTTTCGCTTTTTCAACTAAACTTGTTGTATCCGTTAGGTATATTCTAAACGAATTACTCTTATCCATTGCTATTAATACGTTTCCCATAATAAAATCTCCCAATATATTTAACGTCTTATTTTATCACAAAGCCAGCGAAATTTAAACATCTAATATAATAATAAAATAGTTAAACCCCAACTTTTTTAGTCAGGGTTTATGTTTATACTAATTGCATTTTTCAGAACTTCTTCTCCAAGTAGGTCAATTTGCTTTAATTTATCGTTTTTAAACTTTTTTTTCATATATTTACTGGCTATATCCATGTTTGGGGCTCTTCCCTCCATGTTATGACAATCCGATCCTAAAAGATAAACTTCATTATCTATAATAAAAGATAAGTGTTTTTTGACAAAATTTTTCTTCTTAAGGATTTCACTATTAATTTGGATTAACACGTTTAAGTCTAATAATTCATTTACGTATTGAGTTCCTTTTTGAAACTCAATATACCTTTCTATATGAGCTATTATTGGTATAATGCCTCTATTTATATATATCTTGTCAACCTCCTCGACATGGCTTTTTTGCCATCTTGCAAAGGGCATTTCTAAGAGCATATATTTAGTTCCTTCTATACAAAGCTTGTCTAGACCTTCATGATTTGACATATTGGGGAAAAATGCAACTTCTGCACCTATATATATTTGTGGTAAATCTTCAACAAATTTACTTGCAATTATTAATTTATGCAAGCATTTTCTTCTTCTGTCCAAAAAGTTATCAACACATTCACAGTCAAAATAATAATGAGGAGTTAAAACAATGCTATCTATTCCCTGTGATTTTAATTTGTTTAACATCTCAATTGACATATCCGTATTAAAACTACCATCGTCCATCTCAGGCAATATGTGTGTGTGAAAATCTTTCATTTAATCACCCTGTTTCAATCTATTATTCATTCGCATATTTAGAATATTTATTAGCTTTACCTTTCTTACCATACCCTACATTAGTAAGCTTCTTGTCATTTAAAACTATACCAATGATTTTGGAATTTGCATTTTGCATTCTTTGTATGCTTTGTAGTAAATCTTCTTTACGAGTAACCCCGTCTCTAACAACTAAAACTAAACCATTTAAATGTTTCGAAACAACTGCCGCATCGGTAACAATATTTATAGGCGGCAAATCCATTAATATATAGTCATAATATCCCCTTAAATATTCTGTCAAATTTTTCATAGCATCAGAACCTAACATTTCACTGGGGTTTGGTGGTTTCGTGCCCGATGGCATTAAGTCTACGTTTTTATAATTTGTCATTTTAATCGTATCTGATAATTTGACTTTGTTTACTAGTAAATTGCTAAGCCCCTCCGAACCATCTATCTCTAGCACTTTTGCCTGTTTAGGGGCCCTTAAATCACCATCAACTATCAGTACATTTTCACCATTTTTGCCCAAAGATATACCTAGATTTGAACATGTTAATGATTTTCCTTCGGATTCATTAGCACTAACAAATCCTATAACTTTGCAACCCGAACCCATCGATGAAAACATGATGTTTGTTCTTAATGTATTGTATTCTTCTTTTATAAAAAAATCGGTACTATCGTTTAACAGTCTTCTCCTTTGGATTCTCAAAGATTGGTGTTCATTTTTTTTGCTTTTTCTTGACATGTCACTCCATCCTACTAAAAACTAGAAATAACCCCTATAATTGGCAAATCTGTCAATTTTTCTATATCTTCTTCTGTATTTATTTTTGTATCAAGTACATCTTTCACAATTATCGCAAAACAAACCACCATAAACCCTATTAATGTACCTATAACAGTGTTCAACATTACGTTAGGATAAACAGGTTTATTGTTGATTTTTGCCCTATCTAATATTTTAACAGAACTTCCTACTACTATTTCCTCGAGTTTTGTAGGTGCCATCCTGGCAATTTCATCAGCTATTTCAGCACTTTCTATAGGATTTTCTCCTTGAATCGAAACATAAAAAACCTCTGTGTTATTTACCGCCTTAGCAGTCATCATTTCTCTTATTTCTCCCGGCGTATAATCAATTCCCGTTTGTTCAATAACATCCTCTAACATGGAATCGGATTGTATTATCGCAACATATGTACTAACTAATTGCTGTGCTGCTGAAATATCATTTGTTGTTAATGATTCTGTGCTTTCCACTGTCCTATTATTTACATAAAGCTTTACTTCAGAAGAATATTCAGGCGTTATAAAAAAAGCAGTAATAAGAAAAGCAATGACACCAGACAATATGGTTACCATTACTATATATTTTATATTTGACACTAAAAGGTAAAACAATTGTCTCAAATCTATTTCTTCTTCACTATTATTAACCAAATCGCACCTCCAAATTATTACTAATTTATTATACATTATTTTAGACCTTTTATCAAGTATAACCGTTGGCAAATATACCGAAGTATAAATGTTAGCAAATATACCAAAACTAATAATAAAAATTTTTATTTTATCATAATTATTACACATAAATTTTATATAATAGAATTAAACTAAGTTCGGAGGTGATTTAATGGATAATATAAACCATGATGAATATTCAGAAATAAGTGAATCTTCACCATATGTAAGAAAAAAACATTTTATAATACTTTTAATACTTTTTCTATTTTTTGGAATGGGTTTAGGTTATTTAATTAGAGATTCTATAACGGATGGTAATAACAACCTAAACAGCATTAATAGCAGCAATTCATCTTTGAATGTTTCCACAGATAGCAACCTATCAATTCAACAAATAGTCGCAAAGAATGTGAATTCTGTTGTTGAAATAAAAACAGAAAAGGTAGCTACCGCTTCATGGTTAGGTTCATTTGTAACAGAAGGGGCGGGCAGCGGTGTAATTATCGCTGAAGACGGATATATAGCAACAAATAACCATGTAGTTGAAAAAAGCAGTAAAATAACTGTCACAACATATGATGGTAACCAATATACCGCAACCTTAGTTGGTGCAGATGAACAAAATGATTTGGCAGTTATAAAAATAAGTGCCTCTAGTTTAGATCCCGTAAACTATGGAGACAACAGCGTATCAGCTGTCGGCGATTTAGCGGTTGCCATAGGAAACCCCTTAGGTGAATTGGGCGGAACGGCCACAACGGGAATTATCAGTTCTTTGGACAGAGAAATTCAATTGGACAATCTCACTTTGAATCTATTACAAACTGATGCTGCAATAAACCCTGGAAATTCAGGTGGAGGTCTTTTTAATGGTAACGGTAACTTGATCGGGATTGTTGTTGCAAAAAGTGGAGGCGAAGATGTTGAAGGTCTTGCATTTGCAATTCCTGTAAATATCGCCAAACCTATTTTACAAGACATAATGGATAATGGAGTAATAGACAACAAACCCGTGGCTGGTATAACAATTGTTGATGTTGATGACAAAGATAAAAAAGGCGTATATATTTATGAAGTTACTGGTACAAATGCGATGGAAGCAGGACTTAAGTCTGGAGACAAAGTTTTAAGCTTAAATAACGTTAAAATAGTTTCTAGCAGCCAATTGGTAAATGAAATACAAAAAAACAGCATCG
>Ga0209943_1001534_pt1 | contig 13835 bp, 14 predicted proteins | sample SalPonR1_B_D2_MG_FD_185698 | JGI IMG/M metagenome (GOLD analysis project Ga0209943, IMG submission 185698) | Salt pond soil microbial communities from South San Francisco under conditions of wetland restoration - Salt Pond MetaG R1_B_D2_MG... ... | reverse complement strand
TTCCGGCATGCAGATGGACCAGATCAGCCTTCTGTTCATCCCGCTGCGCTATGTGGAAACGGTCGGTATCGCCCTCGACGGGGGCGGCTACGTGGAAATGACCGGCTCCATCTCGCTGTCGGAAAATCCCCGCGTCAGCCTCTCGGTGCCCGGGCGCACGCAGGCGGTGGACGTCACGATGACCGATACCGACGGCACCGTCAGCTACGCGCAGGCCACGCTGCCGGGGTATTGAGGGCTGGACATAGCCGTCACACTGAAGGGATGGTGTCGTGCGTACTCTTGGACGGCAGACCCGGCGCGGACTCAAGGCTCCGGCACTGCCGTAACCACTTCGGTGGGATAGTCGAAAAACGTCCAGCCATCGGTGCCGTCGGGCATCCAGTAGACCTGCGCGTACCCGTATTCCAGCGCCCGCTTGGCCGCATTCCACGACATCCAGCACTCCGCCAAGCAAAAGATCACCACCGGGTGATCCATATCGCCGCCCGTGGCCTTCTCCAGCCCACGACGGAAGTAATCCGCCGTCACCTCGGCGATCGCGCCATACCCGACATTCGGCAGCCAGATCGCACCGGGAATCGAGTGGCGCGGCTTGTCGCGCCAGATCGTGCCCTCGGGCAGGTTCTTGGGCTTGGGCGGGCGCGGCATCACGTCGATGAACGCCGCCTCGCCCGATTGCCACAATTCATGCGCGGCCTCGGGATCGAGAACCCGCCCCCCGGTCAGGCTGTCCGGCACCGGCCCGCGATACTGATCCATCCGGTAGTCATCGGGCTCGCGCACCGTCTGCGCCACCGCCGTCACCGACAGGCCAAGCAGCGCGACGAGGATCAGCGCGTGTTTCATCCCTCGGGCTCTTTGACCGCCGTGCCCATGTCATTGACCAGCGGCACACCCGCCTCGCGCAGCAACGCGTCGATCTCGTCCTGATGCCGGCGGATCAGCGAGTTGAGCTTGCGCTCCCAGACCTTCTCGCCCAGCCGCACACCCATGGTGATGCGAAAGAACAGGCGCGGCGGATCGGTCTCGTTCACCAGCGGGATCACCGCCAGGCCAGGATGTCCCTGCTTGACCAGCGGCCCGCCCAGCGGCCCCCAGAGGATCGCCGCATCGATTGCGCCCGCCTCGAGATCGGCGATCATGTCGGTGGCCGGGCTTTCATGGCGGCGATCGACAAATAACCGATACGGTTTTGCCTTTCCGATCAATCCGTTGCGCGCCAGATGCGCCGACGGCGGCGTGCCCGCGACAATCCCGATCCGCTGCCCCTTGAGGGCCACATCCGACAGCGCGCTCACCCCGGCGAGCGGGCCATCCTTGGGCACGATCAACGTGTAGACCGAGGTGAAGTAATGATTGGTGTTCTGAACCAGCTCATGCCCCTGCGCGTAGCCCATCACCACGTCGCAGCGCTTGGCCTTGAGCGTGTTGCGGATGAACCCGGTCGCCATCGGGTACCAGGTATAGTCCACCGGCACGCCCAGCTTTCCGGCGATCAGATCGGCCAGCGCGTTCTCATACCCGCTCTCGTCCTGTCCCGACATCGGCAGGTTGGCCGGATCGGCACAGACCCGCAGCGCGTTGTCCGACACCAGGTCCGAGGTCTGCGCCTGCGCGTCTGCGGCAAACCCCGCCGCGAGCCATGCCGCGACGAGGCCGAGGGTCAGGCGCGCAGGCCGCGCACCCCGGGCAATATCAGCCCATGCAGTCATTTTCATCCTCTTGGATCGCCTCGGACTTGGCCTCTTTCTTCGCGGGGCGTCCGCGTGGCACGGCATCTGTGCCGCGTGCCTTGAGATAGACGTAGATATCCTCCAGATAGCACATGACATTCCGGTTGTCGCCGAAATGGGGCATCACCGAGTTGCCGTTCTCGCGCCCGTTCACCACGACGCTGTAGAAGTCGTAGTAATCCATGTTCAACGCCGATTTCTTCAGCGCGGGCGCATAGGTCGATCCCTCGCCATCGGGACCGTGACAGACATGGCATTCGGAATGATAGCGCCGGAACCCGGAAAAGGTCAGCCAGTCCACAGTGCCATCCTCGGCCACGTTGTAGGTGGGAATATCGTCTGCCGTGAAATAGCGGCCGTCCTCTTCATAGGCGACGGCGATGTTGTCACCCGCGTCCTGCGCGGCGGCGGCACTGGCCAGACCGGCGGCAAGGGCGGTGGCGATGAGGCTGCGGAGTGGGGTCATGAAAGTCCTCTGATTTGCAAGGCGGACTGGCACGCGCATGGCGCGCCAGTCCGGACGTTTGTCGAGTCGTGATCCTGTCCGATCAGTTCGGCAGAGCGAAGACGGTCAGCTGTCCCCCCAGAGCGGTATAGTCGCTCAGCGCGGCATAGCCGCCCACGGCACCGAGGCCGTCATTGGGGTTGGTCAGGCCGGCCGCAAGACCGATCCCGGCCCAGCCACCGACACCCGACAGGATGCCGACATACTGCTTGCCGTCGCTCTCGTAGGTCATCACGTTGCCGATGATGCCCGACGGGGTCTTGAAGCGGTATAGCTCTTCCCCGGTCTCGGCATGCACCGCCTTGAGATGGCCTTCGAGCGTGCCGTAGAAGACAACGTCACCCGCCGTGGCCAGCGCGCCCGACCAGACCGAGAACTTCTCGGGGATCGACCACTTGATCTCGCCGTTGATGTTGTCCCAGGCGATGAAGTTGCCCATGCCGCCATGGCTGTCCGGCGCGGGATACATCGCAAGCGTGGCGCCCACGTAGGGCTGACCTGCGGTATAGCTCACGCGGAACGGCTCATAGTCCATGCAGACGTGGTTGGTCGGCACATAGAACATCTCCGTCTTGGGCGAGTAGGACGCAGGCTGCTGGTCCTTGGTGCCAAGTGCGGCCGGGCAGATACCGGTGGAGTTCACGTCCTCGCCGTTCTGCTCGGTGGAATACTGCGCCACCACCGCCGGACGACCGTAGGTGTCCGAGTCCGGGTCCATGTCCACGCCCGTGGTCCAGTTCACCACCGGGTCGAACTTCTCCGCGACCAGCAGTTCACCCGACACGCGGTCCATCGTGTAGGCCAGACCGTTGCGATCGAAATGGGTGAGCAGCTTGCGCGCCTCGCCGTCGATCTCCTGGTCGGTCAGGATCATCTCGTTGACGCCGTCATAGTCCCATTCGTCATGGGGCGTCATCTGGTAGACCCACTTGGCCACGCCGGTATCGATGTCCCGGGCGAAGATGGTCATCGACCACTTGTTGTCGCCCGGGCGCTGCGCCGGGTTCCAGGTCGAGGGGTTGCCCGAGCCGTAATAGAACAGGTTCTCTTCCATATCGGCCGAATACCAGCCCCATGTGGTGCCGCCGCCGATCTTCCACTGATCGCCTTCCCAGCTGTTGAGCGAGCTGTCAGCACCCACCGGCTTGCCGAGGTCGGTGGTCTTTTCGGGATCGAACAGAAGCTGATCGTCCGGGCCCACCGAATAGGCGCGCCAGACCTGCTCGCCGGTGCTCATGTCATAGGCCGTCACATGGCCCTGCACACCGAACTCGCCGCCCGAGATGCCGACGATGATCTTGTCCTTGACCGGCAGCACGGTGGCGGTGTTGGTCTCGCCGACCGAGGGATCGCCATTCACGGCCTCCCACTCGACAGCACCGGTATCGGCGTTGAGCGCGACAACCTTGGTATCGGCCTGATGCAGGAAGATCTTGCCGTCCGCATAGGCCACGCCCCGGTTGACCGTGTCACAGCACATCACCGGGATAACTTCCGGGTCCTGGCGCGGTTCGTATTTCCACTTGATCTTGCCCTCGTTGGCCAGATCGAGCGCATAGACGATGTTCGGGAACGGTGTGTGCACATACATCGTGTCGCCGATCACCAGCGGCGAGCCCTCGTGGCCGCGCAGAACACCGGTCGAGAACGTCCACGCGACCTGCAGGTCGCCGACGTTGTCTGCATTGATCTGATCGAGTTCGGAATAACGCTGGTTGGCGTAGTCGCCCGTCTGGATCGCCCATTGCTTCGGGTTGTCCATCTGGGTCATGAGATCATCATTCGCGGATGCCATGGTGGCAACGCAAAGGGCGATCCCAGAGGTCAAAAGCGGTAGCTTTTTCATCTTGGTCCTCCTCCCTGAGGCGCGGCGGATGTGCCGCTGGTTTGAACGACCGGTCCACCATAGGAAGGCCGTCGGTCTTGCCCGTGCCGCCCGGTCTCTCCTCCGTACCGGCATGGGCAAATTCTTGGCTCGCGTCCTACTCCCCGAAGGTCGCGAGATAGGCGATCACGTTGGCGCGCTCTTCCTCCTTGCGCAGCCCGGCAAAGGCCATCTTGGTGCCCTTCACGTAATCGCGTGGTTTTTCCAGAAACGCGTCGAGCGCCTCGGGTGTCCATGTCTCACCGGCCGCCGCGCGCTCCTCGAAGCCCGAGGAATACTTGAACCCCTCGGCCGCGCCGACCGCGCGGCCCACCACCCCGTTCAGCATCGGCCCGACGCGGTTCTGCGCGTCCTCGCCGACCATGTGGCAGGCCTGGCACTTGCGAAATACCTTTTCCCCCGCCGCCGCGTCGCCATCCTGCGCCACGGCCACTGCCGGGACGCTCATCAGACAGGTCAGGGCGAAAATTTTCTTGAACATGGCTCAGTGCCTCCAGCCGTTGGATCGCATCAACCGTTCGGCATGCCATGCGACATGATCCCCAGCGAACGAATTGACGAAGAAATAGGAATGATCGTAGCCCGCCTGCAGCCGGATTTCCCCCGCCTGCCGCCGCTTGGCCATCGCGCCCGCCAGCGCCTCGGGCATCAGCAGATCAAGGAAATTGTCGCTCATCCCCTGATCGACCAGAAGATCGCCCTTCCAGCCGTTCTGCTGCATCAGCAGCACCGAATCGTGCAGCGCCCAGGCGCTTTCGTCATCCCCCAGATAGGCCCCCAGCTGCTTGCGCCCCCAGTCCGAATTGGCCGGATGCGCAATCGGCGCAAAGGCCGACAGCGAGCTAAAGGCATCAGGGTTGCGCAGCGCCATCGTGATCGCGCCATGCCCGCCCATCGAATGGCCGGTGATGCCGTGGCAATCCTCCAGCGGCAGCGCATCGAGCGCGAGGCCGCGCAACTCGCTCAGCACATAGTCATACATCCGGAAATGCCCGGCCCAGGGCGCGCGGGTGGCGTTCACGTAGAACCCCGCCCCCTGCCCCAGATCATAGGCGTCGTCATCGGCCACGCCGTCGCCGCGCGGGCTCGTGTCGGGAAAGATCACCGCCAGCCCGTGCCGCGCCGCATGTTCCTGAAATCCGCCCTTGGTCATGGCGTTCTCATGGGTGCAGGTCAGCCCCGACAGATACCACAGCACCGGCACCGGTCCGTCTGCGGCCTGCGGCGGCAGGTAGGCCCCAAAGGTCATGTCGCAATCGCACACCTCCGAGCGGTGCGTGTAGACCGCCTGAATCCCGCCGAAACTGCGGTTCTCGGAGATGACCTTGAGCGTCACGTCAATACTCCACCACGGCGCGGATCGATTCGCCCTTGTGCATCAGGTCGAACCCCTCGTTGATCTGCTCCAGCGTCAGCTTGTGGGTGATCATCGGGTCGATCTCGATCTTGCCCTGCATGTACCAGTCGACGATCCGCGGCACATCGGTGCGCCCGCGCGCCCCGCCGAAGGCCGTGCCGCGCCAGCTGCGCCCGGTCACCAGCTGGAACGGCCGGGTGGAGATTTCCGCCCCCGCCGGTGCCACGCCGATGATGATGCTCTCGCCCCAGCCCTTATGCGCCGACTCGAGCGCCGCCCGCATCACGCCCACGTTGCCGGTGGCATCGAACGTGTAATCCGCGCCGCCCCCGGTCAGCTCCACCAGATGCGCCACCAGATCGCCCTCGACCTCCTTGGGATTGACGAAATCGGTCATCCCGAAATGCGTCGCCATCTCGACCTTGCCGGGGTTGAGATCGACGCCCACGATCTGATCCGCACCCGCGAGCCGCAGCCCCTGAATGACGTTCAATCCGATGCCGCCCAGACCGAACACGATCGCGGTCGAGCCCAGCTCCACCTTGGCGGTGTTGATCACCGCCCCGATGCCGGTGGTGACGCCACAGCCGATATAGCAGATCTTGTCGAAGGGCGCGTCCTTGCGCACCTTGGCGAGCGCGATCTCCGGCACCACGGTGTGATTGGCGAAGGTCGAGCAGCCCATGTAATGATGAATCGGCGTGCCATCGAGCATCCGGAACCGCGTCGTGCCATCCGGCAACAGGCCCTGGCCCTGGGTCGAGCGGATCGCCTGGCACAGGTTGGTCTTGGGATGCAGGCAATAGTCGCATTCGCGGCATTCGGGCGTGTAGAGCGGAATGACGTGATCGCCCACCTCGAGGCTCGTCACCCCCTCGCCCACTTCGATCACGACACCGGCACCCTCATGGCCCAGAATGGCCGGGAAAATCCCTTCGGGGTCGTCGCCCGAGCGGGTGAACTCGTCGGTATGACACAGCCCCGTCGCCTTGACCTCCACCAGAACCTCACCCGCCCTCGGGCCGTCCAGCTCAACCTCCATGATCTCCAACGGTTTCCCGGCCTCAACGGCCACGGCAGCACGTGTGCGCATGATCTGTCCTCTCGTTTGATTTTTCCTGACCTTGGGCGAAATGCCGCAAGGTTTCAACACAATGTGCGACACCTGCTTGCGCGGGGCCGACGAATGCCGTTCCCTCGGTCGGGTGCCGGATCGGAGGGCTGGATATGCGTCATGGTGTTGTCTTTATGGTCGGAACACTGGCGCTCGCCGCCTGCAACCCGGTCGAAACCTCACCACCGGACCTAGCTGAAAGCTGCGGCGCAGAGGCCCTCCAGCACCTTGTCGGCCAGCCGCAGGCCGCGCTCGGGGTCGAGGCGATCACCGCGCCCACCCGTATCCTGCCGCCCGGCGCGGCGATGACGATGGACCACCGCCCCGGCCGCCTGAACGTGGACCTTGACGACACCGGCACGATCCAGCGCCTCTGGTGCGGCTGACATCGGAGCAGGACTCGACTCTGCACACCCAGCGCTTTACCTTGGAACAAATCATGAACATGTGCTGCCATGCCTGCCCGCCGCATTCTCTCTGTCTGGTTTCCCCGGCTCGGGGCCGAACGTCTCCTGCGCCGCCGGGGCGATGCGGGCGCGCGACCCTTTGCCGTGGTCGCCGATGACGGCCAGCGACAGGTGCTCTCCTCCCTCTCGCTTGAGGCCGAGGCGGCGGGGCTGACCTCCGGCCAGCCCCTGCGCGAGGCGCTGGCCCTCTGCCCCGATCTGGCGACCCAAACCCAGCACCACGCCGCCGAATCCGCCTTCCTGCGCGCGCTCGCCCGGTGGGCCGATCGCTTCTCGCCGCTGGTCGGCGTGGACGGCACCGACGGGCTGCGCCTCGATATCACCGGCTGCGCCCATCTCTTCGACGGCGAGGCGGCATTGATCGACAGCCTGACAGACGAGGCCACGGCCCTCGGCCTGACCACCCGCTGCGGGCTCGCCGATACGCTCGGCGCGGCCTGGGCGCTCGCCCGCTTTGCCGGGCAGGGCACCGCACCGGGCCGCTCCGGCGATGCCATCGCGCAAGAGGCCCGCGCCACTCGCTCACGCGCCGCCAAGCGGCGCCCCTGGGACCGCGCCCGCCCCCACATTTCCGGCACCGCACAGATCGCCCCGCCCGGACAGATGCACGCCGCCCTCGCCCCCCTGCCCGTCGCGGCCCTGCGCCTGCCCGAGGCAACGCTCCACAATCTCGGCCGCCTCGGGCTGCGCCGGATCGGCGACCTCATTGGCCAGCCGCGCGCCGGGCTGGGGCGGCGCTTCGGCCCGCATCTGATGCAGCGGCTCGATCAGGCGCTCGGGCTGGTGCCCGAGCCGCTCTCGCCCGCGACCCCGCCGCCGCAGTTCGCCACACGGCTGAGCCTGCCCGACCCGATCGGCCTGACCGAGGATATCCGCGCCGGGCTCGCCCGGCTGACCGACCGGCTCTGCGCCCGGCTGCGCGAGCAGGGGCAGGGCGCGCGCCACCTGCGCCTCGAGGCGTTCCGCAGCGATGGCAGCCTGCAGGTGCTCGACCTGCGCCTCGCCCGCCCCAGCCACGCCCCCGACACGATCCTGCCGCTGATGGAAGGCCAGCTTGACCGGCTCGACGCGGGCTTCGGCATCGACATGATGCGGCTCGAAGCACGGGTGACAGAACCCGTCGCCGCCCGCCAGCTGCGCAGCCCCGAATACGACCCCGAGGCCGGGCACAGCGCGCCGGCGGCACTCGATGACCTCATCACCCGGCTGGGCGGGCGCATCGGGCTCGACGCGATCACCCGCCGCCACCCCGCCGAGAGCCGCATCCCCGAGAAAACCGCCGCCACCCATGCCGCCGCCTGGTCCGAGCCCGCCCCCGGCCCCTGGCCCGCGCCCGAACATCCCCGCCCGCTGCTGATCTGGCGGCCCGAACCCCTGCGCGTGCTGGAACCCGCCCGCCCCTGCGCCGCCTTTCACTGGCGCGGGCGCGAACATCGCGTCACCGCCGCCATCGGCCCCGAACGCATCGCCCCGGAATGGTGGTTCGACGATCCCGACTGGCGCAGCGGGCTGCGCGATTACTGGCAGGTCGTCACCACCCGCGGCGAGCGGCTCTGGCTCTTTCAGGCGCATGGCGGGCAGGTCTCGGGCGGCTGGTTCTGTCAGGGGCGGTTTGCGTGAAAGATATGAAATCGCTTGATTCGCGCCGTATTTGACGCAAGTCTGAGGGCATGAGCCTGCATCCCCTCGGCCCCCTCCCCGGCAATCAGCCCCAACCCGAACAGGTGGCATTCCAGCGCGACGAGCTAGGCGTGATCCTGTCGCTTTACGGGCGCATGGTGGCGGCGGGGGAATGGCGCGATTACGGCATTTCCTGCCTGCGCGAGGTGGCGGTCTTCTCGATCTTCCGCCGCACCGCCGAACAGCCGCTCTACCGGGTCGAGAAACGCCCCAAGCTGCGCGACAAGCAGGGCCAATACAGCGTCATTGGCATGGATGGCCGGATCCTGAAACGCGGCCACGACCTGCGCACCGTGCTGCGCGTGCTCGAACGCAAGCTGATCCGCGCGGTCGACTGAACACACACCCCACCTGCGGCCTATCCCGCATCCGTCCGCCCGCGCCGGTCCGGGCGCAGCGCGGCATAAAGAACGTGGGTTCGCCAGCGCCCGTTGATCTGCAAATAGCTCTGCGCCACACCCTCATACTTGAAGCCGCATTTCTCCAGCAACCCGCGCGAGGCGTGGTTCTCCGGCAGGCAGGCCGCCTCGATCCGGCTCAGGTCCAGCCGGTCAAAGGCGTAATGCACCACGCCCGCGATGGCCTCGGCCATGTAACCCTGCCGCGCATGCGGCTGACCGATCCAATAGCCCAGCGTGCCCGCCTGTGCCGGGCCGCGCCGAATATGATCCAGCGTGATCGCCCCCAGAAGGGTCTGATCGTCGCGCCGGATCAGGAACAGCGGCAGCGCCGACCCATTGGTGATCGACCGCTGCGCCCAGAACACCCGGTTGGAAAACCCCTTGCGCGCCAGGTGATCGGCGGCCCAGGCCGGCTCCCACGGGGTCAGGAAATCGGCGCTCTGCGCGCGCAGGTCGCTCCAGTCCCGGAAATCGCTCATCGCCGGTTGCCGCAGGGTCAGACGCTCGGTCTCGATCCTGAGCTTCCGGCGTGGCAAGAGCAGCATCAGGCCGCGCGCCGCGCGTTGAGACTACCCAGCGTCGGCGATTTCGACACCGGACCATAAAGCGCCAGCGCCGTGGGCGCGCGCGTCACCGTATGTTCGGCCAGACGCCGCACATCCGCCAGCGTCACCGCGTCGATCCGCTCCACCACCTCGGGCAGGTCGGGCACCCGGCCCCAGATCTGCAACATCCGCGCCAGCCGTTCGGCGCGGTTCGACGGGCTCTCCAGCCCCATCAGCAGCCCCGCCTTCATCTGCGCCCGCGCCCGCTCGACCTCCGTCTCCGACATGTCCCCGGCGGCGCGCTTCATCTCGTCCACGGTGATCCCTGCCAGATCGCCCATCTGATCCTCGGAGGTCCCCGCATAGATCGTCAGCATGCCGGTATCGGCATAGGCCCCGGCCTGCGCGAAGATCGTGTAGCACAGGCCCCGCCGCTCGCGAATCTCCTGAAACAGGCGCGAGGACATCGACCCGCCCAGCGCCGAGGCATAGATCTGCGCGGTATAGATATCGGGATGCCCGTATTCGGGGCTCTCGAACGCCAGCGCGAAATGCGCCTGCTCCAGATCCTTCACATGCCGCGTCTCGCCGCCCGCGAACCGCGCCGTGGGCGGCTCGATCGTATCGCTCGGGATCATGTCGCCATAGGTCGCCTCGGCCATCTTGACCAGCGCCTCGTGATCCACCGCACCCGCCGCGGCCAGCACCATCTGCCCGGGACGGTAATACTGGTCGACAAACCCCTCCAGATCCGGCCGGCCAAAGCCGCGCACCCGCGCCTCGGCCCCCAGAATGGTGCGGCCCAGCGGATGATCGGGATAGGCCTGCTCCTGCAACCAGTCGAAGATGATGTCGTCGGGCGTGTCCGCCGCCTGCCCTATCTCCTGCAGGATCACACCCCGCTCCACCTCGATCTCGCGCGGGTCGAACACCGGATTGCGCAGGATATCGGCCACCACGTCCATCGCCAGCGGTACATCGTCCTTCAGCACGCGGGCGTAATAGGCGGTCACCTCGCGGCTGGTATAGGCGTTGATATAGCCGCCCACATCCTCGATCGCCTCGGCAATCTGCAACGCGCTGCGCCGCTTTGTGCCCTTGAAGGCCATATGCTCCAGAAAATGCGCGATGCCGTTCTGCTCGGCCCGCTCATGGCGCGCGCCCGCCATGACCCAGACACCGATCGCCGCCGATTCCAGTCCGGGCATATACTCGCTGGCAATGCGAAATCCGTTCGGCAGCGTGGTCAGTTCTACACTCAATGCGTGATCCGTTCCTTGATCAATGTTTCGATAGCGCCAAGATCATTGGCAATGCGCGTCACGCGCTCGTCTCGCTCATACAGGTCCGCCATACGCTCGGGCAAGGGGGGGTGAATGCCACTCGCCTCTTCCACCGCCGCCGGAAACTTGGCCGGATGCGCCGTGGCCAGCGTGATCATCGGCACGTCGGCGCTGCGATGTGCCTCGGCCACATGCACGCCCACGGCGCTATGCGGACACAGCAACTCGCCGGTGCGGTCCCAGGTCTGCCGGATCGCGGCGCGCGTGGCATCCTCGTCGCAGCGCCCGCTTTCAAACGCCTCTCGCAACGCCTGCAACGCGCCCTGACTGACGGAAAATCCCCCGGCCTTCAGCTCGTCCATCACCTGCGCCACGGCCCCGCCATCCTGCCCGTAGGCATAATAAAGCGCACGCTCGAAGTTGGAACTCACCTGAATATCCATCGACGGGCTGATCGACGGGATTACCCCGTCGGGCCGATACTCGCCACTGCTCAGACAGCGATGCAGAATGTCGTTCTGATTGGTCGCCACCACCAGCTTGTCGATGGGCAACCCCATGGCCCGCGCGATATAGCCCGCAAAGATATCCCCGAAATTCCCGGTCGGCACGGTAAACGACACCTTTCGATCCGGCGCACCAAGGCTCACCGAAGAGGTGAAATAATACACCACCTGCGCCAGAACCCGCGCCCAGTTGATGCTGTTCACCCCCGCCAGCCGCACCCCGTCGCGGAACTCGAAATCGTTGAACATGTCCTTCACACGCGCCTGCGCATCGTCGAAATGCCCGTCGATGGCCAGCGCATGCACATTGCTCTCACCCGGCGTCGTCATCTGCCGCCGCTGCACCTCGCTGACGCGGCCATGCGGATAGAGGATGAACACATCGACCGCATCCAGGCCCCGAAACGCCTCGATCGCCGCCGACCCGGTATCGCCCGAGGTCGCGCCCACGATGCTCACCCGGCTCCCCGAGCGCTTGAGGGAGAATTCGAACATCTGCCCGATCAGTTGCATGGCGAAATCCTTGAACGCCAGCGTCGGCCCGTGGAACAGCTCCAACAGGAAATGCCCGCTATCCAGCTGCTTCAACGGCGCCCGCGCCGCGTGACCAAAGCCTGCATAGGCCCGCGCGATGATCTCGTGAAACTCCTCGTCGGTAAAGGCATCGCCGATGAACGGTCGCATCACCCGGAACGCGGCCTCCTCATAGCTCACCCCCTCCAACGCGCGGATATCCTCCGCCGTCATCACCGGAATACTCTCGGGCAGATAGAGCCCACCATCGCGCGCCAGCCCGGTCAGCATCGCCTCTTCAAAGCTGAGCGTGGGCGCGCGGCCCCTCGTCGAGATGTATTTCACCGCTGCTGCCCTTCCCTTGACTGGCGCATCCGCCAGATGAAAAACCCGGTCATCGCGGCCCATATGGCGGCCAGCGAAAACCACGTGATCGCATAACTCAGGTGATCGTTCGGAATCCCGCTCGTGTCTACCGGCAGCGGCGTCACGCCCTGTTCCGGCGGCGACACCTCGCGCGCTATGATCATCAGCGGCTCGGTCTCCAGCACCTCGGCCATCTGCGCGATATCGCGGGCGAACCACATGTTGCCCGGCACATCGTTCTCGGGCGTGGAACTCAGCCGGTCATCAGGCCAGTGCAGGTTGCCGACAACACGCCGCTCGCCCTCGGTCTCGGGGATCTCTCCCGCCACCTTGACAAACCCGCGATCCAGCAGCACCCGCCGCCCCTCGGTCTCGAAGGCGGAAATCACCCGGTATCCCGCGCCCACCTGCTTTTGACTGACGAGCACCCGCAGCGCCCGCGCGCCGACCTCACCCGTGGCCTGAACCGGCAGATACCGGTCCCGCTCCGGCTCCACCCCCTCGGGCAGTGGCACCGGGTCGGCGGAAATCCGGCCCTCGATCTCGGCCAGCACGCCCTCTTTCCAGGCCAGCCGCTCGACCTGCCACTTGCCCAGCGACACCAGCACCGCCACACCGGCAATGCCAAAGATCAGCGGCACCAGAACACTCTTTCGCATGGGTCCCTCTCAAAAGGAAAATGCGGGAGGGCCAAATCCCCCCGCATCTTCATCTTGCCGAAAATACTCGCCGCCCGCAGGGCCCGATTTTTCGCCGAAAAATCGTCACCCGCCCCAGACGTAGACAGCCGCGAACAGGAACAGCCAGACCACATCGACGAAGTGCCAGTACCACGCCGCCGCCTCGAAGCCGACATGCTGCTCGGGCGTGAAATGCCCCTTGAGCACCCGGATCAGGCAGACGAACAGGAAGATCGTCCCGATCACCACATGCGCGCCGTGAAAGCCGGTGGCCATGAAGAAGTTGGCCCCGTAGATATTGCCCGAAAAGCCGAACGCCGCGTGGCTGTATTCATAGATCTGGAACACGGTAAAGATCGCGCCCAGCGCAATCGCGAGGATCAGGCCCCACTTCACGTCGTTGCGGTTGTTCTCATGCACCAGCGCGTGGTGCGCCCATGTTGCCGCACAGCCCGAGCACAGCAGGATCAGCGTGTTGATCAGCGGCAGGTGCCAGGGGTCGAACGTCTCGATCCCGGCAGGCGGCCAGATCGCATCGACCATCGGGGAGTTTTCGCCCATCGGGTACATGGCATGCTTGAAAAAGCTCCAGAACCACGCCGCAAAGAACATCACCTCGGACATGATGAACATGATGAAGCCATAGCGCAGGCCGATCCGCACCACCGGGGTGTGATCGCCGGTCTCGCCCTCATGCACAACGTCGGCCCACCAGCCGAACATCACGTAGAGCACGCCGACAAGGCCCGCCAGAAGCATCCAGGGCCCGTGATCATGGAAAAAGAGAACCGCCCCGA
>Ga0209943_1001523_pt1 | contig 13921 bp, 10 predicted proteins | sample SalPonR1_B_D2_MG_FD_185698 | JGI IMG/M metagenome (GOLD analysis project Ga0209943, IMG submission 185698) | Salt pond soil microbial communities from South San Francisco under conditions of wetland restoration - Salt Pond MetaG R1_B_D2_MG... ... | reverse complement strand
TCCCGGGTGGGCACCTTCTTTACGGTGGACATGGTGCCGCGGCTGTTCTCCGTGGAAGACATGGAGATGCTGTGCGAACTCGGCGAGATGGTGGAGGCCGAACTCGAGAACATGACGCTGGCCGTCACCGACGAGCTCACCCGGCTCGCCAACCGGCGCGGGTTCCTGCGCACGACGGAGCGGCTGATGCGTCTGTGCGCCAATCACGGCCGGCCGGCGGCGTTGCTCGTCCTCGACCTCGACGGACTGAAGGAGATCAACGACCGGCGGGGCCACGAGGAAGGAGACCGGGCACTGCAGAGCTTCGCGCGGCTGCTGCTGAAGTCGTTCCGCAACTCCGACGTAGTGGCACGCCTCGGCGGCGACGAGTTCTGCGTATTCGCCGCCGACATCGCGGCGGCGGACCTGGCCGCTCCGCTGGAGCGACTCGCCAGCCGGGTCACCGCCTGGAACGCGGAAGGCGAACGGCCCTGGCGGCTGGCCTACAGCGTCGGCCGCGTCCTGTTCGACCCGGACCGGCACGTGGACCTGGACACGATGCTGCGTGAGGCCGACGCGCTGATGTATGCGCAGAAGCGGAGCAAGCGTCCGGCCGGCGGCTGAGCCGGCGCACCTGCTCAGTCGGCCGTCCGGCCGTCGACGGCCGCGGCTGCGGTCATGACCATGACCGCTTCCAGGCTCTCCGCGAGCAATCCTTGCAGCCGGATCCAGCGCGGCCCGTGCGCGAGCGCAATGTCCTGGCAGACCTCCAGTTCGATGCCTGCGTAGTGCGGTCCGGGGAAGCGCCGCCGCAGCCGGGTTACGAGTCCGTCCGCAACCCCCCGGTAGGGGTAGTTGCGCCGCACGCCCAGCCCCGGCTCCGCTGCGAGGAGATCCCGCCAGTAACGGCACAGCGCCCGCTCCAGCGGGCGGGCGGGGTCGTAGAGCAGGCCGACGTCGGCATTACGCTCAATGCCCGCCAGCACGCGAGCGAAGCTGTGCACGGAGATGTGCAGCACCGTATCTCCCGCGGCGACGGCCTGTTCCACCTCCGCTGTCACCGCGCGCCGGTACGGCCGGTAGTAACGCTCCAGCAGGCGTTCTCTCTCGGCCGCCGGCAGGCCGCGGGTGAATTCCGAATACAGGTGGGGATGCCCCGGCGAGCGATTGCAGTCGACCAGCAGCCGGGTTACCCGGGCGCGATGGGGCCGAACGCCCGTCCGCCGCGCCAGGCACGCCGTCAGCTCCGCCGTACCCAGGTCGACGGCGCGGTGACCGGAAAGCACATTGCCCGCCCCGCGGAACAGGGCCGCATAGCGTGCCGGCACGGCCGCGCTGCCGTGCTCGCTGGTCAGCACCAGATGCGTTTCAGGGCGCGAAACCATGACCGGCGGCCAGGCAGTCGGCGAGCCGGCCGTAGACCTCGCGGAGTTCCTCGCGGCCGGGCTCGGGCGGCAGCGCGCGGCGCAGGCGGGTGGCGAGCGTGCCATGGCGGAGATAGTGTTCCAGCGGCCCCTCTGATGCCGGCAGCAGCCAGCCCCGCGCGGCGAGATCCTCGGCCAGCCGCCCCCAGAGGTGACTGACGGTCTGCGAACCGCCCCGGTAGCCGAAGCAGCCCAGGTAGCGGGAATCCGTGATCTCCAGCGTCTCGGCCCGCTCCTCGGTCAGCGCGAGCAGGCGCACCAGCTCCGCCTGGGGCCACGCCGCGATCTTCGCGAGCGGCGCCCAGGTCTCCTCTACCAGGGCGCGTATCACCCCCGAGGCCAGATCGGCGATCGCGAGATCGGCGGCCGGGCATTCCTGGCTGTCGATGACCCGAATCTCGATGGCCATGCGGTCGAAGCGCGCGATGGCGCCGCGGGCATTCACCCACTCGCGGCGCAGCACACCCTCAGGGTCGAGCGGCGCGAGGTCGCGGTAGATCCTCTCCAGGATGTGCTTCTGGTACTCCCCCATCCCGGCGACGGATTCCGGGACGACCTGGCCGGTGACCGAGGGCACTCGGGCGCAGTTGCCGCGATAGACCCGCAGCCGGTTGTCCGCGTGCCCCGTCACGAAGCCGTCGATGACGGGCGAGCTGGCCGCGATGCCGGGCAGGAGCGCCAGCACGAGCCGCACGGCGGCGTGCAGCGCCGCGAACTCCCGCTCGCCGCGGAAAGGCAGGTTGATCTGCATGCTCTGCAGGTTGCCCCAGCCGTGGCCGCGGCAGTCGAAGATGCGGTCGAAGGCCCGGTAGATCTCGCGCTGGCCGTGGGGCCAGAGACGGATGTCCCGGGTGGGTTCCAGCCAGGGATGCATGCCGCCCGGCAGGAGGCGCAGGCCGCAGGCCGCCAGCAGCGCGTTGGCGTGGACGACGTTCGCCTGGAAGTCGTCGGCCACCCCGGCGAGCGAGGAGGCGGGACCGTTGGTCTTGAACTCCACCACGTGCATCGCGAGCTCGTTGTTCCAAGCGATGGCGCCGTTGTCGTATTCGTCCGTGAGCTCGCCCGCGGCCTCGGTGAGCAGCCGGTCGCAGGCCGGCACCGGATCGAGGTTGGCCGCATCCACGATCATGTACTCGATCTCGACGCCGTAGCCCTCGAACAGGCCCAGGGCTGCGAGGTCATCGCGCTCAGCCATTGCCGCGGCCCCGCTTGCGCGCTTCCACCCGGGCGAGGAAGACGGCCATGATGCGATCGTACAGCTCGTCGCCCAGCACGGCGTCCTCGACGCCGCCGTCCAGGCTCGGATTGTCGTTCACCTCGATGACGTAGCAGCGCTTGCCGGTCTGTTTCACGTCCACGCCGTACAGCCCGTTGCCAATGGCGTTGGCGGCCCTGAGCGCGATATCGGTGACCTCCGGCGGCACGAGATCGAGCGGCGGCGTGTCCCAGCGTCCGGAGCTCACCTTGCCGCTGCGCGAGCGCCGGTAGATCTGCCAGTGCCGCTGCACCATGTAGTAGCGGCAGGCGAACAGAGGCTGGCGGTCCAGCACGCCGATACGCCAGTCGAAGTCCGTCGGCAGGAACGCCTGGGCCACGACCAGGTCGGACTTCTCGAACATGCCCTTCAGCGCCGCGTTCAGCCCGTCCCGGTTGTCCGCCTTGTTAACGCCGGCCGAGAAGCTCGAATCCGGCTGCTTCAGCACGCAGGGGAAGCCGATACCCTCAGCTATCGTCCCTGCGTTCTTGCGGCTGACGATCAGTGTCTTCGGCGTCGGCACGCCCAGGCGGCGCAGCATCTCGGCGAGATACACCTTGTTGGTGCAGCGGATGATCGAGATGGGGTCGTCGATGACCACCAGTCCCTCGAGCTCCGCCCGGCGCGCGAAGCGATACGTGTGGTGATTCACGCTGGTGGTCTCGCGGATGAACAGCGCGTCGAACTCCGCGAGCCGGCCGAAGTCGTCGCGCCCGATCAGTTCCACGTTGAAGCCGGCGCGGCGGGCCGCGCGCGTAATGCGGCGCAGCCCCAGCGCGTCCGAGGGCGGCGATGCCTCCGCCGAGTTGACCAGCACGGCCAGGTCGTAGCCGCCCCGCGCCTCCCGCCGGCGGCTCGTCCGGCGGCGGGCGAAGTGGGACTCGATGGACTCCAGCAGGAACTCCCGGTGGGAGTCCGGAATCTCTCCCGCCGGCACCGCGCGTACGTTCTCCAGCAGCCACTTGCCGTCGCGGCGGCGGAAGGCAGCCCGGATCAGCGGGGCCGGGAACAGGTTGAACAGCGCCCGCGCGAGGCGCTCGTGGCGCCGGGCGACATTGCGTCCGAAATAGACGCTCAGCGTGAACGCGTCGGATTCCAGCGTGCGCAGGCTGCGCTGGATCACGGTGTCCAGGTCGTCACTGGCCAGGCGGGGCAACGTGCGCGTCTTCAGATCCTGAATGGTGGCCATGTCGGGCAGCGGCCGCTGCCCGCGCGCCGTGGCCAGCAGTGAGACGTAATAGCCGTACTGCTGGTAGCGGTAGGAGCCGCAGAGGTTGTAGACGCGCAGGCCCCGGCCGCGGCTGAACTCCGCGGCAGTGAGGTAAGTCAGGGCATCGACCACCCGGGCACCGGCGATCTCCGCGGGCCACTCTTCCCGGTCGTCGACCACGATCAGATTGATCATCGTCCGGCGCCCCGCGGGCATATTACCAGCAGGTTGGCGTCGTAGGTGGCGATGCCGAGGAAAACCGCCCCGATCAGTCGCCGGATGTCCACCGGGTAGTAGCCGTCGGCGGAATAGGGATTGGCGCGGTAGGGATCGGCCACCTTCACCTGCCGGGTGCGCTCGTCGTAGCCGGAGAGCACCACGAAGTGGCCGCAGGGCTCGCCGCGGATGTCGTCCGTCACCATCGTATCCGGAATCTCCCGGGCGCTGCGGTAGAGATAGGTGGCGCTCAGTCCCGTCATGATGGGCACGCCTTTTCTCAGGTGGCGAAGGATCAGGCTGGTGGTGAGATCCTCGTAGCGCACCTGTCCGCCGAGTTCGAGGAAGCGCAGGTAGCCGGCCGTTGCAACCCGCAGGCGGGCGTCGTGTTTAATCTCCCGTTGGCGACGCAGGCGGGCGGCCAGGGCGTCCCCGCCACAGGGGAACCAGGACGGATCGAAGACGTGCAGGTTGTAGGTGAAGATGGTCACCTCGTAGCCGCGGACGAGGGCGTGGTTCGCCAGGAACACGTCCAGCGTTCCGCCAGCCGGCAGCATGCGCACCTCGGCCAGCAGACGATCAAGTCCGATGCCGTCGTCCCAGTAGGCGTAGATGGCGTGCAGGCAGGTGGGCCCGCAGGTCATGTCGTCCGGCTGGAGGACGATCTCGAGATGGAGGTTGGTTGCCACTCGGGCGTTTCGACCGGCCGCGGTGCGGCGCCGAGGAGCGCTAGCATACGCCGAATCCGGCGGCAGTAAAGAGCCCGTTCAGCCCTGTGCCGCGCCGAGCAGGGGCGGCGGGACGACGGCGGTCGACGGCAATGTCAGCGCGCGCCGATACGATCCAGCATGATGTTCCGGCCCGTAAGCACATGATAGCGCATCGCCGATTCCGCCCAGTCGGCATCGCGCGCGCGCAGGGCCTCCACAAGCATGCGATGCTGACTGAAACTCTGTTGCAACTGCTCGAAACTGTACTGATTGAAGGCCTGGGCGAGCAGGGGCACACCCACCACCTGGTGCAGGGCCGCCGACAGGCGGCGGCTGTCCGCCATGTCGATGATGCGCTCGTGCAGGTCGCCGTCGAGCTCGATGTAGTCGGTGCGGCAACGCTCATCCGCTCTCGCCAGCGTCTCGCGCATGGCGTCGATTACCTTCTCCAGCCCGGCGACCTGCCTGTCCGTCGCCTTGCGTGCCGCCATCCCGGCCGCGAAGCTCTCGATGACGGCGCCCAGCGCGAAGATCTCCTCCGCCTCCTCGGGATCGATATGGCTGACCACGCCGCCACGCCGGGGCTCGATGTGCACGAGGCCTTCCGACTCGAGGCGCCGTAACGCCTCGCGCACCGGCGTGCGGCTCACCTCGAGGTCGGCACACAGCTGACGCTCCTTGAGCCGTGCGCCCGGAGCGTACTCGCCCCTGAAGATGCGGTCGCGCAGCACGCGATAGGCTTTGTCGGTTGCGACGCTCATCGTACGGCTTCCCTGTCCTGGCCTCGTTCTCCGGACAGGCGCCGGCGGTGCTGCCGCGCCGCCAGCACCTCTTCCACCCGCGCGGCCGTCGCCAGCAGCCGCGCATCGCGGTATCGCCCGGCCACCAGCTGGATGCCCACCGGCAGGCCGTGCGCGCCGGTGAAGCCGGGCAGCGTGACCGCGGGGGCGTGCAGACCCGTCCACAGCCGGTTGAACACCGCATCGCCGGTGGATGAGAGGCCGGCGGGCGCCTCGCCCGGTACCGCCGGCACCAGCCAGGCGTCGTAGTCTTCCATGGCCCGGTCGAACTGCGGCCGCAGGGCAGCCAGGTAATCCGCCGCCCAGGCGAGTGCGGCGCCGTCGATACCGCGGCTGTTCTCCACCTCGGCGACGAATTCGGCGTGCAGCTGCCGGGGCCAGCGGAGATATTCGGACAGGAAAGCGGTGCGGCCCTCGCCGTGCATGATGACGTCCTGGGCCTCGTTCAGGCGCTCCGCACCCTGCGGTGCGCTCACCTCTCGCACCTCGATGCCCGCCCCGCGCAGGGCGGCGGCGGTCTCCTCGAGGGCCTGCCGGGTGTCCGGTCCGGCCGCCTCCCAGTAGGGCGTGCGCCAGAAACCGATGCGCCCGCGCAGGCCGGTATCGCCGCTGTCGCCGCGGTCGATGCGGAACGCGCGGGCCACCAGGGCCAGGTCGGCCACGCAGCGCGCCATCCAGCCCACCGTGTCCAGGCTGGGCGCATAGGGCTTCATGCCCTCGACGGGCACCGTGCCGAAGGTGGGCTTCATGCCGGCGACGCCGCAGAAGGCGGCCGGCCGTAGGGTGGAGCCGCCGGTCTGCGTGCCGAGGGCGACCGGCACCATGCCGGCAGCCACCGCCGCGCCGGAACCCGAGGACGAGCCGCCGGGGGTGTGGCCGGCGGCGTGGGGATTCACCGTATCGGCCGTACGGCCGAGGGAGGCGAACTCCACGGTCTGTGCCTTGCCCAGTATCACCGCGCCTTCGGCGCGCAACACGGCCACACAGGCCGCGTCCCGGGCGGGCCGGTGGCCCCGGTACAGGGGCGAGCCGTATTCCGTCGGCATATCGGCGGTGTCGATGACGTCCTTGACGGCCACCGGGACGCCGCGCAGCAGCCCGTGGCCGCCGCCGGCATCGATCTCCCTGGCGCGAAGGCGGGCGGCATCCGCGGCCACGTGGGCGAAGGCGCGGATGTCGGCCTCCGCCGCGTCGATCACCGCCAGACAGGCTGCCACGGTCTCGGCCGCGCCGAGCTCGCCGGCCTCGATGGCGCACAGGATCCGGGTGGCAGTCGGCAGGTCGGTCATGGGGTTCCGGGTTTGACTGGACCGGCCGGGGAGTATACGCCGGCCGGGTACCGGACAAAAAAAGGCCGGCGCCGGGATCACCCGGCACCGGCCGCAGTACCGCGGCTCACGGTACGCAGAGGACTATTCGGGCACCACGTTCACCTGGTAGAGCGCCAGCGTGCCGCTCACCTCGTTGCCGACCACGAGCAGGTCGTTGCCGTTCGGGCTGTCGGCGGCCGGGATGAAGATGATGGCCTCCGGGGCGATATCGCCGGCGGCGGGATTGCTCTCGTCGATGCCGTCGCCGTCCGTATCGCCGAGGCTCGGTTCCTCGCCGAAGTCACGGTCGATGCGGTACTCGACGAAGCGCGGGCTCTGCGGACTGGAGACGTTGTACACCATGATGCCGCCGACCCGTTCGAGCCCGATGAACGCGAAACTCGCGCCGTCGATGTTGCCGACCGCGACCGCCTCCGGCTCCGGCCCCTTCGCGTCGCTGCGGGTGTCCGGGTCGTTCTCGTCGTTGTCGGCGTTGAAGTGGCCGGGCAGGCGGTTGGCGGTGATGCGCTCGAAGTCGTTGCCGCTGTCGTAGAGCAGCGCGCCGGTGGCGCCGTCCCAGATGGCGAACGAGCGCGCGCCGATGGAATAGAGCACGTCCACGTCGCCGTCGTCGTCGGTGTCACCGTCCGCCGTGGAGGTGAGCAGACGGCCGAGATTCTCGTCGGCCTGCAGCGTGGCGGCGTCGGGGAACGCGGTGGCGTCGAGGGTGAGATCGGCGATGCGGGCCTCTTCCGAGAAGCCGTCGTAGTCGCGGGTATCGCCCTCGTTGGCGGTCACCAGCAGCGTCTGGCCCTGGAACTCGTAGGTGGCGATGGTATCCGGCATGTACCAGCCGCGTACCGGCCAGTTGCGGATGTTGATGCCGCCGTCCCGGTCGCTCGCATCCAGCTCGTTGCCGATGATGCCGTGATCCTTTGCGCCCAGGGCTACGATGGCGGCGATGGAGGGGCCGGCCAGGTCCACCACGGCCACGGCATTGTTCTCCTGCAGCGTGACGTAAGCCGTGGCGGCATCGGGCGCGATGGCCGCGTACTCCGGCTCCAGGTCCTGGGCCACGCTGGCGCCGGGCCCGAAGATGCGGACCAGCGGATCGAGTTCCGCCGCGCGGGCACCGCCGACGTTGAAGTCCGTGAAGCCGAGCTCGGTCACCGTGGCCGATGCCACGCCGGCGGACAGGTCGATCACCGAGATCGAGCCCTCCGGGTCCACCGAGTAGTCCTCGAGAGGTTCACCTTCGTTGGCCACCACGGCCACCGAGGCGTCGCTGCCGAGCGCGATGGAATCGGGCAGGAAACCCACCTCGTAGGCGCCGAGGAAACTCTGGTCCGAGGCCTGGAAGAAGGCCGCGACACCGCGCTCGTCGCCGGCATCCGCCTCGATGGCGGCGCCAATGACGCCGTTGGCGACTGCCACGCTGTTCACCGAACCGAGCACGGTAGTGATGGTCGTGTTGGCCGCGACGGCGGCGCCGACGTCGATGGAGTCGACCAGCTGGGGCGCGCTGGGCGCCGCGATGTCGATCACGTCCACCTGCCCGGATACCGCGTTCACCTGCAGGATCTGACTGGTGGCGGAATCGTAGGCGACGATCTCCGAGGCGCCCTCGTCGAACAGACCGCTCTCGTAGCGGCCCAGGAACTCGAGCGTGATGGAGGTGATGCCGTCCTGGCCGTCCTGGCCGTCCGTGCCGTCCTGGCCGTCCGTGCCGTCCTGGCCGTCCGTGCCGGCAGGACCGGCGGGGCCGGCGGGGCCGGCAGGACCTTGCGGGCCGGCCGGACCGGCGGCGCCGTCGTCTCCGTCACAGCCGGTGACAGCGAAGAGCGTCGCAAGCAGCGCCGTCACGAGCAGATTGCGATGTACCATACGGACCTCTTGTTGGTTGTTGTGGGCTGAAGCTCTGGCAACATAAGAGGCGGCGACTACAACCGGATGACCGGCGGGTTGCCGATACGTTAAGGATCAGGCCGGCGCGGGACATCATCCGAGTGCCGCCAACACGGGGGGATACGATGAGAAATGCACTGTCCGGGCGTCCGGTCACGCCCGTCGTCCTGGCGCTTGCCGCCATGCTGGCCGCGGCCTGCGGCGCCGACCGGGAGATACCCTACAGCGAGGATGCCGATGCCGCCGGCGCGACCGCGCCGACGGCCGCGACCACCGAGGCCAACCGCCGTGTCCTCGACGAAAAGCCCTTCGGCAACGAAAAGGACTTCGAACGCGCCCGCCGCGGACTCATCGCCAGCGTGCCCGAGCTGCGCGTCGGGCCGGCGGAACGCCCGATCTGGGACATGCCTGCCTACGAGTTCCTGGAGGAGGCGGACTACGAGTCCATCAACCCCAGCCTCCGGCGTCAGGCGCGGCTGAACAACATCCACGGGCTGTTCGAGGTCACCGACGGCGTCTACCAGCTGCGCGGCTTCGACCTCTCCAATATGACGCTGATCGAGGGCGAGACGGGCTGGATCGTGGTGGACCCGCTGACGGCCACCGAGACCGCGGCGGCGGCGATGGCTTTCGCCGACGCCGAACTCGGCGAGCGGCCCATCCGCGCCATCATCTTCACCCACAGCCACGCGGATCACTTCGGCGGCGTGCTCGGCATCACCAGCGCCGAGGAAGTACGGGAACAGGGCATCCGGGTGATCGCACCGGAGGGCTTCCTGGAGGAGGCCACCAGCGAGAACGTGATCGCCGGCGTCGCCATGGGCCGGCGTGCCGGCTACATGTACGGCCGGCGCCTGCCCCGCAGCCCGCGGGGACACGTGGGCTCGGGTCTCGGCAAAAGCCCGGCCTTCGGCACCATCGCCATCCTGGAGCCCAGCGAGATCGTGGACACGACGCCCCAGGAGATGACCATCGACGGCGTGCCGTTCGTATTCCAGAATGCCCCCCACTCCGAGGCGCCGGCAGAGCTGACCTTCTACCTGCCCGAGCAGAAAGCCTGGTGCGGCGCCGAGATCGTCTCGCGCAACATGCACAACATCTACACGCTGCGCGGCGCGAAGGTGCGCGACGCGCTGCTCTGGAGCGGCTACATCGACGAGGCCCTCGAGCTCTTCGGCGACGCGGAAGTGTATTTCGGCAGCCACCACTGGCCGGTGTGGGGCAACGGCGAGGTGGTGGAATTCCTGCAACAGCAGCGCGACCTGTACAAGTACATCCACGACCAGACCCTGCGCATGGCCAACGAGGGCCTGACGCCGAAGGAGATCGCCGAGGAGATCGCACTGCCGGAATCGCTGCAGCAATCCTTCGCCAACATGGACTACTACGGCACGCTGAAGCACAACGCCAAGGCGGTCTACCAGGCCTACTTCGGCTGGTACGACGGTAATCCCGCCAACCTGGACCCGCTGCCGCCGGTGGCCGCCGGCGAACGCTACGTGGAGTACATGGGCGGTGCCGAAGAGTTGCTGCGCAAGGCGAGTGACTCCTTCGACGAGGGCGACTACCGCTGGGTGGCGGAGGTGCTGAACCACCTGGTGATGGCGCAGCCGGACAACCCGGACGCCCGCGCCCTGCTCGCGCGCACCTACGACCAGCTCGGCTACCAGGCCGAGTCCGGCCCGTGGCGGGACGTGTATCTGTCGGCCGCCTACGAACTGCGGCACGGCCCGCCCGAGCAGGGCATCTCGCTGGCCAACGCCATCGACCTGCTGCGCCACACGCCCACCCAGCGTTTCCTGGACGCCATGGCGGTGCGCCTGAACGGACCGAAGGCGGCGGACGAGGAACTCACCGTCAACCTGGTGTTCACGGATCTGGCCGAGACCTACGTGCTGGTGGTCGAGAACGGCGTGCTGCACCACTACCGCCGGGACGCGGACCCGCAGGCGAATGCCACGCTGAGCCTGACCCGGGATGCCTACCTCGGACTCGCCTCAGGCGCCATCGGCCTGACCGACCTGCTGACTTCCGACGACATCACGCTGGAAGGCAGCAAGCTCGACCTGGTGCGGTTCTTCAGCCTGCTGGAGCGGCCGGAGGGGACGTTCGACATCGTGACGCCCTAGTCCGGTAGCCAGTCCGGTAGCTAGTGCGGTAGCCAGCCCGGTCGCTAGTCCGGATACCAGCTGCCATCGGCCTTGGGCTTGATCCAGAGGTAGCTGTACCAGTAATACACGCCGGGCTCGTCCCGGGCGGGCACGGTGCAGTTGAACTTGCTGCGACCGGGCGGAAGCGGCGCCCGTGCCCGGATCACGGCCTCGTCGCCGCGCCAGTCGATGCGGGCCGGGTCCTGTCCGCCGACGTAGCAGCGCAGGCGTTCCCGGTCGTAGGGGCCGGGCGCCAGCTCCAGGCGCAGCACGGGCGGGCCGGCGGCCGCCGCCAGCACGCGGCCGTCCGGTGCCAGTACGCGGACGGGCAGCGGCCGGCTGTCGAGCTTGTCCCCCAGGGAGTCCAGATCGGCATAGGCGGTGGCCACCGGGAAGCGGGGCAGATGCCGGCGGTCGGACGAGGGCCCCACCGGCCCGGACTGCTGGCCGAAGGCCACGAAGCCGAGCTCGGCCACCACGGCCTCCAGGTCCCGGTCGAACTCGCCGTAGGGATAGGCGAAGTAGCGCAGCGGCGACTCCAGTTCCTCCTCCAGCCGGGCCTGGGCATGGCGCAGGTCCGCGGCGATACGCTGGCGCCAGTCCGTCGCCGACTCTCCCGCATCCCGCCGGACGAGATGCCGGTGGGAGCGGCTGTGATTGCCCACGGTACCGCCGCGGCGCTCGGCGTCGCGGAGCTGCTCCCAGGTCATGTAGCCGCCGTAGTTCCCGTCGATGTAGTCGGTGCTGGCGAACACGGTGAACGGCCAGCCCCGCTCCTCCAGCCGCGGCAGCGCCTTGGTGTAGACGGACTCGTAGGCATCGTCGAAGGTGATGGCCACGGCGTCCGGCGGCAGCGTGCCCTCGCCGCGGATCGCCCGCACGATCTCCTCCAGCGACACCACGTCGTAATCCGCCAGGTAGTCCAGGTGGTCCTCGAAGGTCCCGGGCGTGACGCTGGTGGAGGGCGGCGTGTCCTCGCTGACGTGGTGGTAGAGCAGGATCACCGCGTGGTCGCCCGGCGCGACGGGCGCCCCGGCCGGCTCCTCCGCCTGGCAGGCGACGGCGGCGAGCGCCGGCACGAGCACGGCGAACAGCACGGCTGCCCTTCGCATCGTGTCAGGCACCGCTCTGCTCCAGCCGGTTGTAACGGATCAGCCCCTTGATCTCCTCGACATAGGCCTGCCCGCGCTCGGAATAGCGGTGCAGCTGCTCGGCCAGCGCCAGACCCGAGAGCGGCCTGCCCGCCGCGCGCAGCCGGGCGCGCGCCTGGCGCAGCTCCCGGTAGCCGCGATGGGTATTGATGTTGCGCAGGTAACTCGCCACCGAAGCCCGCGGGCTGTCGAAGACCCGCACCTCGTGACTGCGCCCCGGCCCCCGCGCATGGGGCACCAGCCCGCAGCCCGGCTCGTAACACCACTGACCGAACAGGTTGTTGCCCTCGCGCGCGAAGCGCGACGTGCCCCAGCCGGATTCCTTCGCCGCCTGCGCCAGCGCCAGCGAGACCGGCACGATGTCCACCCGCATCAGCAGGCGCTCGATCAGCGCGTCCGTCTCCGCTTCCTCCGGATCCAGGCCGTACTTCTCGGCCAGCCCCCGCAGCCAGCGGCGGTCGAACCAGCCTATCTCCTCTTCCGCGTCCTCTTCCGCCACCAGCGACTGCAGCCTCTCGCGCTGCTCGAGGATGCGCGCGTTCTCTTCCCGGATCAGCGGCCGCATGAACGCGAAGAACCGCTCCTTGCGCTCCGCCCCCGCCTTCCAGTCCCTGAAATCCGGCACCGGCTCGGGGCGCAGCGCCAGCACGGCCACGACGATGACCAGCACGGCCGCCGCGGCCACGACCAGCGTGGTGAGTACGGTACGGTCTTCCCCGCCGCGCCAGCGCGCGCGGAGTTTTTCGGATAACGACATCGCCCGGGATAGTAACATCCGCTATTGTGCGTCCGGCGCCGGCCGCGACTGAAGCGTCGGTTGCGCCGGATACATGCCCGCGTCTGCCTGCCGCCGTTCCCCCTTGGTTCACAACGACGCAAGGGCGGCGGCCGTCTCGCGGATCACCTCGACGGCCAGGTCCACCTCGCGCCGGTGGCTGCGGACGTTCAGTACGGCCAGCCGCAGCACGTCGCAACCGTCGAGGCGCGTCGTGGACAGATAGATGCGGCCGTCCGCCTGGATGCGCTCCGCCAGCCGCCGGTTGAACGCGTCGGCATCGCCCTCGTGGGGCACGTAGCGAAACACGACGATGGACAGATCCGGCACCGGCCCCAGCTCGAAGCCGGGCAGCTCCGCCATGCGGGCGTGGAAGTAACGGGCCAGCAGCAGCTTCTCCTCGAGCGCGGCGCGGAAGGCGCCGACGCCGGCGAGCTTCAGCGGCAGCCATAACCGCAGCGCGCGGAAGTGGCGGCTGAGCTCCGGGGAGGCGGCCGCGGGCGACAGTTCCATGGCCTCGCCGAAACCGCCGGTGTCCTGCATGTAGCTGGCGGTGAAGGTGTAGGCCTGCCGCAGCTTGTCGCCGTCGCGCACCAGCACCAGCCCGGTGCCGAAGGGCAGGAACAGGCCCTTGTGGGGGTCGAGTACGAGGGAGTCGGCGCGCTCCATGCCGGCCAGCCGGCGTTTGCCCTCGTCCGTGAGCGCGAAGGACGCCCCGTAGGCGCCGTCGACATGCAGCCAGAGGCCCTCGCGCTCCGCCACCTCCGCGATGGCCGGCAGGGGATCCACCGCGCCGGTGTCCGTGGTGCCGGCGGAGGCGACGACCAGCCAGGGCCGCAGCCCGGCGGCGCGGTCCCGGGCGATCTGCTCTGCCAGCGCTGCGACGTCCATGCGGAAGCGCGCGTCCAGCGGGATGCGCCGCTGCACGCACTCGCCGACGCCGGCGATGGCCAGCGCCTTGTCCACGCAATGGTGGGTCTGGGGCGTGAGATAGACCACCGTGCGTTCGACCTCCCGGGCGCGAATGCCGCAGGAC
>Ga0209943_1001521_pt1 | contig 13944 bp, 12 predicted proteins | sample SalPonR1_B_D2_MG_FD_185698 | JGI IMG/M metagenome (GOLD analysis project Ga0209943, IMG submission 185698) | Salt pond soil microbial communities from South San Francisco under conditions of wetland restoration - Salt Pond MetaG R1_B_D2_MG... ... | reverse complement strand
CACCGCCGACTGCATACCGAAACTCGAAGACATCACGTGCGGTCCGGGCAGATGATCCAGCGCGCACTCGACGCGCTGGATCGCGCTGAGACCGCACCAGGCTTCATTGAGGCGCTCGAGATCGATCAGGTCGAATGCATCGGCAGTCTCGTCGCCGTCCAGTGACCTCAGTGCGCAGGTATTCACGGTCTTTCGCTCTCCGGCGCGTTGACTTCGCTGCCGTGTCCCACTGCGGCCACCAGGCCCGATCGCACGGTGAAGTTCCCGAACGTCTCGCCCGGGGCTCGTTCGCCCGAATAGCGCCGCAACCAGCCGTCCACCGCCTCGAGGATCGTTGCCTCGTCGATGTTGTCCATCACCAGCCTGTTGAGCCGTTCGCCGTTGAATGCTGCGCCCAGATACAGGTTGTAACGGCCGGGCGCCCGGCCGACCAGCCCGATCTCGCCCAGGTACGGGCGCGAGCATCCGTTGGGGCAGCCGCTCATACGGATATTGATCGGCTGGTCCTCGATTTCGTGCCGGGCCGCGAGTTCCTCGATTCGGGTGATCAGGTCGGGCAGATAGCGCTCGGCTTCGGCCATGGCCAGACCGCAGGTCGGCAGCGCGACGCAGGCCATCGAATGCTTGCGCAGCACCGAGTGCCGACCTCCGCCTGCGAGGTCGAATTCGGCCAGCAGGTCACCCACTGCCTCGCGCGAAGACGGTTCGATGCCGGTCAGCACCAGGTTCTGGTTCGGGGTCACGCGAAAGTCCTCGACGTGCCGTTCGATCAGTACCTCCAGCCCGGCGCGCTGGCGCGGCCCGATCCGGCCGTTCTCGATGAACACCGTGTATTGCAGGCGACCATCGGTCCGCTCGCTCCAGCCGAGGGCGTCGCCGGAGTGAGTGAACTCGAACGGTCGCGCTGGTTGCAGTTCGACTCCGCTGCGCTGCCTGATCTGCACCAGCAGCCAGTCGGTGCCGTGATCGTCCAGCGTGTACTTGAAGCGCGCATGCTTGCGGTTGGTGCGATCGCCGAAGTCGCGCTGGGTGGTGACGACCGCTTCGGCCACCGCGAGCATCTGTTCGGGCTCGATGAAGCCGATCACTCTTCCGAGCAAGGGGAAGGTATCGGGCTCGCCATGGCTGCAGCCCATGCCGCCCCCGGCCACTACGTTGAAACCGGCCAGCCGACCGTCGTCTTCAATCGCGATGAAGCCCAGGTCCTGGGAAAACACGTCGATGTCGTTGCTGGGCGGCACCGCGATGCCCGCCTTGAACTTGCGCGGCAGGTAGGCCCGGCCATAGATAGGCTCGTCCTCTCCCCCTTCGAGATCCGCCTTTTTACCGTCGATCCAGATTTCCCGCCAGGCGCCGGTTGCCGGTGTGAGGTGCGCGCTCAGGCGCGTAGCCCAGGCCAGCGTCTCGGCGTGCAGCCCGCCGAGCTCGGGCTGCACGTGGCACATCACGTTGCGGTTGACGTCGCCGCAGGCCGCCAGCGAATCCATTCCGACCGCGTCTATGCCGCGGACCAGGTCGCGCAGCGACTCCCGGGAAATCCCGTGGAACTGGATGGCCTGACGGCTGGTCAGGCGCAGCGTGCCGTTGGCGTATTCGTCGGCCAGCCGGTGGAGCGCCTGCCACTGCGCCCGCGTCACGCGGCCGCCGGGGATGCGCACGCGCAGCATGAACTGGTAGAGCGGCTCGAGGCGGGCTTCGCGCCGCCCGGCGCGCGCGTCGCGGTCATCCTGCTGGTAGATGCCGTGGAACTTGCTGACCACGGTATCGCCCGGCGCAATAGCACCGGTGGTCGGGTCAGCCAGGCTGTCATGCAGCGTGCCGCGTAGCGCGCGGCTCTCGGACTTGATTTTTTCTACGTTCAGATCAGTCATTGAAGACCCTTTTTTTGCCGCGGATGAGCGCGGATCAGCATGGATCAAAGTCAAAAGCTGGGTACGAAGGACACGAAGAAAAGGCCTCAAGGGCTGGAGTCAACGGGTGCATGGATTCCGTGCGAATCAAGTCCATCTGGATTTTCTTGGTTTGCCTTCTTTGGTGTCCTTCGCGCCCATCTTCGTGCGCTTCGTGTGGCGCTTTTTCATGGTTGCGAATTTTCATCCGCGGTAATCCGCGGCAGCCGTTTCAATAAACATCTTTCTGGTACCGCTTCGCGTGCTTCATCGATTCAAGATGATCCGTGGCCTGGCCTTCGGTCTTGCCGCCATGAGCCGCGATGACCTCGACAAGAGTCTGGTGGACATCGGCGGCCATGGCCTGGCCATCGCCGCATACATACACATGCGCGCCGCGTTCCAGCCAGTCGTAGATGTCCCTGCCCTGCTCTCGCAGCCGATCCTGGACGTAGATCTTTTCGGCCTGGTCGCGCGAGAACGCCACCGAAAGCCGGTCCAGTGCGCCCTCGCGCTGGAACCGTTGCCATTCGAGTTGATAGAGGAAATCGGTGCGGCGATTGCGGGCGCCGAAGAACAGCCAGTTCGGGCCGTTCGCGCCGGCAGCCTGGCGGTGCTGCACGAAGGCGCGGAACGGGGCCACGCCGGTGCCGGGACCAATCATGATCACCGGTGCATCCGGATCGTCGGGGAGTCGAAAACGCGGGTTGGCCTCGACGTAGACGGATGCCGTATCACCCGGCTTCACCGACTCGGTCAGCTGCCACGAGGCAACCCCGGCGCGTAGCCGGGCCCGTTGATCCAGGCCGCCGACGCGCTTGACCGTCAAGTGGATTTCGTCGTCGCCTGTCAGAGGACTGGAAGCAATCGAGTACAGCCGCGGCGCGATGCCGCGCATCGAATCGATCAGCTGCGCGGCCTCCACTCTTGCCGGGTAATCGCGGAGCACGTCGATGACCTGCCGCGAAGTCACCCAGCCGGAAAACGCCTCGCGGTCGCCGAGCAGGTTGCGCAGTTCAGCGCTGTCGCTCACGGCCGCCCAGGCCTCCAGAAACGGCCGCGCCAGCTGGGTCAGTTCCAGTCGCCGCGACAGCCACTCGTTGGCCGGCAGGGTTTCCCCGCCGCGCCGGATGCTATATCCGGCATCGATGCCGGTGACCTCGATGATTTCGTCGACCAGCCGCGGATCATTGGTCGGCCACAGCCCCAGTGAATCACCGGGGAGCCATTCCAGCCCGCTGCCTTCGACCAACAATTCCACGTGGTGCACCGGGCTGGTCGATGGCGCGACCGTCAGCGGCGAAATCTGCAGCACCTCGGCCTGGAACGGGCGGCGTCGATCGAAGCGCGTGGCGGCGTCGGCCTCCGCACCGCGAATCAACTGAAGGTGCGGTGCTGGCACGATGCCGCCGGGCTTCGGCTCGGTCGACAGCGTCGCGAGCAGCTCCGATCGCCACGCGTCCTCAGCCGGTTCGAAATCGACGTCCACGTCGACCCGGTCCATCAGACGAGTAGCCCCGAGTTCTTCCAGCCGGCGATCGAACTCCTGCCCGGTCTGGCAGAAATCCGGGTAGCTGGAGTCGCCGAGGGCAAACACGGCGAACTTCAATTTCTCCAGCCGAGGCGCCCGATCCGACAAGACCAGCTTATGCAGGGCTTCTGCGTCGTCGGGCGGATCGCCTTCGCCGTGCGTGCTCATGACCAGCAGCAGCGTGTCGAGTTTTGCAATTGCGCGTGGTTTGACGTCGGCGGTGCTGGCCAGCTCCACCGAGAAACCCTGGGCCTTTGCATCGGCTGCAAGCCGTTCGGCCACGCCGCGACCGTTGCCCGTCTCCGATCCGTACCAGATGGTCACGATCGGCACCGCGGCATCCGAAGCCGCGTCCTGCGCGCGCGCCGGAAGGACCTCTACGCGAGCCGCAGCGATCCCGGCCAGATATCCGCTGGCCCACTGCAGCTGATGTTCGTCCAGTGCAGCGGCCCAATGCCCGAGCTGCTTTTCCAGGTCTTGCCGAACCGCCGGCGAGATGGCCATGTGCGTTTTCCAGTAGCGATTTCCGTCTCGCAAGGCTAAGCAGGATGTGGTGAGAAAGGAACGATTTGATGGTTATGCCCTTATAGCCAAATGAAAGGTCGGCCGCTCGCGGCTCATAACTGCAAGGCATAAGCGCCAAGCCAACAAGTATTTTTCATTTGCCGTATCGGGCCCTACGCTGCACAGCATGAAAACAGACCAAAACCCCGAGGCCGGCCAGTGGCTGCCAATATTCATGCGACTTGCCGGCGAGCCCGTGCTGGTCGCCGGGGGCGGCCCCGAGGCGCGGCGCAAGATCGATCGCCTACTCAAACACGGCGCCCGGGTCGATGTGCTGGCCGGGGCGCTCGAGGGGCCGCTGGAGACATACTGCCAGCGGTCGCGCATCAACCGCATCGATAGGCTCCCGTCCGACGGCTCCGGCTACCGGCTGGTCATCGTGGCAACCAGTCACGACGGTTTGCGCCTGAGCGCACTTGCTTTTGCCTCCGCACACGGCATACCGGTCAACGCGGTCGACGATCCGGACAACTGCACCGCCATCCTGCCGGCCATCGTGGATCGCGCGCCGATCACGATCGCGATCGGCTCCGGCGGCACGGCCCCGGAACTGGCCCGCATGATCCGGAGCCGGGTCGAGGCCATGCTGCCGCCATCATTGGGGCCGCTGGCGCAACTGGCCTCCGAGCTCAAGGACTCGATTCGCAGTCGCTTTCCTCAGTTGCCCCGCCGACGACAGTTCCTCGGCTGGCTATTTCGCGATGCACCGGCCGAAGCGATGCAGTCCGGCTCGCCGGAGCGGGCGCGGGAACTGGCGAACCGTGCACTGGACGATCGTGCCTTCGACACTACGGGCAGTGTGGCTCTCGTCGGCGCCGGTCCCGGTGATCCCGAGCTGCTTACGCTTAAGGCGCTGCGACTCATCCAGGAGGCCGACGTGATCATCCACGACGCGCTGGTCGATCCCCGCATCCTCGACTATGCGCGACGCGATGCCGACTTCATCGATGTCGCCAAGCGCGGCGGGAAGTGCTCGACGCCGCAGCTTCGCATCAACAACCTGATGCTCGAACACGCACAGGCAGGCAAGCGCGTAGTGAGGCTCAAGGGCGGCGATCCGCTGACCTTCGGCCGCGGCGGCGAAGAATTGCAGTTCCTGCGCAGTCACGACATTGGCTATTCAATCGTGCCCGGCATCACCGCGGCTGCGGGTTGTGCGGCCTACGCCGGCATTCCCCTGACCCATCGCGACCATGCGCATTCGGTGCACCTGGTCACCGCGCACGGCAAGAATTCCATCGATCAGCTGGACTGGGCGTCGCTGGCCAGGGAGCACCAGACACTCGCCTTTTACATGGCGGTGTCAAGATTGGCCGACGTGCAAGGAAAGCTGCTCGCGCACGGACAATCTGCCTCTACCCCCGTGGCCATCGTCGAAAACGGGGCTCGCCCGCAGCAGCGGGTATTGACCGGGCGCCTGGACCGGCTGCATGATCTGGCCGTGAGATACTCGGTCGAAAGCCCGGCGCTGGTGTACGTAGGCAATGTTGCCGGACTTGCGGTGGATCTCCACTGGTACGGGGCGCGGCCCCGGACCCTGGCCGATGCTTTGCCCGCACGTTCGGCGTCGGCATGACCGTTCATGAATATAGGAAACTCAATGATTTACGACAATATCCTCCAAACGATCGGCAATACGCCGGTCGTGCGCATCAACAAGCTCGCGCCGGAACACGTGAACCTGTTCGTCAAGATCGAATTCTTCAACCCGATGGCCTCGGTCAAGGATCGCCTGGCAATAGGAATCATCGAGGACGCCGAACGCCGCGGAATTCTCAAACCCGGCCAGACGGTGGTCGAGGCGACTTCGGGCAATACCGGCATCGCGCTGGCGATGGTCTGCGCCGCAAAAGGCTACCCGTTCGTGTCTTTCATGGTCGAGACGTTCTCGATCGAGCGACGCAAGTTGATGCGCGCAATGGGCGCCAAGGTGGTCCTGACGCCGAAGGAGGAAAAAGGCACCGGCATGGTCAAGCGCGCAGCCGCGGCCGCCGAGCGCAACGGCTGGTTCCTGGCCCGCCAGTTCGAGAACGAGGCCAACCCCGAATACCACCGCAACACGACCGGTCCTGAAATCCTGCGCGATTTCGCCGGCCGCGACCTGGATTACTTCGTGACCGGCTGGGGCACCGGCGGCACCATGACCGGGGTCGGCGAGATGCTCAAGCTGGCGCGGCCGAAGATCAAGGTCATCGCCACCGAGCCGGAAACGGCGCAGCTGATGGCCGGCAAGGAATGGACGCCGCACAAGATCCAGGGTTGGACCCCTGACTTCATCCCGAAGATCATGAATCCGAAGATTGCCGACGACATCGTTCCAGTAACGGACGACGAATCGCGCGACGTCGCGCGCGACCTGGCGGCGAAGGAAGGCATCATGACAGGCGTATCCGGCGGCGGTACGGTCGCGGCGGCACTGAAGGTCGCCGCCCAGGCACCCAAGGGTTCGAGCATCCTGGCGATGATTCCCGATACCGGAGAGCGCTACATCTCGACCTATCTCTTCGAAGGCATCAACGAAGGATCTGACGAGGACTGGCTGGTCGAGAACGGCTATGCGGATGCAGGCTGACCAGGACAATCGATAGCAAACGGCAGGTGACCGAAGACGATTCCGCCGGTGGCGAAGGCACCGGGCAGACGGGCGGGAGCCTGGATGCCGTTCTCGCGGTGATCGCGATCCTTGCGCTATGGCCGGTACTGCTGATGCTGGCCGCGGCCGTCCGCCTGGACAGCCGCGGCCCGGTCATCTACAGCGAGCAGCGGTTGGGCAGAGCCGGAAAGCCGTTCCGGATTTTCAAGTTCCGTACGCTCCATCCGCAACCGGAAGGCACCGCGCCGGTGGCCGCCTCGGACGATTCACGGATTACCCGTCTCGGCGCCTGGCTCAGACCGGTACACCTGGACGAACTGCTCCAGCTGTTCAACATCGTTCGCGGCGAGATGCGCTTCGTGGGCCCGCGTCCGACCCGGATGGAGCTATGGGGGAGCGTGGATGACGGTCTTCGCCAACGCGCCCTGGCCTTCACGCCGGGGCTGACCAGTCCGGCCAGCATCCGTTTCAACTGCGAAGATGACGTTCTGGCCCGGACAGACAACCCGGTGAAAGCCTATCGCGATATCGTTTTCCCGGCGAAAGTGGCCATGGACGTCCGGCATTTCGAAAACCGCAGACGCTGGAGCGATCTCAAGGTAATCGTTGCCACGGCGTGCACCGTGATCGGCAAGCGGGGCGATCGAAACTGCCGCAGGCGGCTCGAGCGATTGCTGTCCCGGAGCAGCCTGTAGGCCTGTATCCTGATTCCCGGATTTGGCATTTCTTCGCGGACCACCCAGTTCATGAACATTTCCGGAAGCGCTTCATGAAAAATCGATTCTGGACCGGGTTCTGGCGGCTTGCCGACCCAAAGATCAGCCTGACGTCGGTCGCCTCGATCTATATCGGCGCGAGTGTGGCGGCGAGCGAATCCGAGTTAAACGCCGCCTGGCTTGCCGTGCTTCTGGTCGCATTTTTCGCGATCGAAGTCGCCAAGAATGCCTGGGGCGATGTATTTGACTATGACTCGGGCACAGACCAGGCCGTGGCGCCCGAAGACCGAACCGCTTTTTCGGGCGGCAAGCGTGTATTGGTGGACAATCTGCTGACCCGCAGCCAGACCTGGGCCATGGCAGCCGGATTCACGCTGCTCGGTCTTGTCGCCGGCGCGGCGATCGTGTTTCTGCGCGAGCCGGCGGCATTCTGGATTGGCGTGGTGGGCTTCGCGCTGGGGTGGTCGTATCACGGCCCACCGCTACGGCTGGCTTATCGCGGACTGGGCGAACTCGACGTGGTGGTCTGCTACGGCCCGTTGATCGCGCTCAGCACCTACCTCGTACTGGCCCATGAACTCAGTTGGCAAGTGTTCTGGCTTTCCATTCCACTGGGCCTGATCATCGCGGCGTTTCTGTGGGTCAACGAGTTTCCGGACTATCTTGCCGACCGCGCGCACGGCAAGCGCAACCTGGTCGTGCGCCTTGGACGCAGACGGGCCAGCCGCGTTCTGCCCTGGATCTATGCCGCCGCCTTCGTGATTTTGACCGCGCTGCCGCTGGCAGGCGTTGCCGACATGGTACTGCTCGGCTGGCTGGCTGCAATCCCGGCCGCCTATGCCAGTTACCAGGTCTGGCGCGACCCGGAGAGCTTCCACCGCAGCGTACCGGTTCAGCCCGCCGCGCTGATCGCGTTCCTGGTTTATTCGGCCGGCGCCGGCAGCGGCGTGCTCATCGCCGGTTCTTGAAGTCGTCCGTGCCAATCTTGGATCAGACCCGATCACCGTCGTGTCGTACACCGGGCAGGATCCGGGTATAGAGCCAACCGGCCACCGCGCCGCAAATGGACAGGGCGAGCACGCCCGTCAGACTCCGGGTAGCTGCAATACCGGTCACCGGCAGCGCCTGGTTCATGATCGAGATCATCATCCAGATCGCGGCGAACCCGGCCAGCGTGAACAGCACTGCTCGTTGACCGGACAGCCAGCGCTTGAGCAGGCCGGCAATCGGCCAGGCGATCGCGAATGCAATCGACACCAGCAGCGCATAGGCCGGTGTAAAGTTGATCAAGTCGTGCCAGGTCGCCGACAGACGCTCGCTCCAGCCGATTTCGACGCCCAGCGCCGTCAGCGAGGACATGTTGAACTGGGTCTGCACCACGCTGCCCGTCACCACGGTCGTCAAGACCGCGATGACCCAGCCCAGAAATACGCGAATCGCACCCATCGTCACCAATCCCTCATCGGCTCTGCTACATTCGAATCAATTCCCCGGCCTTATCGGACCCGCCATGGATCGAATCGAATACCTGGCCATCGCTGCGGCAACGTTGCTGTGCAGCGTCGTGGCCGTCGGCCAAGACTCTCGTCAAGACTCTCGTCAAGACTATCAGATCGAAATCGCTGCAAGCGGTCTCGACCATCCATGGTCCATCGCATGGTTGCCCGACGGAAGGACTCTGGTGACCGAGCGAGCGGGAAGGCTTCGCATGATCGTCGACGGCGAATTGCTGGAAACCCAGATAGGCGGTCTGCCAGACATCTACGCGGCAAGCCAGGGCGGATTGTTCGAAGCCCTGCCCCACCCCGAATTCGCTACCAACGGCCTGATCTACATTTCGTTTGCACACGGCACACCCGGGGCCAACGCGACGCGCGTGATTCGTGCCCGGCTCGAAGGCCACCGCCTGACAGACCGGGAGATCCTGTTCACCGCATCGCCGATGAAGGACACGCCGGTGCACTACGGCGGCCGCATGACTTTTCTGCCGGACGGCACTTTATTGATCGGCCTGGGCGACGGCTTCGACTTTCGCGAACAAGCCCAATCGCTGGATAACCACTTCGGCAAGATCGTGCGGATCAATGCCGACGGTTCGGTGCCGGCGGACAACCCGTTCATCAATACCGAAGGTGCACTGCCGGAGATCTACAGCTACGGCCATCGCAACGTGCAGGGTCTGTTGTACGACGCGGAATCCGGCAGGATCTGGCAGCACGAGCACGGCCCGCGCGGCGGCGACGAGATCAACCTGATCCGCCCCGGTGAAAATTACGGCTGGCCGGTTGCCACCCATGGTATCGATTACTCGGGCGCCATTGTTTCGCCGTTCGAGACTCGCCCGGGGATGGTCGATCCGCTGCTGGTCTGGACGCCTTCCATCGCACCTTCGGGCATGACCCTGTATCGTGGCGAACTGTTTCCGCAGTGGACGGGCGACCTGTTTGTCAGTGCGCTTGTCGCCCGCGAACTGAGGCGGGTCGAAGTCGTCGACGGCGCCCCGGGCGAGCAGCACGTGTTGTTGGCCACCCCCGGCGAGAGGCTGCGCGCCGTCAGGGCCGGGCCGGACGGCGCCCTCTACGTGCTAACCGACGCCGAGGACGGCAAGGTGCTTCGGATCAGCCCGAAGCAGCCGTGACCGCCCCCGCCCGGTCGGCCTCGGGCACTTCGATCAGGCGGCCGCTGCCGCAGTCGTAAATCATGCCGTGGATCGGGATGGTTCCAGGCACAAGAGGATGATTTCGAATCCGGCGCACGTCATCGACCACCGCCTGTTCCCGATCGGCAATCGTCAGCCACTGGACAAACCGTCCGTCCACGCTGCCGGGACCGGCGCCGTGATCGTGCCAGCCGTCGGCGTCAACGGTCGCCGTCTCCAGGCTGGATTCCAGCAAGCCGGCCATGGTGTCGTTGTCGAAGGTTTCCATGCCGCAGTCGGTGTGGTGGATCACGAACCATTCGCGGGTGCCCAGCAGCTTGTACGAGATCACCAACGAGCGGATCGCATCGTCGCTGGCCCGGCCGCCGGCGTTTCTGATCACGTGCGCGTCGCCTTCGCTCAGACCGGCGAATCTTGCAGGGTCCAGTCTGGCATCCATGCAGGTCAGAACCGCGAAACGTCTGCCCGGCGGCATCGGCAATTCGCCTTTGTCACCGAATCCTTCGGCGTACGACTCGTTTGCCGTGATGATTTCTTTGCGCAAGTTGCTCATCAGCTCTCCTCGGAGAATCAGGCGTTGAATGAAATGAGTTCTTATCCATCAGAATGACCGGTCCGGCGTGAAAACCTTGCAAATCTGACGAAATCGTGACGCGATCAGGCGTCGGAGGGCTTCAACGCGTCCAGCGCCGCATTCCAGGGGAGCAAGGCATTGCGCCTGCGCGACGGAAAGCGACCTACCGCCCGAAGCGCGTTGATTTCACCAAGAAGGGGCGCATCGGGTCGATCCTGCGCTTCCAGCAGCGTCTCGAAGAGCTCGGCTGCAGGACCGATTTCCTCGATGCGACGGCCCGATAGCCAGCGGCTCAGCATCGAGGCTGACGCCGTAGTGATCGCGCAGGCCTCGCCGGACCAGCTAGCGGCGGCCACGCGGCCGTCTTCGACGCGGATCCAGACCTGGATATCGTCGCCGCAAAGCGCATCCAGTCCGTGCGCCGAATGCGTGGCATCGGGCATCTCGCTATGGTTGTGCGGCGCGCGATTGTGCTCGAGAATCTTCGACTGGTAGAGCTGATCGAGTGACATGGCCCGATTTTACCGCTCGTGATTCCGCGCCGTCCGGTCAGCGCCGCGAGCGCACTCTGGGCGTTCCCGAGACGAACAGCACGAGCATGATCAGCGCGGCCAGGATACCGAGACCGATCGGATGCGTTGCCGGAACGGGACGCGGCGCCGGGCGCTCGAGCGCACCCTGGGCGATCCAGTCGCGTATCAAGGCGCGCTGGGCCGGGTCGGTACCCGGCATCTGGAACGACGGACCGCCGGTAACGGCGCAGTTGACCGCCGACAGCAGCAGGCTTTCGCCCGGCTCGAACGGCTGCACTCTCGCCTGCGGCGGATTGGTGGTCGATTCGATGGCCACAAGATTGGCATAAGCCTCGCTCGGGCGCAGATCGAGCCCTGCCGACCCGTTTTCGCCGTGACATCCCGCGCAGTTCGTGAAGATCGGCTGAATTTGAGATTCGAAGTCGACTGCCTGCTGCGGCGCGAAGCCGTCCAGATCCGTGCAGCCCGACGGCGCTCCAGCCGATGCTGACGGGGTAAATGCGAACATGACCGTGACCACGATGGCTGTTGCTGAAACGATACTTGACTGTTTCACGACTATGTCCTTGCGATCCGCGGTTCACCCTTCATTATCTCATGGACCCGGAAACCAGAGCCGCGCCACTGCGCCACTTGTTCCGTCATCGCGCGCGTCCAGATCGAACGTGCCGCCGTGCAGTTCGGCGATCCGGCGCACCAGGAGGAGACCGATCCCGCTGCCGTTCGGCTTGGTGGTAAAAAACGGCACGAACAGATTTTTCGATTCGGGCGGGCCGGGGCCGTTGTCGACCACTTCGATAACCAGCCCGTCCCCTTTCTCGATGCAGCGAATAAGAACCTCGGGTGCGTCGCGATCGGCGACCGCATCGACCGCATTGCGCAGCAGATTGATCATCGCCTGCTCGAACTGGTCCGGATCCAGGTCGAACGATACGCGTGTTCCGTCCAGACTGATCGGAACGCGTGATTCGAGTGCGCAGATTTTTTCAAGCAATTCTTGCAGATCGACCGTCTCGCGCGACGGATCGGGCAATTTCGCGAGGCCCGCGTAGATCCCGACGAACCGGCTGAGCCCGCCGGACCGACGCGCGATCAGCGCCAGGCTATCGGCAAGCTGTTCGCGCTCGATGTCGCGCGACGGATCCCGAAGACGCGAATTCCAGGTCTCGGCCAGCGACTTGATCGGACTCAGGCTGTTGTTGATCTCGTGACTCATCACGCGCACCAGGCTTTGCCAGGCATCGTTGCGCTCTGCATCCAGCACGCTGCCCACTTCGGTCAGCACCAGCAGACGGTGCGGCACGCCCCCGAGCCTGAAAGATCTTCTGCGAACGACAAAGCGACCGCTGCCGCCGGGGAACACAAGCCGGGTGCTCCGGGCGCCCTCCGATAGCCTGCCCGGCTGTTCCAGCAATTCCGCCAGGCCGAGCGACGCAGCATCCACCCCTTCGTGCAGCCTCAGTCCTATCAGCTTGCGTGCGGCCGGGTTGCTTAGCGTCAAGTGGCCGTCGTCGCGAAACGCGAGCACCGGCAGATCGATCTCCTCGAGAATCTTCCCCAGGAGCAGGCCCGACTCGCGCCGATTCAGCGCATCCATCCGCATGCTCTCGGCAAGCATGTTGATCGAATGCGCGAGTTCGTCGAGCGGTCCGAGATGCTTTTCGCGCAGACGCAGACTGAAATCGCCATCGCGCAGTGCTTCGACCACCGTCGAGGCGCCGGCCAGCGGGCGCATGATCCAATCTGCCAGGCGACGCACCAACCATAGCAGGGTCAGCCCCAGGGCCAGAAACGCGCTGGCTAAAACAACCACCGACATCGGCCACGCGAAGTCCTGCCGTGCGACAGTCTGGGTCATGACCGCGGCGGCAAGCGCGGTGAAAGCCGCGACCGCGAGCAGGGACAGCCAGATTCGCCGTTCCAGGCGCACACCGCTCATGTCGGCTCGGAATCGCTGCGGATCCTGAATTTCTCCAGCCTTCGGTACATCGCACTGCGGCTCAGGCCGAGTGCTTCGGCTGCCTCGTTGACGTCCCCTTCGAAGCGCACCAGGGCCTGCTCGATGGCCTGCTTTTCGAGTTCTTCCAGAGGCCGGATCGTGTCTGAACCGGATTCGCGTCCGGCCGCCGACTGCAACATCAGATTGGGGGGCTCGATCGGAGCCTGACCGCAAAGCAGCACCGCGCGCTCGACCGCATGGGCCAGTTCTCGAACGTTGCCCGGCCAGGAATGCGCATTCAGTGCCCTGCGCGCCTCGGCGGAAAAATCGGCGTTGCGCTGGTATTTGCGGTTGCTTCGCGCCAGGAAGCGCTCGGCCAGCGGCAGGATGTCAGCGGGTCGTTCGCGCAACGCCGGAATATCGAGTTCGATCGTGTTGAGACGGAAATACAGATCGCGGCGAAATTCACCGCGTTCGACCATCTCGGGCAAGTCGGCATTCGTGGCCGCGATCAGGCGGACCTTTGACGAGCGGGTGCGATTCTCGCCGACACGTTCGTACTCACCGCTTTCGAGCACACGCAGCAACTTCGCCTGCTGCGGCGGCGGCAGGTTACCGACCTCGTCGAGGAAAAGCGTACCGCCGTCAGCCAACTCGAAGCGACCGGCCCTTGCCTCACGCGCATCGGTAAACGCGCCCTTGGCGTGACCGAACATCTCGGCCTCGAACAAAGACTCCGGAATCGACCCCATGTTGACCGACATGAACACCTGCTCGGCCACGGACGACCACCGATGTATCTGCTCGGCCAGCATGCCCTTGCCGACGCCGTTGTCGCCGGTAATCAGGATCGATGCATCGGAGGGTGCGACTCGACCGGCCATATCCAGCAGATTGCGCATGGCGTCGGACTCGGCGACGATTCCGTGAGCCACGCGCGAACGTT
>Ga0209943_1001518_pt1 | contig 13979 bp, 10 predicted proteins | sample SalPonR1_B_D2_MG_FD_185698 | JGI IMG/M metagenome (GOLD analysis project Ga0209943, IMG submission 185698) | Salt pond soil microbial communities from South San Francisco under conditions of wetland restoration - Salt Pond MetaG R1_B_D2_MG... ... | reverse complement strand
TGTAGTTGCTGAGGAATAGGATATCGTAACGACCGTCCGGCGAGATCATCACCGGCACCATCAGCATGCTGGTCGAGCGCGCCTCGACACGCACGCCCTGCACGCGCACGCGCTCCGGGAGGCGAGGCAAGGCGGCCTGGACGCGATTGTTGACGTTAATCTGGGCCTGCTCGGGATCGGTGCCGATGTCGAACGAAACGGTGATCTGCAAAAAACCCGCGTCGGTGCTCAACGACTCCATGTAGATCATGTCGTCCACGCCGTTGATTTCCTGCTCCAGCGGCGCGGCCACCGACTCGGCGATCACTTGCGCGCTGGCCCCGGGAAAGGCGGTTGAGACCACGATCTGCGGCGGCACCACGTTGGGGTACTGCTGCACAGGCAACACGCTCAGCGCCGCGACGCCGCCGAGGATCACCAGGATCGATATGACCGAGGAAAATATCGGCCGGTCAATGAAAAACCGCAGCATCAGTCGGCCCGCGATTCGAGCGGCTCGGCCTCGACTTTGGCGCCGTCACGCAGGGTCACCTGTCCCTTCACCACCACGCGGTCGCCGTTCTCGAGCCCTTCCAGGACCACCTGGCCGCCCGCCACTTCGGCGCCCAGCCTGACGCTGCGGCTGTGCGCCCGGTTTTCCTGGTCGATGACGAAGATTACGGGGCCCGCCATGCCCTGGGAGATGGCTTCCGGCGGCACGAGATAGACATCCTCGAGTCGATTCACCGCCAGCCGGACACGCGCCAGCGCCCCCGGTTTCAATGCCCGGTCCGGGTTGGGAAAGATTGCGCGCATCATCACGCTGCCGCTGGCCTCGTCCACCGTGCTGGCGACGAAATCGATGCGGCCGGCATGCTCGTGAAGCGCGCCGTGCGCCGGCAACAACTGCACTTCCAGAGAGGCGTCACCGGGATCGTCCGCCAGGCTGCGCCGGCCCGCGGCGTCCGCAGCCGGTATCGCGAAGCGCGCCTGGATCGGATCGAGTTGCGTGACGGTCGTGAGAAGCCCGCCGCGCGAGATCAGGTTGCCCGCGGTGACATCCTCGAGCCCCGTCACGCCGGCCACCGGCGCGCTCACCGTCGCATACTCGAGGTCCAGCCGGGCCTGCGCCACGCCGGCTTCAGCGAGCGCGACACGCGCCTCGGCCAGCTCCCGGCTCGACAAGGCCTGGTCCCGTTCACGCTCGCTTACCGCGGCCTGCTCGAACAGTCCCGAGACCCTGCGCCATTCCCGTTCCGCCTGGCTCAACGCCGCGCGCGCGTCGGCAAGTTCCGCCTCCGCCCGCTGCAGCGCGATGCGGTACGGAGCCCGGTCGATGCGAAACAATTCGGCCCCTTGCTCGACGAACGCGCCTTCATCGTAGAGACGCTCTTCGAGGATACCGCCGACGCGCGCCCTGACCTCCGCCTCGCGGGCGCCCTGCAGGCGTGCCGCGTAATCCCTGCGGATGACCACTGCCTGGCTCTCGACCACGACGAAACTGACGGGTGCCGGAGGGCGACCTGCGGCCTCGCCCTCCGGCTGGCCATCCGGGCCCTGGCCGCATGCGGCCACGCCGGCAACGGACAAGAGAATCGCGGCATACCGGGAGAAGGCGCGCGCTAGGGATTGGCGGGGCATGCGAAACTCCAGGCGGCTCGCGCGACCGTCAAAGGCTGCGGTCGGCAAGAGTGAATGAACGAAAGAATGAATCGGGCAGAATTATACATTCATGTATGTATGTTCACACGCAGCCACGAGCAAAGATGACGGCATTCGGCTCAGTCGCCGGTCTCCCCGCGCCCGGCCTCGCGGTCCTCGCCGGTCCAGCGTGCCAGCCAGGCCTCTACGGTGCGATGCCATTGCACCGAGTTCGCCGGTTTCAGAATCCAGTGGTTCTCGTCGGGGAAATAGAGGAACTGGCTCGGGATTCCCCGCCGCTGCAAGGCCGTGAAGGCAGACAATCCCTGCTCCAGCGGAACGCGAAAATCCCTGGCGCCGTGGATGACCAGCATGGGTGTCCGCCATTCGGAGACCCGGTTGACCGGGTTCTGGGCCTCGTAGCCCGCGGGTGCGCGAAACTGCGGCCCACCCATCTCCCACTCCGGAAACCAGAGCTCCTCCGTAGCGTAGTACATGCTGCGGTTGTCGAACACGCCGCTGTGGTTGACCAGGCACTGGAAGGCATTCGGCCAGGCCCCGGCGATCCAGTTGATCATGTAGCCTCCATAACTCGCGCCCAGTGCGCAGGCTCGCTCGCCGTCCAGGAAGGGATAGCGGTCACGAACCGCGGTCCAGCCTTTGCGCAAGTCTTCCAGGGGCTTGCCGCCCCAGTCTCCGCTGATGCTGTCCGTGAAGGCCTGGCCGTAGCCCGTCGAGCCGTGGAAATCGATGAACACCACGGCATAGCCCTGGCCGGCGTAGGTCTGCGGATTCCAGCGATAGTGAAAGCTGTTGCCCATGCTGCCTTGCGGCCCGCCATGGATGATGAAGGCCACGGGATAGTGCTCGCCCTCTTCGAAGCCCACCGGCTTGACCACCCAGCCACGGACCGTATCGCCGTCCGCGCCCGTAAAACTGAACTGCTCGTACTCGCCGAAGCGCAGCTCGCCAAGCCGTTCGGCGTTATGCCGCGTGATCTGCCGCATGCGGCCGCGACGATCCAGGGTGAACAACTGTGCCGGGCTGGCGAGGTTTTCCCGGGCAAAGGCCACGGTTCCCCGCTCCACGCTGAAACCGGACACCGTCCCGTCGCCGCTCAAGGCACGGACCCGCCCGGAGCGCGCGTCCACGCCGAAAAGGCGGCGATGACCCATGTCGTCGGCGCGCGTGTAGAGCGTCTTGCCGTCGTGCGAGAACGCCAGCCCCTGGGCCGAGCGGTCCCACGAAGGCGCCACCTCGCGCGTCTCACCGTTGCGCAGGTCGCGGAGCATGATCCGGTTGCGGTCGGCTTCGAAGCCCGGCCGGCTCATGGCCAGCCAGGCGAGGTAACGACCGTCGGGCGAAAACACCGGCGTCGTGTCGGCGGCGCTGTTCCCGGCCGTCAGCTTCGCCGGCGCCTGCTCGCCCCGAGTCCCTGCCATGTACAGGTCGGTATTGGTGGACCACGCTTCGCTTGCGACTTCGGAGCGCGCCGCGAAAACCACGTGCTCGCCGTCGGGACTGAAGGCGATCTGGTCGCTGCCTCCGAAGGGGCGCGGCGGCACATCCGCCTGCAGCCCGACGCTCAGCCGCTGCGGCACCCCCGCTCGGCCATCTTCGCCGAGTTGTGCCAGGAACAACTGGGAGCGCCGGCCATCCCGCCAGCTGTCCCAGTGCCGCACGAACAGCTGATCGTGAAGCTGGCCGCTGGCCCGGTTTTCGTCGCGCGCATCCAGGCGTGCGCGCGTGCAGGCCAGGTCCGGGCACTCGACGAACACGGCGAGACTGAGCGCCAGGTGGCCGCCATCGGGAGACACCCGGAAAGCGCGCACGGGAACCGGGTAATCAGTCACTTGTCGCGCCTCGCCGCCGTTGAGCGGCAAGCGCCAGGCCTGCATGGATCCGCTGCGATCCGAGCGAAAAAAGACCGACTGGCCGTCGGGGGCCCACTCGGGGTCAAGTGCGTTGGATAAGGGAGCGGTCAGCCGCAGCGGTCCGGCGCTGCCGTCGGCGGGCGCAAGCCATACGCCGGTGACGCCGCGATCGCCCTCGATATCGGTCTCGCGCAGCACGTAGGCGACCAGGCGCCCGTCGGGCGAGACGGCCGGCGCAGAGACGCGCGCCAGGCGGACCAGGTCTTCCGCGCCGAAGGGCTGCCCGGCGGCGCCGGCCGCGCCGCTCGCGAGGCCGAGCGAACACACCACAATCGTCGCGACCAATACTAGAATCTTCATAAACAATATTCAGTAACTTACTGTTTATATGAGACTTAAATAACCGTCCAAGCGAAACAATCGCCTAAGCACCGGCCTCCTCACCCCAGATGTCCGCCAGGCGACCGTCCCGCCCGCAACTGTATCGGTAAAAACGATAACGCAGCGGATTCTCGAGGTAATAGTTTTGGTGATAGGCCTCGGCGGGATGGAAGGTCTCACCGAGCGGCTCGATACGGGTCGCGATCGGCGCCTCGAAGCGTCCTGACATCTCCGCCAGCGAGGCCTCTGCAGCACGCCGCTGCGCTTCATCGTGATAGAAAATGGCGCTGCGGTACTGCGGGCCCGTGTCGCAGAACTGGCGGTCGACCGCGAAGGGGTCGATATTGCGCCAGAACACGCGGAGCAGCTCTTCGTAACTGATCCGCGCGGGATCGTAGGCCACCTGGACCACCTCGGCATGGCCGGTCAGCCCGCGGGCGACCTGTTCGTAGCTGGGGTCACGCTCCTTGCCGCCCGCATAGCCGGCGGTCGTCGCAATCACTCCGTCCAGCTTGTCGTAAGGCGGCTCCATGCACCAGAAACAGCCCCCGGCAAAGGTGGCGACCGCCCGCTCTGCGGGAGCCGGCTCCCTGGTTTCCTCCGCCCACGCCCCGGAACCGGCAAGCGATGCCCCCAGCCCAGTCCCCAGGCAGGCCGCCAGCCAGGCCACGAGTGTCGCGGCGCGTGTGGCGGTGTTCGTCACGAGGGATCCCTCAGCGCTGGCAACGGCTCGGCACGGGGCACGAATTCCAGCGCGAGCCCGTTGTTGCACCAGCGCTCGCCGGTGGGCGGCGGCCCGTCGTTGAACACGTGGCCCTGGTGGCCGCCGCAGCGGCTGCAGTGATATTCGGTCCGTGGCCAGATCAGCCGGAAGTCCCGCTTGGTGCCCATCGCGCCCTCCAGCGGGCGGGTGAAGCTCGGCCAGCCCGTGCCGCTATCGAACTTATCTGCGCTGTCGAATAGCGGCTGGTAACAGGCGGCGCAGATATACGTGCCGTCCTCGTAAAGCTTGTCCAGCGGGCTGCTGCGAGAAGGTTCCGTGGCCTCCTCGAACAACACCTTGTAACGGTCCTCCGGCAAAACCTCCCGCCAGCGCTCCTTGCTCACATTGAGCACGGCCTGCGCCCCGGCGCCATCGGCCGCGGCCAGCGCCTCGCGGCCATTCAGAAACGTCAACGGCAGCAGTACCGGCAACAGCGCGCTCGCCAGCATATCTCTCAACACGGTTCTTCTCTGCATGTCTGGAAACCTCCTCGGTAGCACTATGACAGCTGAGTTCGCCAGCCGTTCATAAGCGGAGTCGTCGGGGCGGCCCTTCCCGCCCCGACGACGGCTGGCGCAACGCGGGCTCAGAGCGTCTTGAGATACTCGATCAGGGCCTTGCGTTCCTGCTGGCTAAGCGCATCCCCGAAGGTGTGCCCGCTATTGCCATAACCCCGGCGCGTGGTGTCGTAAATTCGGCGCGCGTCGCGCTCGTCCGGCGCGGCGTCCTTGCCGGCATCCAGCGCCTCATACCGCCAACCGAGCGCCTGGCGGTCATACTCGCGGGGCGATGCCTGGTGCCGCCAGTAAGTCGGCCTGAGCCGGCTGTCGAGCAGCGCGGCGATACTGGGAACGGAATCGTTGTGCAGGTAGGGCGCCGTGGCCCAGACGGCATCCAGCGGCGGCGCCACGTAACCTGCGGCCGGCCGGGCTTGCGCGGTGCGGCCGTAGAAAGAGCCGTTGAACCAGCGTATGAAGCGCTCGGCCTCCACCGCCTGTTCCGCGTACGCGGGGTCGGTGCCGACCTGTTCCAGCCCGATCACGAGGTTGGGATAGGTCCACTCTTCCCCGTAGGTGCCGTGGCAGGCGACACAGTGGCTCGCGAACACTTCGCGCCCGGCGGCGGCCAGCTCCTCCTCCACCTCGTAAGGCCATTCGGGCGGCTCCAGGCTGGCGATGTAAGCCCGCACGTGGGAAAACCACTCGTCGATGCGGGCCGCCTCCTGCACGTCGTCGGTGCACACCAGCGACTTGAGCATCATGTAGGGCACCTGGTCGCCGCGTCCGCCGCCGTGATAGAACATCGCGTTCTTCTTCTGCATGCGCCACCAGGGCGGCACCGCCGTGGGCAGCGGCGCCTCCGGCGGCGGCGCGAGCTGCGGTGTTTCATGCCAGCGAAGGCTCTCCGGGTCCCGGTGCGCCATCAGCGCCATGGTCAGGTTGGGCGCCGGGTTCACGCCCACCGTGTCGGTCACCATGTAAGGTGCGATGGCGCCGATGCGATCCGCCCACCGTTGCCAGGCAGCAGCCGGCGCCCCATCCTCCACCAGCAAGCCGATCCCCTCGATGGCACGCATCGGGTCGCTGGAGAAATCGGCGAAGGCATCGCCCAGCCCGACGACCAGTTCGCCGTCGAACTGCCCGCCATGACAAGCGAGGCAGTTGCTCACCACCAGTTCCACGCCATCGTCGTTTTCGGTGGCATTGAGATCGTAGGGCAGCTCGGCGTTGCGGCCTCGCCGGCCGGGCAGTTCCGTGGGGTTCTCGATTTCCCCGGCCCGGGCGATGTAAGCCTCGTAGGGCACCCCGCAACTCACGTAACCCCGGTTGACGAGGATTTCGTAGCCGAGCTCGGGATCGCCGGCGCGCTGCGGGCTTTGCGGGATCGGCCCCGGCTCGCCGAGCACTAGCGGAGCCTCGGAAGGTTTTCCGCAGGCGACCAGCAAGGCGCCAGTGAGCGCCGCGAACAACATGCGCACAGTCATGATCTCAAACCTCCAGTGCCTGTCTCCGGTACCTGCCATGCCCGCTCAGGGCGCCGCAAAATTGCTGAGTTCGAGCAGTCCCCAGGGCGCCGGATCGTCGTCTGAAACGACGATACCACTCCAGTTTCCCGCCAGGGACAGGGGCCGCTCGCCGCCCAGGGGCCCCAGGTCCAGCGGCGAACGCTCGCCATTCCGGCGTACCGTCCAGACCAACGGCCAGCGTGTGCCGCCGATCGCTTGCCAGCCCGCCTCCAGGGGCGCCAGGGCGATATCGCCGGAGACGGCCGAAAGATGCGACTGGCACTGCAGCAACGGCGTTCCGCCGCCGGTCTTGCGGCGCAGCTGCTGGCAGCGCCATGCGCCTCCAGTACCCGTATCCAGCCACAGGCGCGCGAGCGCCAGCTGCCCCTGCCCGGACGGCAAGGCTTTGCCCCAGAGCCGCTCCAGCAGCGCAGTGCCCGAAACCTGCAGCACCTGGCCGTCCAGCGTCAGCGTGCCCTCGGCGCGCAGGCGCGGCCACCAGTGGCCGGCATGCAACTCGCCCTCCACCGCCACTGGCGGGTGCTCCGGGATTTCCAGCCGCAACGCCATGCCGGCGCCGGCGTCGCCCGCTTCGATACGCAAGGCACCAGCGCCCTCATCATGCACAAAACGCCAGTTTTCCACCCAAGCTCTGGCGGTCTGGCCGTCCGCGCCGGCCAGGCCGAGAGCAGCCCGGCTCAGCCGCTCGCCGAAGTGCGTTTTCGCGCTCTTCGGCTCGACGGAAAAACGGGCACGATAGATATGCTCGGCGGCCCACGCGGACTGGCGTGCCGACGCTTCCGCGCGGATCGCGATGCGCGAGATTTCGAGCTGGAAACCGAAGGGCCGGCCCTGGCGGTCATGCACCCGGCCGGCGAACAACCATGATTCCGCGAACTCGCCCGGCTTTGCGCCCATGTCGCGAGACCATGAGCCCGCCTTTTCCGGCGCCGGAAAACGCTCGGCGACCTCGCGCACGCCCTCCAGCAGGTCGCCCGCCTCCACGCCCTCCGCCACACCGGATTCCTCTTCCCCAAGCCAGCGAACGCCCAGGACGGCGGCGACCAGAAGCAGCACCGCCAACACCGGCGCGACGGTTTTCTTCACGCTCACTCGGCCATCCGGTGCTTCTCCATTGCATTCATTTCGCCCCGGCTCGGGACGCCGATTCAGGACGAGCGCGGCCTCGCCGGCGTCACCAGCTGCCCTTCACGAGACGGCGCGCGATCTCCGGGTACTTCGACACCTCGAAGACCGGCTCGATCCGCAAAGCCAGCTGGGCGTTGTAGTCGCGCATGACCTTGATCACCAGGCCGGACAGGGCGAGCACGGCCACCAGGTTCACCACGGTCATGAAGGCCATCGAAAGGTCGGCCATGGCCCAGACCAGCGGCAGGTCCAGCTGGGAGCCGGCTATGATGCCGCCCAGGACGATCCAGCGGAAGGCGGTCAGCAGGCGCTTGTCGTCGTGGATGAAAGCCAGGCTGGTCTCGCCGTAGTAGGTGTTCGCGAGGATCGAGGTGAACGCGAAAAACAGCAGCGCCACGGCCATGAAACTCGCGCCCCAGTCGCCCACCAGCGCGCTCATGGCCAGTTGCGTGAGCGCCATGCCGGTCACGCCCGTACCGGCCTCGAACTGCCCGGACACCAGAATGATGGCCGCCGTGCAGGAGCAGATCACGATGGTGTCGGTGAACACCCCCAGCATCTGCACGTAGCCTTGCGTGGCCGGGTGGCGCACGTCGGCCGTGGCGGCCGCGATGGGCGCGCTGCCGGCGCCGGCCTCGTTGGAGAAGAGTCCGCGCCGCACCCCGTTCATAAGCGCCTGCGCGATGCCGTAACCGAGCACGCCGCCCGCCGCCTGCCCGATGCCGAACGCGCTGTCGATCACCAGCCGGATCACTTGCGGCATGCGGTCAAGGTGAGCGAAGACCAGCCACAGCGCGACTCCCAGGTAGGCCACCGCCATGAAGGGCACGACGACCTCGGCGACCCGCGCGATGCGGCGGATGCCGCCAAAGATGACCAGGCCGACCACGACAGCGGTCACCAGCCCGGTCCAGCCGGGGTCTATGCCGGTGACCTGCTCGACGGCCACCGCCATGGAGTTCGACTGCACGCCGTTGAAGGCGATCGGGTAGGCGATGATCAGGAACACCGAAAAAAGCACGCCCATCCATCGCCGGCCCAGGCCGTACTGCATGTAGAAGGCGGGGCCGCCACGATAACTGCCGTCACCGTTCGGCACCTTGAAAAGTTGTGCGAGCGTGGACTCGAAAAAGCTGGTCGCCATGCCCAGCATGGCCGTCACCCACATCCAGAACACGGCGCCCGGGCCGCCGAGTTCCAGCGCCACCGCCACGCCGGCCAGGTTGCCGGTACCCACGCGCGCGCCCAGGCTGGTGCAGTAGGCCTCGAAGGACGAGATGCCGCCGTGCTCGCGCCTGAAGCTGCGCTTCATCACGCCGAAGGTGTGCGCGAAATGGCGCAGCTGGATGAATCTCGACATCAGCGTGAACAACAAGCCCGCGCCCAGCAACAGCCAGATGAGCAGCGAGCCCCACATGAGCTGGTTGCCGGCGTCGATGAATTCTTTCACGCGAATCCTTTTTGCAAGTCAGGCACCGGGCGCAAGTCTACGCACTACCGCGGCCCGCCGCAGCCGCTCAATCGCCCGTGTCGGGCTCCGGATAAGCCAGCCGACGGAAGGCATTCCGCTGAAAAGGCCTCCAGCCGTCCTCCGGCTGCGCGAGGCGATCGGCGATGGCCCACAGCGCCAGCGGGTTGTGCCCAAGGCCGCAGTGACTGCCGTGCACGCGGATGTTTTCCGTGCGCTCCGAGGGCTGCTCCAGGGAGCAGCGCCAATGGACAACGCCATCGGTGCGCGTGTAAATCGAGGTGGCGGGCACCGGGGGCGGCTGCGACAAGCGCGCCAGCAGCGCCGGGTCCATTTGCGCCTCGCGCTGTCCGCTCACGTCTTCGTAAAGCAGCGTGACGGCCGTACCCGTATGGTGGCGGAACGGCGAACCGAGCGTGATCACCAGGCGCACGTCGTCGGGCGACATCCACGCGAGCTCGCGCGCGTACAGGCCGCCGAGACTCCAGCCGATCACGCTGACCTTGCGCCCGTAGCGCAGCCGCAACTCGCTCAGTCGCGCCCGCAGGCGCTCTTCTTTCTCGCCCACTCCGCCCAGGTTACGTCCCAGTTTCCAGCGGTGAGCGGCATAGCCGAGCGACTTCAGGAACTGTCGCAGCGGGAAGGTCGAATTGCCGGCCGCCAGGAAGCCCGGCAAGACCAGCACGGGATGCCCGTCACCGAGCGGCGCCTGGCGCAACAGGGGGTAGGACCAGGCCATCGCCCCCAGCTCGAAGACCGCGCGGCCCTCCAGCATCTGCCACAGCAGTGGCGGCGGACCGAACTGCTCCTCAGCGCCCGGCATGCGCGCTTTTGCCCCGACGACGGCTGGCGGCGGTTTCCGCGGTCGTGCGGTTGCGCACTGCCGCCGCCTCCCCGAGCTCGGCAAAGCTGTCGCGGATGCCCTCGAGCAACCGGTCCATGTCCGGCACTGCCTCGTAGGCCGCGGTGGCGCTGATCGACAGCGTATCCATGTAGCTGGTCACAACCAGGATCAGGCCGAGCCCGTCGAGCACGGGCGCGGTGCCGTAGCCCTCCAGCAGCCTGGCGGTTCCGAGGTAGAGCGGCTCGCGCGGCCCGGGCACATTGGTAATCACCAGGTTGAAAGGCGGCCGGTGATAGCGCGCGAGGTGCAAGCCGGAATAGAGCCCGGCCGCGGCGGTCGCCAGCGAGTAAGGCACGAAACGGGACGTGTCGGTCAGCGTGGCGGCGCCGATGGCATCCGTGTACGCCTTGCTGTCCACCGCGTGCTGATGAATTTTGGCGAGCCTCTCCAGCGGCTTGCGCGCCCTGACCTCCAGGGGGACCAGCATCGCCGAGACGCGGTTGCCGCCGCTCTTCATCTTGTTGCGGATGGAGATCGGCGCCATGGCCACCAGGTCCTCGTCCGGCAGGTTGCCATAGGCTTGCAGGTAGTGACGCAGGCCGCCGCTGCACACCGCCAGCACAACGTCGTTGACGGTGGCGCCCTCCACCGCTCCGCGGATCTCGCGCACACCGGCCATGGGCAGGGTCACGGCGTCGAAATTTCGACGCGAACTGATCGCGACATTGAAGGGGCTGCGCGGGGCCTGGAACAACATGGGAGGTGCATGGTGCTCACCGGAAATTATTTCGCGTCCGGCGCCGAGACTGCCGCGCAGCAAGCCGGCCGCCCAGCTGGCGGCCTGGCCGGGCTGGCGCAGCGCACCGGTCACGCTGCGACCCAGCAGCCCCAGCGGGCCGGGCACCGTCTCCGGCTTCTTCCTGCGCACGGCGCGTCGCCGCGGCTTGAGACGCCGCGGCATCGTGCTCCAGACCGCATTGAACATGTCCAGCGTGCCCAGGCCGTCGGCCGCGGCGTGGTGCACCCGGGAAATGACCGCGAAACTGCCCTCGGGAAATCCCCCCCGGGCATCCAGTCCCGAGACGAAAGTCAGGTGCCAGAGCGGGCGGTCGGGATCGAGCGGCCTGCTGAACATGCGCGCCGCGAGTTCCCGCAAGCGCGGCCAGTCGGCCGGCTGCGGCAACGCGGAATGCTGCAGGTGGAGATCCAGGTCGAAGAGCGCATCCTCCACCCAGAAAGGCCGCCCGAGTCGCAGGGGAACCTGTTGCAGTCGCCGCCTGAAGATCGGCGAACTGTTGATGCAGGCGGCAATGTGGGCGCGGAAGTCCTCGAAGCCAAAACCTTCCGCAGGGGGCTGGTAGATGTGCAGACCGCCCACGTGCATGGGCGCATTGCGGGCGTCCAGGTAAACAAAAGCCGCGTCCAGGCCGGAAAGTTGCTCCATATCGTGATCACTGTCCCTTGCTTTGAGTCCCGATTATGCGCGGAGACGTGCGCGGATCAAAGAAAGCCCGCTCGGCTGCAATCCGCACAGGAGCCGGCGACTCCGCGGAGTTTTCAACGCGGCGCGGGCGCGCGTTTCAGCCCGGCGACGATCTCCGCGTCCCGCGCCTCCAGGCCTTGCCTGAAGGACACGCGCCCGTCGCTTTCGACCCAGGCCGACCAGTGCGCGTGCAGCACCGACAATGGCGCGGCTAGGGGCAGTGTCACTGGCTCGCCCTCAGCCAGGGCTGCAGCCAGCATCTCGGGGGTCCAGGACTGCGGCGGAGACGCCAGGGCCCGGGCGAGCGACTGCGGAGCCTCGAGGCGCACGGAACCGGCGATGCTGTCGCCCTCTGCCGGCGCGCCGTGAAGGAAAATTCGCGTATCGCCGGACACGGGAAAACGGAAGGCGCCCAGGAAGCTGTCGGTCCCGGGAAGCTGGCGAATGATCAGCCGCGAAGACCCGCTCCAGTTCGCCTGCGCCCCATCCGACGGCTGACCCTCGGCGTCAAAAACCTGCAGGCCGAGTTCATCGAGTGTCCCCGGCCTGCGCCGCGCGAGGGGCGCCACCTGGTCGCGAACCAGCGCCGGGGGGAGGATCCAGTCGGGATTCACCACCACGTATGGCATCGCGCCGGCGAAATCACCGGCGGCGCGCGCCGCCGGCGAAAAAGCAGCCGTCAGCGTCAACTGTGATGCGCTGTTGTCCATCAGCAGCACCCGCTCTCCCGCCGGGTCGAGCACCAGGAAACGGCCGCGGACATCGGTCAACAGCCAGCGGGCCCGCTCCAGGTTTGCCCGCAGCGTGTCGATGCGCTGCTCCACCGGAAGATTGAGCGCACGCAGCGACGCCGGGCCGAGCACGCCATCCGCCTCCAGCCCGTGGCGAGCCTGGAAGCGCCTCAGGGCTTCGTCGAGTGCCTCCTCGAACAGCGGAGAATCCACCACCACGCCGGGCAAGTCGCCGCTCTGCGCCAGGCGGCGCCTGAGGAGCGGCACCCGCGGGTCTTCCATCCCCACCTGCAGCGCCCGGCCACGCGGCAGTTCTGTCCAGCCGCCTTCCTGCGCCACCACCCGGTAGCGCGCCAAGGCGGACTTGAGCCGCCCGTAGAATGCCTGCTTCGGCCGCAGCTCGTTGAGTTGCAGCGGCAGGGCCTGTCCAGATGCGATCCGGATCACCACCTGGGCGCCGGGCTCTCCGCGAATCCGCTCCGGCAGGTCCCAGCGAGGGTCCCTGGTCTCGGGGTCCAGTTTGCCGGCATGGAAATGCGCAACCAGCCGGATGAGCGCATCGCTCATCAAGAGGTCTGCCGTGGCCGCGAGACCGGCGCTGTCCGGCTCGTCGTCCCTGCGCTGGATAAGCGCGCGCAGGGCCTCGAAATGATAGTCGGACCTGTCCAGCCCGTCGCCGCTGACCGCAGCGATTTCACCCAGCAACGCCGCTTCGCTGGCCGGGTCTTTCCAGATTGGAGTGAAGCCCAGCGACGCGTACATTTCCGGCAGGCTCTCCACCGACAGCACCTTTTGCCCCGCCAGCGTGACGCGACCAGTGCTGCGCAGCTGTTCCACCGCCCGCCTCAGGGCTTCCCTGACCTCGGACGGGTCTGGCGCGCTCCACGCCGGTGAAGCGATCACGAGCAGCAGGACCGCGAACGCCGACGCCGCCCGGCGTAGTCCGGCCCCGAGGACATTCAGTTCAATCCGCACGACGCCTCACCTGGATGAAGAACCACGCCACGAAGGCGGCGAAAGCCAGCATGCCCACCAGCATCGCCGTCGACTCGCTGCCCAGCCAGCCAGTACCCAGGCCCAGCGGGCGATGCCCCAGCACGAAAGCCGCCCCGGCGATCCCAACGCCGAGCAGGCCCTCGCCGCCGACGAATCCGCTGCCGAGTAGAATGCCGCGCTCGCGCCGGTCGCCGGACTCGTGGCTGTCGCGCGCGCTGCGCTCGGCCCACCAGCGCAGCAGGCCGCCGACGAAAACGGGCGTCATCACCGAGACCGGCAGGTACACGCCCACCGCGAATGGCAGGGAGGGGATCTTCAGCAGCTCACAGCCCACCGCGATCCCGATCCCCAGGGCCACCAGCCCCCAGGGCAGGGACTGGTCGAGCACGCCGTCGATGACGAGCTTCATCAGCGTCGCCTGGGGCGCAGGCAACTCCGTGCTGCCGAAACCGAAAGTCTCGGCGAGCAGCAGCACCGCGAGGCAGACGAACACCGCCGAAGTCAGCACACCCACCAGCTCGCCCACTTGTTGCCGGCGCGGCGTCGCGCCCAGCAGGTAACCCGTCTTGAGGTCCTGGGAAGTATCGCCCGAGATCGAGGCGGCGATCGCCACCACGCAGCCGACCGTGATCGCGGCGGCCTTGCCGGTGATGTCGGTCCATCCC
>Ga0209943_1001514_pt1 | contig 13996 bp, 12 predicted proteins | sample SalPonR1_B_D2_MG_FD_185698 | JGI IMG/M metagenome (GOLD analysis project Ga0209943, IMG submission 185698) | Salt pond soil microbial communities from South San Francisco under conditions of wetland restoration - Salt Pond MetaG R1_B_D2_MG... ... | reverse complement strand
CAGATTGGATATAGGAGCCAATATCTGTTCGATACGTTCATATTCTGCCAATGCTCTATTTTCCTCAACAGCCAATGAGGGCGTATCAATGTATATGTGCTGATAGTTATTTAAATCCTGGTATATGTCTGCGAGATCAGATTCGATTCCAACTTTGAAATAATCAATGCCGTTCTCATTACAGAAGGGCTCTAAGATTGTATAATAATCATGTTGCTTATGAGAGACCGGCAGCACTGAAACCACGGCTGTTCTGGTTCGATCAGAAAGATCATTGTCTAAGATTAATTTCATTATCAGAGAGGTTTTACCCGCTCCGGCATAGCCTAGAAATAGTTGAAACTTATTTGGCTCTATAGTGTAATTTTTTGAAAGCGCACTTTTCAAAATCCTGGAGATTTCTGAAACAAAGATATCCGACTCATTGAACGGATCTACATTTTTTTTGACTATGCGCTTAAACCACTCTGAAACAACTTTGGTTGGAATACCGGTCTGCACCAACTGTTGAAAAACAGGATGAGCTGCATACTCCATATTAGCCGATATCAAATCCGAATGGAGCAAGGCTTCAAGCTTATCAAAGCGTTCATGAAGGGCTTTGATTTCACTGCGATTGGTGTGTTGTGTCTCGGGCTGTTTGAATACCGTTTGCGTGGTCAAGGGTTTTTGAAAATTGGGTTTTGACTCGTCAAAACGGTTTAATAAGCTTTTGGTTCTCCTTGATCTTTTTTCAGGTACGGTGTTTCTTTCTGATTGATCAGGTTTAGAAGGGGCAGGGATAGCTGTATCTGTTGCACGAACAGATTTACGGCTGTATACATTGAGTGGCTTAGAGTTTTGATTTAGTTTTTCATGAGGAACAGGAGAGAACTTCGTTTTTTTCTGTTTGCCATTATTCGCTTTCTGATTCCCAGGGGATTGCTTTTGGGCTGAATCTGACATTTGGGTTTCAGCAATCTTTCTAAGCGCTTGAAGCTCTACATTAATTTGTTCATTTTCTCTTTTGGGTCGAGCTGCCTGTCTGGATTTTTCGAAGTAGACCGGTTGCTTTTTCCTTTGCTGAGAAGACTCAGTTTTCGGAACTTTTCTGTCGGCAATAAGAGATATTCCCGGTTGTTGGTTTTTATCTCCTTCTAAGGTTTGAAAAACTGTAAAATCGTCACCATAGATCTGTTTTGCGCTCTTCATTGCTGCCTCCACAGTTTTTCCAAAAATCTGCTTAAAAATCATACCGGAGCGTTTTCTTTAAGTTCTGTATGCTGAATACTAATTCTGTCGTATGTTTTAAAATGAACATCAGCGCTTATATCATTGTACGAGAGTACATGAATATCTGGCAAAATGGGGGCTAAAAACTCAAACAGCGTGAAACGTAACACAGGAGATGTCAGTAATATCGGATCATAACTGTCACGTATCATTTTTTCAAAAACAACGGATGCATTTTTGTAGAGTGTTTCAACGGTCTCAGGAGTGAGTCCAAGTGTATTTGAGTTTAACTTACCTTGCTGCGCTTGTCCTATAAGATGCGACTCGAGGTTTGAGTCCATCATTACCAAAATGATTTCGTTATTCTCAGTTACAAACTGTTTTGTAATGGTTTCTGAAAGTGAAGCCCTGCAATACTCTGTGAGAACATCAATGTTTGAGGTTTGCCTGCAGTGGTCTGCCAATGTTTCAAGGATGGTGACGAGATCTTTGATCGGCACTCTTTCTCTTAAAAGGCGCTTCAATACTTTTTGAACTTCTCCAATTTTCATCCCCTCGGGAATCAGCTCTTCAATCAGTGCAGGCGATTGTTCCTTTACGTTATCAATCAGCCGCTTCACCATCTGCCTGTCTATGAGTTTATGTGCATTTTTCTTTAAAATTTCCATCAAATGAGTTGTTATTACGGCGCCGGCCTCTATCACGGATAACCCATATTTTTCCGCCTCAGATCTGTTTTTTCCGCTAACCCACATAGCGTCCATACCAAAAGTGGGGTCTTTAGTGGCTATTCCCTGGATATCCGGCTTAAACTCCGCCGGCAGAAGAGTCATGTAGTAACCGGGAAGCAGTTCTCCCTGTCCCTGTTCAATTCCTCTCATTTTAATCATGTAATGATTTGCATCGAGTTGTACATTGTCACGTATTCTGATAGATGGGATGATAATTCCCAGCTCAGAAGCCAGCTGCTTTCTCAGAGACGCCATTCTTTCCAGAAGGTCTCCATCTCCGTCTGATTCAACCATGGGTATGAGGCTGTATCCTATTTCAAGCTCAAGCGTGTCCAGCAGGAGATAATCTTCAACTCTTTCCTCTGTATTTGTGATCTGTTTTTGGGCCGAGTTCAATTCATCCTGTTCTTTGGACTCGTTATCCTTTTTGTTTTTTTGATAGGCCAGGAATAAAAAGAATCCCCCGATGGTCCAAAAAGGTATTAATGGGAGTCCGGGTGCAGAGCCAATAAGAAAAATAAATAGAGAACCGATAACAACTGTTTTTGGATTTCCAAGTACCTGTCCCGTTAGCTCATCACTTAAATTCCCTTCGGAGGCGGCTCTTGATACAGTAATACCGGCCGCTGTAGAAATTAAAAGTGCCGGAATTTGGGATACAAGGCCATCACCAATGGTTAGCAGGGTGTAAAACTCGGCAGCCTGGCCAATCGACATCCCCTGCTGCATGGTGCCGATAATTAAGCCGCCAATTATATTTATAAATGTAATGAGCAATCCTGCAATTACATCTCCCCGTACAAATTTACTGGCACCATCCATTGCACCATAAAAATCTGCCTCCCGGGAAATTTCTTTTCGTCTCTGCTTTGCATCTTCATCTGAAATCAATCCGGCAGCAAGATCGGCATCTATCGACATCTGTTTACCGGGCATGGCATCCAGAGTAAACCGTGCGGCAACTTCAGCGATTCGGGTAGCCCCTTTCGTAATAACGACAAAGTTTATAATAACCAAAACGGCAAAGATGATGATCCCGATTACAAAGTTTCCCCGTACAATAAACCCGCCAAATGATTCGATGATTGTACCGGCATCCCCCTCACTGAGAATCAGCCTTGTAGTACCAACGTTGAGAGATAGTCTGAAAAGTGTAAGAATCAGAAGCATTCCGGGGAATACGGCAAATTCGAGTGGCTTAAGGGTGTAAAAAGCTACAAGAAGCACCAGTAGTGAAAGGGATACGTTCAGCGCAAGGAATATATCCATTGCGGCAGCCGGAATAGGCACAATCATGATCATCAGGATCAAAATTATGCTGGATGATATCAAAACATCAGTTTTGAAGAACATCTCTTTAAATTGACTGTAATTTAAACCACCGCTTGCCATTTGATATCTATTTAAATGTTTTGTCTCTTTTTTAGTTTGTAAACGTAAGCCAGAATTTCGGCAACGGCTTTATACAGATCATGAGGTATATGTTGATCTTCTTCAGCCGAAGCAAAAAGAGCTCTTGCTACAGGTTTATTTTCTACAATTGGAATTTCGTATTTCTTAGCCAGCTCTTTAATACGCAGTGCTCTTAAGCGTTGGCCTTTGGCCATTACCATTGGTGCATCATTGAATTCCGGATCATATTTTAACGCTACGGCATAGTGTGTGGGGTTGGTAACAACCACATCAGAACTCAAAACGGCATGGTCAAGGCGTTTTTTATATCGAAAAGACATCCCCATTTTTTTTCGCTGACTTTTTACATGGGGGTCGCCTTCCATCTGTTTAAACTCGTCTTTCACTTCCTGTTTAGACATCCTTAAATCTTTATGATGTTGAAATCTTTGATAGATTGCATCAGCAATAGATAGAATTAGAAGAGCAGCGAGAACCTTGCTTACAAAAGTCAGAATCTGGGCTCCTGCTGCGCTCAGATTGTATCCCAGCGGCATTACCACATAGCTAATAAATTCTTCCATCTCACTTCGTACAGTATAGTAAGCGATAGCTACTACTATGAAGAGTTTTACAAAACCTTTTGCGAGTTCAACAACTCCTTTTAAGGAAAAAATCTTTTTTAACCCGTTTACAGGGTTCATTTTGCTGGCTTTTGGCATTATTGCCTTTGTGGAGAAGGCTCCTTTTGTTTGCGCTACATTTACAATCAATGCAGTTACCATTAGAACAATAAGAGTAGGTATCATCATGTCTAAACCCAGCCATATAGCCATCTCCAGATATTCAATAGCCTGATCCTGATTATCGATTGGCATTCCGGAATTGACTAAAAAGATGTCAAAAAGAGTTTCTATTTTTCCATAAATATATTCCCCGGTACCAACCAGCATAATCACTGAAACGACCATCAGCACTACGGAAGCGACCTCCTTACTGAGGCTCACATTCCCCTCTTCTCTGGCTTTCTCAAGCTTACGCTGAGTGGGTTCTTCGGTTTTTTCCTGATCGGATTTCTGTTCTGACATACTATATAATCTTTCAAATACAGTACCAGAATTCCCGTTTGATCATGAATTAAGCAAAAATCCATTTAATGTGCCTTTTATCATGAAGAGATCCACATTTCTGTTCATCAAGCTGCCTGCTACCCGGGATTTTTTGTATTTCTTTTCCTTTAGCTGGAAAATCTTTCTGTTAATTAATAGAGAAACTGATGGTACAAGGGGAGTTTATAAAACTGGGCTCAGGGATCTTACCTATAGAGAAGATCGGGTTTCTGAACCAATAGGCTACGATTGCCCAGCCAAATCAGATCAATCAGGAAGATTTTAAAACATTCTGAGATTTTGTCTGGCACAGAGTTTGAAAGTTTATAGCCTGAAGAGAGGCTTTTGCCCTCGTTCGTAATTTTAAAACGAAGCCCGTAATAAAAGAGTAAAATAAACAGTGAATCATGATTGATAGATTTGAAACGCAGATGCAGGCTATGCAGATGTTATCCCATGCACAGGAGATAACTGCAGATAATCTAGCTAACATTAATACACCGGGATTTAAAGGCAGTACCGTTTTTTACAGATTATTGAACGAGAATGTTGATGGGGTGCAGACCCAGCGGACTCTACCCATGCAGCAGACAGATTTTTCTCAAGGTGAGCTAGAGCATACGGGTAATCAGTTTGACCTGGGATTAAACGGCAGCGGTTTTTTTATGGTAGGGGATGATCAGGAAAATTTCCTTACACGAGATGGTCGTTTCAGGCTGGATAATGATGGATATTTAGTGAATAGCAGCGGTGACAAAGTCCAGGGCAGTTCAGGTGACATTCACATACCGGAATATTTTAAAACAGCTGATTTGTATGGCAACGACTCCAGTCTGGTTATTGGCAAGGATGGTACAATTCGAATTAACGATCAGGTGCATGATAAGATTAGAATTGTAGATGTTGATGATACCTCCCAGCTTGAACGCCGTGGAAACGCATACTTCTCTGCTACTGACCCGGGGATGCTCCGGGAAACCGAATCAGCAGAAGTAATGCAGGGGTACTACGAAAAAGGTAATGTAGTTCCTTTACATGAAATGGTGGATATGATGCGAACTATGCAAATGTTTGAATCGCAACAAAGAGCCATAAGTTCAACAGATGAAACCCTTTCAGCCTCTATCAATAGCCTCGGTAAATTTTAATATTAATAAACTTCATAATTATGTTCAGAGCATTAAGTACAGCCGCACTTGGCATGAGTGCCCAACAAAAATCAGTCGATAATATTGCTAATAACCTGGCCAATGTTGGCACGACAGGATTTAAACGGAGTACCATAGCTTTTCAGGATCTGTTTTATGAAAAAATTGCCTCATCCAGTCAGGGATCTGCGGTAAACAGGACATCGAATGATGCTCCCTCACTTGAAATTGGCCATGGATCAAGAGCAGTTTCAACGATTAGGAACTTTATGCAGGGTTCAGTAGCCGAAACGGGGAATGCTCTTGACCTTGCTGTAAGCGGTTCAGGCTTTTTTCAGGTGGAAATGCCCGATGGTACCATCGGTTATACACGGGATGGAAGCTTTAGCAGAGATTCAACGGGTATGTTGGTCAATAATTCAGGTTTACCACTGGCGGATATGATAGAAATCCCGGTTGATGCTGTTGCCATCGAAATTTCACAACAGGGGGTGGTAACCGCGTTAATGTCTGGCAGCCATAACGAAATTGAGTTGGGCCAGATCGAATTGGCAAAGTTTGTGAACAACGGGGGACTGGAGGCTCGTGGAGATAATCTATATGCAGAAACAGATGCATCAGGTATGCCGTTTATGGGAACTCCGGGTGACGAAGGATTTGGTGTTATTCGGCAGGGATACCTTGAACAGTCGAACGTAGATATTGTAACTGAAATGGTACGGTTGATTGAAGCGCAGCGTGCATACGAAACCAATTCGAAAATGGTGCAGACTGCAGAAGATATGATGTCGGTAACCAATTCTATTAAGCGATGATTCTAACGTGAATAAACTGATACTGATTTTACTTGTAACCCTTATAGTTGAAAATAGAGATTGGAATATGAATGCTCTGAATGCAGAAAGATCGACTTTCTTAGAACTCGTAGACTCTGAAACCGAACAGATACCGTTTTACGTACTTGAAACGGGTATAGGTGTAGGTGTGCCGGAAAAAGTTAGAGAGGAGGCGCGCGAAATCCTCTCAGATCATTTCGAGGATGATCAGTATCGGTTCACCTTATCATTAAGGTGGATGCCTGGCAGCCTGGTTCAAAAAAATGAAAATGATATCGTATCTGTTGAACTGGCCGGTGAAATTAATAGATACACAAATTTTGAAGTCTTATATCGAGAGGGAAATCGAATAGAAAAGGCTGAGGTTCAGTTAACACTCGACCTTGAAAAAAAAGTACCGGTCGCAGCGAAACGGGTTATGTATGGTGAAACTCTCAACAATGAGAATATTCATTACAACTGGGTTTCTATTGCAAATGAAAGTGAAAGTCTGGTTGAATCTAAGAATCGGCTTATTGGAAAAACATTGCGGAGAACACTGGCAGCAGGTCAGCCTATTCGCTATGCCGATATCGCGTCAGAGTTTGTAATTTTTGCCGGCGACGAGGTAAAACTGCTTTTTGAGGAAAATGGGATTTTAATTTCAATTACGGCTCAGGCCCGCCAGGATGGTGAAATAGACGAACTGATCACAATTTATAGTAACAAAACAAGAACGAGATACCTGGGGAGAGTTCTGAGCCAGGGAGTAGCAAAATGGGAAAAAACGTTATGAAAAAAATAATTGGCGCATGTTTAATTTTATTTATTACACAGTCTGTTCAAGTGTTTGCTCAGCACTCGCTCTATCGGGATTTAAAAGCAAACCGTGTTGGTGATATCATTACCATAATACTTGCAGAAAATATTTCAGGAAGCTCAACTTCAGATGCGAGATCTGCTTCGAATGCCGATGGAAATACATCCGGATCTATGTCTGGGAACTTTTTACCATTCGAACCCACATTTGGTTCCAATGTGCAGGTAAATTACGATTCTGACGAGCGTAATCTGGCTTCACAAAAACAGCTTTTACAGGGGTATTTGAGTGCCGAGATTGTAGAAGTTACTCAATCAGGCAATCTGAGGATACAGGGAACCCGGCGCACGGTTATCAATGGTGATGTACATGAAATGAGTCTGAATGGATTGGTTCGATCCAGTGACGTAGATAACAGAAACAGGGTGTACTCTTACAGAATGGCAAATGCAGAAATAAGCTATGAGAAACAGGAAGGGCTCAAAAGCCTGACCAAAAAGAGAGGGTTTTTTAAACGTGCTCTGTTTACGGGTATCGGAGTTGCTGTAGCATCAGTCGCAGTTCTTAAGGGAATGGAATAAATCATGATTCATATGAAAGTACTTGATATAAAGTGGTTTATTGCGACAGTTTTTTTGATTCTATGCCTTACACTTTTCTCGCAATCTGTTCATGCACAAACTCAACTCAGTGAACTTGTTGAAATACAGAACTCAAATCGTAAAGAACTTATTGGTTATGGTCTTGTAACCGGCCTGGATCGAACCGGCGACAGAACAATAAGCAGCAGAGGGTCGGTTTTTACCGTTCAGGCAATATCCAACATGCTCGAAAATTTTGGTGTAACTGTAGACCCCGACAGACTGAGAACCAGAAATGTCGCTGCCGTTATGGTAACAGCGGCGATCGGTCCTTACCATGCACCGGGAAGTGAAATAGATATCACGGTCTCCTCTTTGGGAGATGCAAGCAGCTTGCAAGGGGGAGTGCTGCTTCAAACCCCTCTTTTTGACCCCGACAGTGATGAAGTTCATGCAAAAGCACAGGGAGCATTGGTAGTTGGTGGATTTACAGCCGAAATACCAGGTGCAAGAGCATCAAGGAATCAAACCTTAACGGCAAACATCCCGGGGGGTGGCGTTGTAGAAAGGAACCGAGATGTGGTATTAAGTAATGACGAACAGCTGGGGTTAGTACTCAGAAGTCCCAGTTTTACAAATGCAAGGCGTATTATGGAGGTGATAAATAATACCTTTGATGAAGAACTTGCAACTGTATATCACGCAGGCCTGGTTTATGTCGACTGGCCGGATGCCTTCCAGGATGCAAGCGCCAGAAACGTTTTTACAAGTATTATTCTGGAACAGGAAATTGATGTTGACTCACCTGCACGAGTTGTTATAAACGAAAGAACGGGTACAATTGTAGCCGGAGGTAAAGTTGTGGTGGATGAAGCCATGATCTCTCATGGAAATATACACGTCAGGACTCAGATTACACCATATATCAACCAACCTCCACCTTTCAGTGGAGGAGAAACAGTTGTTGTACCGGTACCTGAGGTTGGGATTAGTGAAGAGTCGGCGCAAACCGTAGTTCTGGAGCCTGAAACAACAGTACAGCAGCTGGCATCATCATTAAATTCTCTTGGCCTCACGCCCCGCGATATTATTTCAATCTTTCAGGCGCTCGATCGGGCAGGTGCACTTCGTGGCAAATTAATTGTAATGTAAAAAGCGAACTTATGAATATTGATCCATTCGTAAATATCAATAAAAATGAACTGAGCGACGCCCGCAGGGAAGAGTTGAGAAAAGAGCAGGCGGCAACGGATTTCGAGGAAATATTTGCAAAACATCTTGTTAATGAATTGACTAAAGATTCGTTTAAGTTCGCCGATAATACAACTTTCGGACAGTCGAACAATCTTTATCGTGAGTTTATCACTGATGCCCTCGCAAGTGAACTGGCAGATCAGCGACAGCTAGGCATGGCAGAAATGGTCGAAACGTTTTGGAGCAGAATATCAGAAAATGAAAAATAAATAATTTATATCTGTAAAATGACACAACAAAAACCACAGGAAGAGTTATTGAGTTCTCTCATTCGTATCGCAGAAAATCTCAATCAGACTCTTGACGAACTACTGGAAGTGATGAGTGATCAAAAAGCGGCTCTGGTATCATCCGATGTAGAACAGGTTGAAAAGCTTACAGAAGCCCATTCACTACTGAGTGTGACCTACCACAGACTGGAAGAGAATTTTGTAAAAATAATGCGAGAAATTCTGGAGGGTGAAACAGATGAAGAGGTTCGAATGGCAGGGCTGGCAAACGTTTTTCCAGAGGCAGCCATCATCATTAATACCTGGAGAAAAACATTAGTAGAAAAAACCAGTCTTCTTCAAAAAAAGCAGCAGCATATTATCGATCTCCTCGAATTTGTGATGAGCCGAAATTCAAGCATGATGAAAACGATTTATTCACTCCATAATGAGAAAAATACTCATTACAGCGTTACCGGGAATAAAGAGAGTCTTGTTAGTGGTGTTACAGTAAATCAAAAAGCCTGATATATGAAAACTCTATTCGAGATATCAAATAGTGGTCTTAGAGCAGCAGAAAGGTCTCTTTCGGTTACGTCAAACAATATTGTGAATGCGGACACACCGGGATATACAAGGCAGCGGGTTGAACTGTCTCCGAATGGAATGCAAAAAACAAATTTCCATGCTGGTCTTGGTGTAAATATTGTAGATATAAGCCGCCTTCGAAATAGCATGAATGACGTTCTGATTAATGAAAAAAAACAGGACATGGCCTTTATGCAGGAAAAAGGCAGAGTTTTTGAACAGCTTGAAGCGTCCATGGCTACGGATACAGGTGGTGATCTTGATTTGCGTATTAGCCGCCTGTTAGATGCATTTTCATCACTTTCAGCAGATCCCCAGGATTTAAGCGTGCGCAATAATCTTATCAGCGAAGCAACACAACTAACGGCAAAACTTGGGGATTTAGACAGGGATATGCAGAGAACAAGCGAACTATTGATGGGGTCTGCCATACAAACCGTCGATTCAGTTAATACACTTCTTAAAGATGTAGAAAATTTAAACAGTTCAATAAAATTAGCACAGGCCCAGGGAAACGAAGATCGTGCCGGTCTCGATCAACGGGTCCAAAAACTATCTGAGCTTTCTGAACTGGTTGATTTTGACACAAACATCACAGATACGGGTGCGGTCGAAATCCAGATCGGCGGTATTAAAGTACTGGACGAAAATAGAGCATCCGTTTTAAAACCGGATATTAACGATGTGGACAGAGTGTTCAGGCTCAGGCTGCCTAATGGGAAAGCCATTCGTACCGTTGCAGGTAAACTGGGCGCAGAAATAGAAATGTATGAAAAAAATATACCTGAACTAGGTGAAAATCTCGATCAAATAGCCCAAACCCTTGTAGAGGAGGTCAATGCGATTCATAGCCAGGGATATGGACTTGAAGATGATACCAAAAGAAACTTTTTTGACCCAAATTTTACCAGTGCATCGGATATTCGCGTGAATAGCGATATCCTTGACAACCTCAATCATATTGCCGCTTCTACAGTAGATGGTGAAGCCGGCAACGGAGAGCTGGCGGCTTCTCTTGCAGACTTGAGAAACCAACCCGTTCTGGATGGAAGAAAATTGGTCGATTCTGCGGTAAGCTTGATCTCTTCACCTGGAAGTATGTTAAACAATCTTCGCTCGCAAATGGAAACGAGAGAAGCCGAAATTAGCATGCTGAACGTTCAACAGGAGCGTGAGGCCGGGGTTAATATCGACGAGGAACTGAGCCAAATGATAAAGTTTCAGAACGCCTATCAAGGGGCCGCCAGGGTTATGTCTGCCGCCCAGCAAATGTATGACACACTAATTAGTATTGTGAGGTAACAGAATGAGAGTAACACAGCAGCTACTTTTTGGTAATTTTATGCGGGACATCAATATAAATCGTGGTGAGATGGGGAGAATCCAGTCAGACCTCAGCAGTGGCAGGCGTGTTCGCATGCCATCACAAGGGCCGGTTGAGTTTGAGAGAAGCCGCATTATTGAGGAAAATATTAGGAAAGATGAGCAGTATCAGGACAACGTAAATACCGGGTTACGCCAAAGCCGGATGGCACAAGAAGCACTTGGAGAAACCATAGACAGGCTGATAGAAATAAAAGGGAACCTGGTTCAAGGTGCAACGGGGACGTCAAACAGCCAGGTACGTGAAACGATGGCTCGAGAAATTGAAGGTATTCGTGATACACTTATAAATACACTGAACGTAAGCTCTGGCGATCGATATATTTTTGCCGGCACAAACAGCGATACAATCCCTTTTGAACTGAATGAACCCCTTGCAGATGTTACAGGTGCCGATATAGGTGGATCTGCCGGTTCTGTGGTTACAGGGCTTGATATTTCGGATTCAGACGGTACATCAGTAGCCAGCATAACCGGGCTTACTATTGATACATCGACAGTAGATGCAACCAGTATGCAGGCCGTTGTTGATGAAATTACTGCTCTTGGAGTAACCGGCTTAACAGCCAGCGTAAACGAAACAAACGATGGAATTACAGTTTCTAACGCATCAACGGATGAACAATATACCGTGGAGTTTACCGGTGATTTTAACGGTGATGGAATAGATACACAAACGCTGGGCACAGGTGAAATTTCCTCTCCTGGAAGTGTGCAAAATAATAGTTCGAATACAAACCCAAAGGTTCTGGTGGGGGATGGGGTTTCGCTTGATATTAGCATCAATGGTGTAGAACTGATGGATACCGATGCAGGAGATATGTTTGGAATTATTAACAATATTATTACGGCACTGGATGCCGACGACACAGATGCTTTGAGCCAGCTTTTATCTGATGCGGACATCGCAATAGAGCACGTTTCCAATCAGGCGGCTAAAATTGGTACCAACATAAACCGAATGGATTTTCTTTTTGAGCAGTATGAATCATCCAAGATTGCCCAGCGTGCAGAGATCAGTAATTTAGTTGATACAGATTATGCAGAGGCTTTTTCTGATCTGCAAAGGAATCAGATCGCTTACGAATCTGCAATGGCTGTTCATTCAACAATGTTTAGCAATACTCTTCTAGACTATCTGTAATAAAAAATGTGAAAAACAGGGACAACGGGTAAACAATACTATTTAATTAGCAGATAACAACTATGAATGACCATTTAAAAATTGTGTCAACACCCCCAAAAGCAGATTGGCTTGAGCTGGTCATATCTATTGGTGATGAGAGAGAATTAATTTGCGAAAGGATAGATAAATTACAGAATGTATTTACGGACATTACTGTATTATCAACAAGAGAGAGAGAGGACGATGATCCGGAGTATGTAAAATGGATAACTTTCGATAGTACAATAAGTCGCTCAGAAGTTTGGAATCAAAAAGCACAAACTTCCGAAAAACCCTGGGTACTTTTTATAGAACGGGATGAAGCTATAGATATTCAGAGCTTACCTGAGAAAGATTTTTTAAGCAATAAGAAGTGGATTCCGACACTTTTTGTACATTCAACAGGACCTGATACATACAGGCAGTACTACCAGATAAGACTGGTGCCAAAATCCGATCAGCCAGTATTCGGCGGAATAAATATTCCTGATGCCACGGAATTTATACTTGAAAACGGTATTGAATTGAGTTCTATCCCGTTAAAAATATTTCGGGATACTGAACCGTTGAACAATACTGATCCGGACGAAGAGCTTTCTATACAGAACTTTTCTCCTCAGATTTATCTGCAGCTTGGGAATAGCCATTATGAAGGCAAAAAATATGTTTACGCTGCAGCACAATACCGTCGCTTATTAAAAATGGAAAAGTTGCTTTCTTATGACCGACTTGCCGCTCTTAACGGACTCGCCGGCTGTTTTGTTGAAACCTATAAGTGGCAAAAGGCTATTGATATGGCACAAAAGTCTGTTGAACTGGAGCCGATGCAATATTTGCCATACCTTATTCAATACAGAATTTATCAATTGAATAAGCAGTGGGATCAATCACTCCATGCTCTGGAAGCTTATCTCGAAGCTTTAAACAATGGCTCTAAAGCAAATTATGATAAGTACATCAGCCGTGAGGAAACATTACTCAAACTTGGTAAGCTTGCGATTAATACCGGCAACAAAGAGAAGGCACTTAAATATTATGAAAACTATTATCGGCTGAAAAGTGGCAAGGTTGATCCTGCTTTTTTAGATATGCTTCTTGTTCTATCGATTGAACAGAGTAATTACCGGAAATCTGTCTACTTTTTTAAGGAGATATTTGAAGGCTCCATACCCGGTAAATTAACAAATGAACAACAGCATAAGCTGAACGAATTTCTATCGATGTTTATGGTAAACGGATGGTACGACTATCCATTCGAGATTTACGAACAATTGTATGAGGAAGATTCGAAGAACAGTGAGTATCGAAGGAGATTGATCGTTACGTTATCAAAAACCAATCGGATTGAGAAAGCAAAAAAATTAATTGCGAGTAACCTCTAGATAAATAATACGTTAGGACTTTCCATTGAAAGCCGTAAAGATTAGATCGCAATATTTTTCAGTTTATTTCTAATCGTTCTGTCTGTAATACCAAGTATCTGGGCAGCTTTCTTTTGGTTGCCTCTTGTGTGCTCAAGCGTTTTCTTAATGAGCTGTAACTCCATGTCTTCAATCGATATTAAAGGAAGGTCAGTGAGAACTTCACGT
>Ga0209943_1001513_pt1 | contig 13996 bp, 12 predicted proteins | sample SalPonR1_B_D2_MG_FD_185698 | JGI IMG/M metagenome (GOLD analysis project Ga0209943, IMG submission 185698) | Salt pond soil microbial communities from South San Francisco under conditions of wetland restoration - Salt Pond MetaG R1_B_D2_MG... ... | reverse complement strand
GAACTTCAATATCCGATTTAAAAAAAACTGCGTGCCCCTGACCTTAGGGTGAACAATTGTGGTATTGATATGAAGAAAATTAGCAATATTCCTTGTCGGTTTTTCGATCACCTCCTTCACCATAATAGTCACGATTTAATTAGAATAGTAAGGTATTATATGCTCTAAGGGCGAAGTTGAAAGTACATTCTATTTAGTAATAATTATTTCAATGGCTCTGCATCTCCAAAAATGTCTCAAGTTTTATGTAAATTAGAACACCCTATAAGTTTATACATGAAAATACAAGAATACCTATTTGAAAGATTGAAGGAAAATTATGATAGCCAAACCGATTTAGTTGCGGATTTGTGCAAACTTCTTCACCTGAGGAAAGACGCCATATACAGAAGGCTAAGAGGAGATACGGTCTTGACTGCTGATGAATTGGGTACAATATGTCAACGCTATGCGATTTCTCTGGATGCTATTATTCAGGACGCTCCAAGTCGCATGTTTTTTGAATTCTCTGCTTTTAAAACGCCCATAAAATCTGTAGAGCAATACGTACAACAGCTAGATGCAAATTTTAAGAAAGTGCGCGCGATACCAGATGGCCACATTTTCTATGCAACAAGTGAAATTCCTGTATTCTATTATGCCTTTTTCCCGCGTTTATTTTTATTCAAACTGTATGTATGGGGCAAGACTATTTGGGATATTTCGGCCTTTCAGGAACTGAAATTTAGTTTTGACCTTATTCCTTACGGCATTAATAAGGATGCGGACGAGCTCATAAACGGATACTGCCAAATGGATACTACAGAATTGTGGTCACTCAATATTGCAGATAATACACTCAATCAGATTTTCTATCATGCAGACATCAATTCCTTTGAAAATATAGAGGATGCCTTAGTTCTCTGTGATGATATGGACAAACTGCTAGATCATTTAGAAAACCTGTGTATAGAAGAGAAAAAAAGAGTTCCAGATTCAACCATTGGACAGGGGAAAATGAAGGTACTGCACAATGAGATGATCTATACAAACAATACCATTTACTTTAAATCACCCAGTATAAGAAGCTTATATACTACTCTTGCCAACCCAAACTTTATTGTTACTATGAACAAAAAACTCTGCGACTATAAAGAAAAATGGTTTGAGAAGCTGATCACTAAAAGCGCAAAACTTTCTGGACCCGAGGAGAAAAGGCGAAATAAATTTTTCACAACCCTACACAAAACCGTTGAAAGAACTCGTAAAAAAATCGAAATCTTAGCCGAATAAGGTCACGACTCGCTAGCTCTGAGTTCCTCGATCTGTTCAAGAATTTCTTCTGCCTTAGCTGTTAATTTATCACTAGCTGACCGATCTGTTTTACTAAGAGCAAAGGCCTTTTCTTTTAACTTCTGATACTCTTCTTGAAGCTTTTCTACTTTACTTTTCTTCTTAAATAATCCGAACATAATTTTTCAATAAAACGCCCAATGCCACCTTTAGTTTAAAGAATGTCCGATGATTTCAAAAAAGCTGGCACAAAAGTTGCAATGTATCTTTATAGCTGTAACCGTTAAAACCAACCTGTTACAGATTTGAAGCGGCTCGGAGACCAACCACTCCGAGCTTTTTTTATTCCTAATAACACCATTCACCACCCAAACCTTTAAAGACCCTATGTTTACACCCATAATAATGGTAAATTTTTGGAAGTCCTCAGTGACGTTTGAACAACAGATATCAAACCTAGAAAAATAGAAATAAAAAAAGTACCTAAGAATAAGTCCTCCCTGAAACTGAAGTTACATTCGCAACTTCTTTATCCCAGAACGCACCAACAATGGGTCATCCCCCGTGCAATCCACGACAGCTGAAGGATCGAGACTGCCAATGCCCCCATCTATGACAGCATCAACCTGATTTCCAAACTTCTCCTCTATGAGTTTGGGATCCGTAAAATATTCTCTGATTTCCTCATCGGCTTTTAATGAGGTACTTAAGAGCGGTCTTCCTAGCTCCTCCGCTAATTGAAGAGCAATATTATTTTCTGGAATACGCACACCAACCGTCCTCTTTTTATTCTTAAACATCTTAGGTACTGAGTTATTCGACCTCAAAATGAATGTAAACGGACCCGGAAGGTTACGCTTCATGAGTCGAAACGTTTCATTATTCATCTGAGCTGTATACTCTGATACCTGAGAAATATCTTTACAAATAAAGGTCAAATTTGCCTTTACCGGATCTAAATCTCTGAGTTTACAAATCCGATCCACTGCTTCAGCATTCGCAAAATCACACCCTAAACCATAAACAGAGTCAGTTGGATAGATAATGACGCCTCCATCTTTTAAAATTTCGGTTACAGCTTGAATTTTTCGCTTTTGGGGGTTTTCTGGATGGATATTGAAAATCATAGATGAGAATTGTGATTAAAAGATTAGATTCACTTCATTAAAGTAAGAAAAAAAACGAAAACTATCTACTATTCAACTAGAATTATATCCTAATTCATCTCCTTTTTCCTAGATTCTAATTCCTGCAACGTACGCTTCAATTTCTCAACTTCTGCTGTTTGAGCTCTCAGCTTTTCCTCCACTCCAGGTAGTTCTTTTTTGGCTTCCTTGATTTTTTCTTCCTCGTCTTTAATATCCTCTCTTAAATCTTTTATTTCTTCTTCTCTGGATTTGATGTCATCATCCAAATCTTCTTTATCATCAGTAATTGATTCGAGATCATCCTCCATATCATCCAGTAATTCTTTGATCTGATTTCTCTTGATATTGATGGCATAGTTCAATACCCATTGAGAAGCCATGCTTTCTTTAGCATCTGAAGCATTACTCCCAACGAAGTTACCATTTGCGTCTTTTATCCAAACTGAAAATTCGGTTTGCTGATCTGAAAGGTTATTTTTCCTCATGAATACTTGAAGAGGTCCATTAGAAATGGCTGTAACCTGAGCATCTTCAGAAACATACATTTTAGCATCCTTATCAAAGTCGACTTTGCTATCGAACTCTTTTAAATAGCTCTCCCACTCTTTTACCATATCTTTATCTTTTATACCGGTTCGCTCAAGAGAAACTACAAATGCGCTTTGAGGCTGAGATTTAAAAAGTCGATCTTGGATCATCACATCACTTTGCGCTATAGAACTTGAAAGACTAAAGAGAAAAAAGTAAAGGACAAGTAGATAATTTTTCATGATTAATTGTTTTTTTAAAGTGGAATATTTCCGTGCTTTTTTTTGATTTGATTAACTGCTTTACCTTTACAAACATCCAATGCAAGAATTAGTTTTTTCCGAGTCATACGAGGCTCGATCACATCATCAATAAACCCTCGCTCAGCAGCGCGATAAGGATGCGCAAATTTTTCAGCATACTCTTTTTCCCTGCTTGCCAAAGTTTCTTCAGGATGGTCTGATTCTTTAATTTCTTTTCTAAATATGATTTCACTTGCCCCTTTTGCACCCATGACGGCTATCTCTGCAGTAGGCCAGGCAAAATTCATATCAGCCCCGATATGTTTTGAATTCATCACATCATATGCTCCACCATACGCTTTTCGGGTGATCACAGTAAAGCGCGGAACTGTAGCTTCCGAAAAAGCATATAACAACTTGGCTCCATTTGTAATTATCCCCTTCCATTCTTGATCTGTACCTGGCAAGAAACCGGGAACATCCACAAATACAACTAGAGGAATATTGAAAGCATCGCAAAAACGAACAAATCGAGCTCCTTTTCGACTCGAATCAACATCAAGTACACCGGCTAAACTATAGGGCTGATTAGCCACTATTCCCACTGATCGACCGGCAATTCGGGTAAATCCAACAACAATGTTGTCAGCAAAACCTTCATGTATTTCAAAAAAAGATTCTTCATCACTAACACCGCGAATAACGTCTTTTATATCATAGGGCTGGTTGGGATTCTCTGGCACAATATCATCTAACTCATAGCGGACTTCTTCCCCTAAGGTATATGGGAGTCTAGGCGCTTTCGCATCACAATGTTGCGGTAAAAATGACAGCAAAGACTTAAGTTGCTCGATGCAATCAATCTCATTTTTTGCAACGAGGTGAGTTACTCCACTTTTTGTAGCATGCGTTTGTGCCCCTCCCAGCTCTTCGGCGCTGACCTCCTCATTGGTTACCGTTTTTACGACGTTTGGACCTGTTACAAACATATAGGAGCTCTGGTCAACCATAATCGTAAAGTCGGTTATTGCCGGAGAATAGACTGCTCCGCCCGCACAGGGCCCCATAATAGCTGATATCTGAGGAATCTTGCCAGAAACCAAAGTGTTGCGATAAAAAATATCGGCATAGCCACCTAAAGAACTCACCCCCTCCTGTATGCGTGCTCCGCCTGAGTCGTTCAGCCCAATGATGGGGACTTGATTTTGCAAAGCCAGATCCATCACCTTACAGATCTTTTCTGCATGTGTTTCGCTCAAAGCACCGCCGAATACAGTAAAATCCTGAGCAAAAACATAAATTGCCCGACCGCTTACTGTGCCATAGCCTGTGATCACTCCGTCTCCCAAAAATTTTTTCTTTTCCATACCGAAATCAATAGATCGGTGGGTCACAAACATGCCAATCTCTTCAAAAGAACCGGGATCCATCAGAAGTTCAATCCGTTCGCGGGCGGTTAACTTACCCTTCTCATGCTGTCGATCTATACGGTCCTGTCCTCCCCCCTTCAAAGCTTCCGCTCTCTTCTGATGGAGTTGATCTTGTGCTTCTTTATTCATTCTTATTGGTTTGCTAAGGATTTGTAATAGGAAGCCTTTGATGTATTGCCCAAGGCTTCATAAATCTGCGCTCCTAATTGATATGCATCCCTAAAATTAGGGTTTACTTCAATCGATTTCTCAATATAATCCGCTGCCGAACTCAGCCGATTGGTTTGTGCATGTATGAGAGCTAAATAATAATAACTGGCGTAATCTCTTGGGTTTCGCTCTGAATGCTCCAACAGATGGTCTTCTGCTTCTCGCCATTGCCCTTCGTTCATATAGCTAATTACAGTTTTCATGATCACTTGCTGATCATGTGGGTTTAACTGTAGTGTTTTTTCATACTGTTTAAGCGCCATATCAGTCTGCCCCTTCCCTGCGTAAGCTTCTGCAAGAAAAAATGAGGCTAGCTCATTTACAGGGTCATATTCCAACTCTTGAGACAACAACTGGATAGCACGGTCCCAATTTCTTCTTCGCACAGCTTGTATCCCTTCGTATGCAAAATCTGCACCGCGCTCGAAAATCGCACAAACAGGAACTCCATCTACATCAACCGTTTTTATAACGCGTTTGGAACCCGGCCAGTCGATGGCTTTCATATGAGCTCCATCCATAAATCGCCCGACAAATATACTGTAGTCCCAATCGGAGGATTGATATCTCTCGCGATATCGAACATAAGTTAGATTTACACTGTCAGCATAATCGGGATGTAACCAGTGACGGACCCCATAACTAAAATTGACTCCGATCGTCACCTCCTTCATGTCCTTATGAAAAATCCCTTGATCCTCCATAGCTTCCACAGCCTCACGAGTGCTAATACCCCAGTAGTCCATCTCAAACTCCCCAAATGCACCTTCAGTCCCTCCAGCCACTGGACTAAAATAAATATAGGGGTATGAAAAATTTTTAATGATATGCAAAGTAGGTTCGATACTCAAAAGTGCAAATAACGCTATGGGAATCATTCGAAGAAGTTTCCTCTTTGGGCTGATAATTTTCACCAAGTTTTCCCAACCCAGGGCCGCCAAAGGCGCCGCAGCTACATAAATAAAATTGAAATGTCTCCACCCATCATACAGAGGAGAATCTTTATAAAGCACGTAAAACAAAGGGAAAAACGCAACAAATAAGTTACATAAAAGCAAGAAAAGAGGGCCTTTGCGTATGCTTTTGTAAATTGATGCCAATAGAAATAAGAGACCTAGTAAAAAAGCGATAGGTACCGTATAAGCTATCCAAACAAATAAGTACTCATATGGGATAGCATTTGACCAAACCATGTTACCCTTAAACAAAACTTTTACACTCACCGGAAATTCTGTGAATGTCGTTAAACTTTCCAGGGTATGAGAGATTGGACTTAAGATACCATATGGCCAGAATAAAACACCTAAAACGAATCCACCTAGAACAGGGATAGACATTACAGGTATCCATTCTTTTAATGGGGGAACTTTTTTCCTGGCTTGTTTGAGGATAAATAAGTAAGAAAAAAGAAAGGCAATAAAGTATATGAATATCAATATAGCACCCACTCGCACGGATAAACTATAGCCTGAAGCAATGGCTAAGCCTATCAGGTCTTTTCGGCGGGGGGAACCAAAGTTCTTGAAGATCCGAAACATAAAAAAGATACTCCCCATATATCCTGCAGCAAAAGGAATGTCCTTCGGATTCATCATACTATGGCCAAAAAATCTCGGTGCTAATCCGACCAATATCAATGTAAACACAGCCATGCGCCAATTACCTAAAAGTCTGGCTGTCCCCCCAGCTGCCAGCATAGTCAACCACCCAAGTAGGGCCAGCAGAAGATGTCTCAGATAAAAATAGGCCCGACTTGAAATATCAATTCCTAAAGCTTTAGAAACCAAAGTTACAGGCAATTCAAACCCACCGCCATAATAGCGGATCGCATCCCCCTTTTTACTTTTAAATACAGCAGTATCTGCTCCCCAAGAAGTATAAAAATCAACGGCTTTTTCTCCATATGGGACTTGAACGTCCTCATCTCCACTAATTCCGGCTTGAAACGCACCCGTTACAAATAACAATAATGCTATCCCGGCAATAATATAAAAGGCACGACGCCACATTTCTTGAGCATCTTCCCCCGAAGTTGTGCTTGATAAACGAGCCCAGAACGAATTGTTAGAAGGCTTTTTTGATGATTTAGTGCGGGACTTTTTCATGACTTGAATATAAGAAGCAAAACTAAAAGGAAAAAATATTATTCTCCATATGCAAAAGAAGGTAGAAAGCGCAGATAAAAAAAGCAAATTTGTACGCTCATTCTCAATGAAGGAAAAGAAAAGCCTTACTTTTGAAAGATAGCAGAAAATCACGCCCATGAAACTTTCCAGACTTGTAGAACAAATGACAGAATCTGCCACCTTGAGGATGGCACAGTTGGCCAGAGACTTAAAGGCAGAAGGAAAAGATGTGATTAGTCTATCATTAGGAGAACCTGATTTCGACACTCCTGAATCCGTAAAGCAAGCTGCAACACGGGCGCTGTCGGATGGATATACAAAGTATTCTCCCGTTCCTGGTTTATCTGAACTTAAACAAGCTATTTCAGATAAATTTCAACGTGAGAATAATCTGGATTATTCCGTAGATGAAATCGTGGTTTCTAATGGTGCTAAGCAATCCATTGCGAATCTTTGCCTGGCGCTTTTAAATCCGGAAGATGAGGTCATCCTTTTTACGCCCTATTGGGTAAGTTATAAAGATATTGTGGGCTTAACAGGCGCTAAAGTCATACCCGTAGAGGCGGGAATAGAACACGATTTTAAAGTGACTCCGGAAATGTTATCTCCCCATCTGTCAAATAGAACCCGCATGGTGATCTTTTCATCTCCATGCAACCCAACGGGTTCAGTGTATCGCGAAGAGGAATTAAAAGCTCTGGCTGATTGTATCCAGGAATACCCTGATATTGTCGTACTCTCCGACGAAATATATGAATATATAAACTTTGTTGGTAAGCATGTGAGCATGGCTCAATTCGAGGGAATCAAAAACCAAGTCGCTACCGTCAATGGATTTTCTAAAGGCTTTGCCATGACAGGCTGGCGCCTGGGATATATGGGGGCGCCGAAACCTTTGGCTCAGGCTTGTGCAAAAATTCAGGGTCAGTTCACCTCAGGTGCAGCTAGTTTTTCTCAAATGGCGGGAGCCTATGCACTCAACAATTCTCTGGACGCACCATCTGAAATGTGCGAAGCATTTAAAAAACGGCGCGATCTCGTAGTCTCATTATTGAGTGACATCCCAGGAATAGAAACAAATCATCCGGAGGGCGCATTTTATATATTTCCGCGAGTATCTTCATTTTTTGGATCCAGCTATGAGAGAAGTACTATTGAAAATTCAGAAGATTTTGCCGCCTTTTTACTTCAGGAAGCACATGTAGCCACTGTAGCAGGAAGTGCTTTTGGAGATAATAGCTGTATTCGCTTATCATACGCAGCCAGTGAATCAGAAATTCGTGAAGCTATGAATCGCATCTCACGAGCTGTGAAAGTGTTGAAATAAGAGCTTTTGAAGCTTAGCTGAACTGGGTTGAGGTTGAGATTACTTCAAGACAAGCGTTTTAATAGTATCGAGACAAGTCGATTTATTGCGGTTTCGTAAAGATCAAATCTTGCGATTAAACAAAAAATCACAAATAATCCGACCTTTGATTTTAATTCGGAAACCGAGTCCCTGTTGTGAATACTAAGCGGCCGGATGGCCGCAAGCGTAAGGTGCCTGGAGGGCTGGGTGCCGACGCCAGCGGCCAAAGACGATGGAGTCGGTACGGAGCGAATAGCGACCCCGAAAGGGACCGACCCTGAGACCGCCCCAAATCATAGATTACAAAAAAAGCGCTATCAAGAAGAGGGAAAACAACGAAAAAATTTCGATAGCAGGGAAAAGGCGAAGGGATACGCCCAAATCATGATTTATCTATAAATCAATTTTATACGTCTTAAGATTGACAAACTCTAGCAAACCCTCCTTACCCAGCTCGCGTCCGTATCCTGAATCTTTAAAGCCCCCAAAAGGCCATCGGGGGTCACTCGCCGTTTTCTGATTGACTACAACCGTACCAAAATCTAAGCCGGCGATTAAATCTCGTGCCTTCTTCAAATCTGAGGTCCAAACGGAGGCACCCAGGCCAAATCGAGTATCGTTGGCCATCTGAACGGCTTTGGACATATCCGGTGCCGACCGAATAACGGCTACGGGCCCAAACAATTCGTCAATCCAGGCGGGCGAATCCAATGCGGGCTTGCGCAAGAAGCCTGGACTAAAGCGAGTCCCCTCACGCTCAGGCTGAATAAGGACTTCTCCACCAGCTGCAACAGACTCTTCCCATTGCGATTCCAATTGCTGAGCCAAATCTTCACGAGCCATGCAAGATAAATCTGTGCTTTCTTTCATGGGATCCTGTACCGCTAATTTCTGAATGCGCTCCAGAAGAAGGGTTTCGACCTGATCATAGACCGGTTGTTCAACGATAAGGCGCTTAGCTGCAATGCAAGTCTGACCTGTATTGCCGAAGCGAGATTCTAAAAAGGAGTCGCAAGCGGCTTCCACATCCGCATCTGCTAATATGACAAATGGATCATTACTACCCAACTCGAGAACTGTGGGAATAATTCGTTGGCCTGCTTCTGAAGCATATGACTGGCCAGCTTGGAAACTCCCTGTGAGGCATGCACCGCGGACGATGGGGTGATCCAGAACTGAAGATATAGAATCTACCCCAATAGTAAGTTGCGTGAGCAGTCGATGACCCGTCGTTTCTAAAATGAGATCCTCAATTTTTTCTGCGGTGGCGGGCATGTTGGGTGCATGCTTTAACAAGGTGACGTTTCCAGCAAGAATGGAGGGAATAACGAAACGAAACACTTGCCAAAATGGAAAATTCCATGGCATAACGCCTAAAACTGCACCTGTAGGATCCCGGCGCACTCCCTGCTCGATGCCTTCGATGGTCTCTGTTTCGGGCTGCAAGGTGTGGGGTGCTTCCTCAATATAATAATCAACTAAAAGGGCGCACTTTTGAATTTCTGCTTTACTTTCGATAATTGGCTTGCCCATTTCCCGCGTAATATGGAGTGCCAGGTCGTCGACATGCTCACGTAAATAAGAGGCTATGGGGCGTATGATATCTACTCGCTGGCTGATGGGTACTTGCTTCCATTTGTGAAAAAGCTTTTCAGTTTCAGTCAGTTTGCCGTTTAACTCAGATGAAGATAAAAAACTTCGCTTGAAGTATAGTTCACCCGTGTAGGGGTTAAGAGATTGAAATGTCATAGAATGTTACTCATTTTCTGGGCGAAAAATATGGTCCTCATAATTGAGTAGTTTAACGCCATGATTCTTTAAAGGTAACAAAGGAATACCTTCTATATGTTCATCCAATTGAGGCGGAAACTTAAAAAACAACTGAACGCCTTCATAAGAAACCTGATCCAGATAGGCATAAAAGTCAAGTCCAAATTGTGAAAGCCCCGATGCGATAAACATTCCGTGGTCGTAACCTTTCACAGCCCAACTACTGGGCAATCCGGCGTAGGCATCAAAATAGGTTTCTTCAAATTGGAGGTAGGTACTATCGGTGTGAAAAGGAATTGTATGAGAAACCAAATGGATATTTCCATTTTCAAAAAACTCATATAGTAAAGGAAAGTTTCTCCAACTGGAGAAACCGTAGATATCCATTTGCAAATCTTGGTTTTCTGACAAGTAGGAAAGTGCATCATATAAGTAGGACTCGTTCCTATCCATTGCAAGGACTACAGCTTGAGGGGCATCGACCTGCATCCAGTCTGGCAATTCAACAGCTTCCTTATCCTCTTCAAAATAGTCATCAACGATCCATGTTTGATAGGTAAAGAAAGGATATTCTCTTTCCAAATAGTCAGTAAAAATCTTTAAGCGTTCACTAAATTCAGGAGAGGTAATTAATGTAAGCACAGGGGCTGAAGAGTCTCGGGAAACGTGATCCGCGATAAAATGACAATATTCTTCTAAACCGGGCGTAAGCTGAAGAAAAAGAGGATTATCTGAATACGGGGTACTGTTAATCCAGGGGGAAATGTAGTAAATATTATGCTTAGCAGATAAAGAGGTTAACTGATCTACACTTTCCGGCCGAATTCCCCCTATAATGACATCGGGCTCAGGCGACAAAACCCAGCTCATGGAGTCGGAAATCAGTGCATCGAGATCCCCTGAGCTTTTCACATGCAATCTGAAATTAAAATCAGGATAATTTTCTCTGGCCTTTTGCATGGCGAGCCTGAATCCTGAAAGATAGTCTATGAAATGAACATTGAAAGGCAATAGTTTTTCGTTTTCCACCTCATTTTTGGCTTCCCCATCGCTCTCTTTCTCCTGTATTAAACCACCTTCATTCCTGGGTACTAAAGGCAAAATCAATTGCAAAGAGTACTTATCCTTTTTGCGGTATTGAGAGGTATCTTCATCAAGAGTGGTGGTTATGGAGTCTAAAAGTGGCGCTGGATCCTCGGATTCATCCTCGACAGTCAAGTCCTCTTCTTCAGGCGTTTCTGTTTTCTTTTCTTCTACCCGAGGATACTCGCGTGAAGGCTTTGTACGTTGTGGGCGCTCTGGAGCAGAATTAAAAATTCCGCATGCAGAAAAAAAAAGGACAACCCAAACTGGCAAAAAATATCTCATTTTGTCTTTTTACTCCCATTCGATGGTGGCCGGAGGTTTTGTGGAAATATCATACACCACCCGATTAATGCCTTTAATGGAATTAATGATTTCCGATGAAATCTCAGCAAGCAATTCATGAGGTAATCGACTCCACTCCGCCGTCATTCCGTCTATAGAATTTACCGCGCGTAGAGCCACTACAGATTCGTAGGTTCGTTCATCCCCCATAACACCCACGCTTTGAACCGGCAAAAGTATTACGCCAGCCTGCCATACTTTATCGTACCAGCCAAATTCACGCAACTTGCGAACATATATGGCATCTGCTTCTTGCAAAAGTCGAACGCGCTCCGGGGTGATTTCTCCGAGAATGCGGATAGCCAGGCCCGGTCCGGGAAAAGGGTGCCTTCCGATAATGGTATCGGGCAATTCCATTTCTTTGCCCACGCGACGCACCTCATCCTTAAATAACATGCGCAGAGGTTCTACGACTTTCAAATTCATGTGTTCGGGCAATCCGCCTACATTATGATGACTTTTGATCGTCACAGAGGGCCCATGAACCGAAACCGACTCAATGACATCCGGATAAATAGTCCCTTGCCCTAACCAGCTAACTTCAGGTAGGCTTTTTGCAACTTCATCAAAAACGTCAATAAAGGCACCCCCAATAATTTTTCTTTTCTTCTCGGGATCAGACACGTTTCGGAGCTGGTCGTAAAACTGTTCCGACTTATCCACCCCAGTGATATTCAATCCCCAATCTTTGTAGGACTCTAATACCTCCTCAAATTCATTTTTACGGAGCAGGCCATTATTCACAAAAAAACAATGCAATTGCTTCCCAATGGCCTGATGTAATAACATGGCTCCAACTGAAGAGTCTACGCCACCGCTGAGAGCCATAAGCACATGATCCGTGCCTATTTGATCCCGAAGGCGATCTACCGTCTCATCAATAAAAGCAGCGGGTGTCCAATCCGCCTTACAATCTGCAATTTTGAAAAGAAAATTAGATAAAATTTTCGATCCGTGCTCAGAATGAGTGACTTCCGGGTGAAACTGCAATCCGTACATCGGCTGCCCTTGTGTTCCATATTTAAATGCAGCAACAGGGATTCCGGCAGTTTTTGCCAAAACCTTAGCTTCCCGAGGGAGGGATGCAATAGTATCTGCATGTGACATCCAAACTGTAGAGGAGTCGGGAAGGTCTTCAAATAAGGGGTCTGATTCTGCGATGAGTTGCAAGTCGGACTTTCCATACTCTCGTTGATGCGATGACTCTACCCGTCCACCCAAATTTTGGACAATATATTGCGCTCCATAACAAATAGCAAGAACGGGATATCTTCCTTTAACAGCTGCCAAGTCAAAGGTCAATGCATCCTCAGACCGCACCGAAAAAGGGCTTCCGGAAAGAATGACGGCAGCAATACTTTCATCGTATTCCAGAGATTTATTGTAGGGAAGAATTTCACAAAAGATATTGAGTTCACGGACCCTTCTGGCAATAAGCTGAGTATATTGCGATCCAAAATCAAAAATGATTACGCGTTGGTGCATGCTTTTAATTTTAGGCTATTGCTGAAGGCCTCGACCTTGTTTCACAATTTTTCCACTATCTAAGAGATCTGCCTTCACTTTATCCAATAGACCGTTTATAAACTCCTTTGAATTATCGGTACTGTAACGCTTGGAAAGGTCTACATACTCATTGATGGTCACCTTTACCGGTATGGTAGTAAAATGAATGAATTCAATGATTGCCATTTCCAGACATAGTTTGTCGATTAGTGCTAAGCGATCAATATTCCAATTCTTTAACTTCGGCTTGATGATCTCCTCCATTTCTTCTCTATGAGAGGCTGCTTTTACAAATAATTGTTCCCCAAACTCCTGCACCGTCTCTGAGTCGGGATAAAAATCTCTTAACCAACCCTCCTTCAAGGGCAGAGCTTTAAAGGTTTTTTTGATAGCGCCTAATACAAGAGATTTATCATCAATCCAGTTTGGGAAAGCGTCTTCCAGAATATCATTAAATGACTCTTTTTTCTTTAAAAACCGAAGCAGGGCATGAAATATTTCCATATGCTCCTCATCACTCCATTCGTCCTTTGTCGAATAGGCTTGATATTCTTCGTCCTGAGAAAAATCCTGATATAAACTTTTAAGTAAGTCTTTGTCATATAGTTTTTCAAAGGACTTTTGTTTGGCTCTTTTTAACAAAAATTCATCGTGAATTAAGGATTGAGAAAGCGGATTTGAAGAGAAAATACTCTTAAAAGCCCTATCATTTTCATTGGGAAGATATTTATCCTTTCTCCATTTTTCATCCGTTGAGGCAAAATCACAAATTTGCCCAATGATGTGAAGGGAAAACAGGAAAAGATTATAACTTCGATCAATCCCGTCCTTATATTTTTGCTGAGCATCCGCCAGACTCATATCACTATCCAGCTCATAGGCATACAATGACTGCATCACTTTAATTCGAATATTCCTTCGACTTAGCATAAGGAAACTTTTAGAAGAAAATCAAGTAATTGCATAACTGGAAAAGGATATTTATTCG
>Ga0209943_1001510_pt1 | contig 14011 bp, 11 predicted proteins | sample SalPonR1_B_D2_MG_FD_185698 | JGI IMG/M metagenome (GOLD analysis project Ga0209943, IMG submission 185698) | Salt pond soil microbial communities from South San Francisco under conditions of wetland restoration - Salt Pond MetaG R1_B_D2_MG... ... | reverse complement strand
CAGATCATCCGCGATCTCGCCGACAGCGCCATCGCCCAGACCCGCGAGTGGATGCGCGAGGACGTGAAGACCCGCGCGCAACACGCCGCCGAAGAGCGCGTCATCACCGCCATCGCCGGCGAGGACGCCCGCGACGCCACCCGCGAGATGTTCCGCAAGAAGCTGCGCGACGGCCTGCTCGACGACACCATGATCGAGATCGACGTGGCCGATACCTCCAACCCCCTGGGCGGGATGGACATCCCCGGCCAGCCCGGCGGCCAGATGATGAATCTGGGCGACATCTTCGGCAAGGCCTTCGGCGGCCGCACCACCCGCAAGCGCGTCACCGTGGCCGAGAGCCATGATCTGCTGGTGAGCGAGGAGGCCGACAAGCTCCTCGATGACGAGACGGTCACCCGCACCGCGCTCGAAGCGGTCGAGCAGAACGGCATCGTCTTCCTCGACGAGATCGACAAGGTCTGCGCCAAGTCCGACGCCCGCGGCGGCGACGTGAGCCGCGAGGGCGTGCAGCGCGACCTGCTGCCGCTGATCGAGGGCACCACGGTCAGCACCAAGCACGGCCCCGTCCGCACCGACCATATCCTCTTCATCGCCTCCGGCGCCTTCCACATCGCCAAGCCGTCGGACCTCTTGCCCGAATTGCAGGGCCGCCTGCCCATAAGGGTGGAGCTGCGCGCGCTGACCGAGGCCGATTTCGTCCGCATCCTGACCGAGACCGACAACGCGCTGACGCGCCAGTACACCGCGCTGATGGGCACCGAGGAGGTGGAGGTGAGCTTCACCGAAGACGGCATCGCCGCCCTCGCCCGCATCGCGGCAGAGGTCAACCAGTCGGTCGAGAACATCGGCGCAAGGCGGCTCTACACGGTGATGGAACGGGTCTTCGAAGAGCTGTCCTTCACCGCCCCCGACCGCGCGGGCGAGTCCGTGACGGTGGATGCAGGCTTCGTCGAGGCGAACCTGGGCGAGTTGATGCGGTCGGCGGATTTGTCGAGGTATGTGTTGTGAGGGAGTGGCTTTTCACTAGCTCTAGCTTCCGCGACTTTCGCCGACCTCATACGCAATGAAAACGCTATCAGATGTGGTGTGTGGTGGGACTTCAGGTCGTTCGGGATACGGTTGATGAAGTAGAGTATCCTGCCTTTGAATAAGGTGAACGGGCGCGAAATGATCTTCGACAGGGTCTGTGGCTTCTGGCTCAAGTTAAAATCTATATTTTTTACAATAGGTAACTTGAAAAAGTGGTGCCGCTGAACTGACTCGAACCCCGACCCCATTGTTGCGAATGACGCGGGGAGGTGCCCACACTTTGGTTTTCCGGTGCCTTTCGAGACGTTACCTCTTGATCGCAAGTTTATGGAAAGACGTACTTGGTCAGAGTTCGCCCCCAGAGGTCACTTCAGATCTACGTCTTCAATCGCGACGTACCATCTGGCAGCTTCTCGCAGTCCTTTTTTCTGCGCACCTGTGAACCGTCGGGCTTCCGTCTTTCGCCAAACCTCCCCATGATACGGATTGTCCGGAGTATCAGGGTCATCCTTGATAGGATCGTAACCAACGATCAAGTCAAGCCCGCGAATTTCTGCAGCCGAGAATGCAACCGCGCCGGGAAACTCCTCGGAGGTAACGTAATCTGCGGGATTAACCTCGTCTGCGATCATGAGTGCCTCTATGTCGACGGACATTCCTTGCTGCGGACCGGTAGATTTGGCATAGAGCGCCGATGAAATCCGACCACGACGTGGTCCACCATTTTCAGTCCATACAATCTGGAGCGCCGGAACGCGCCTTATAATGGTATCCTCGTCGTCTATCTCTGCTTCGTCGTAGGGTTGTACCGCCAAGAATATCAGCCCCCGGCTTGTTCTTGGAGTTCGACACGTTCGGCCGCCAACTCAGCGATCCATTCCGAAAGTTCGGTAAAGTCCGTCTGGACCTCGATCTCGTCTTCGCTGTCGTTCAAGAGGTCTGCCCGGTATGCGACAACATCGTAAGGACCCAACACGTCGACTTCGACATCAAACTCGTTCATGTGCCATTCAAGGCGCATAGTCCCGTTTGGCATAGGCACCAACTGGGGCGCGGGAAGCGAATGGGTGTAGAGCCGCTCGATGAGATTGGCTGCAAACTGAGCGCACGTGAATGAGACCGGAACGCCAGCATATCCGTCCCAGCCCCTACGAAGCGACGTCAACACGTCAAAGCGTTCCTCAAGCTCATTGACCCACGCTGATCTTGGATGAGAGACGCGCGCGCGCATCCCGCGCGCGTTCAACGACGAAATCCCGTCCGTAATCGCTCGGTAATTGGGGATTTCGTCTTGGAATGCAGTCGTAAAATCTGAATTTGCGTTCATCGTACTTTCCCCCACTTGGTTTGGGCTTCTTCGGTTGTGATCTCGCCGAAGCGCGTCACAATGAGTTCTCGTCCGGTACCCAGAAATGCCATTGCGGATTTAATGTCGTCTCCGGCTGGCTTACCTTTGAAAGTTAGAGACAGGCGGAAGGCACGTTGTTTTCCGTTTGCGGAAAAAACGGACTGGACCTGGTGGCTCAAACGAGCAAACGGCTTACCATCCATGCCCTTAATCACTTCGTTGAAGCTTGTGTTCACAGCCTCAACTTCAAATGTTCCGCCATTCCACAATTCAAACCAAGCACTTACATCGGAGAAGCTGTCGACTGGAATAATATTGATGTATGCAACCTCAGCTTGGTTGATAGTCATTTGATAATTAAACTCGGAATCTAAATGACTCGCGAGCTTTCTGATGTTAGCTTCAAATGCTGTAGCGAGTCCTTCGAAGCGCGGATAAGGCTGGATATTAGGGTTGCGCCGCCAGTTTGTTATGAAACGATCGGGTTGGAACTGAACTAAGTGGTTTTCGTCTTCAGACAGGAACCAGAGGCGACTTCCAACAGGTAGAGTACCAACTTGGATGCGCGGCCCAGCTTGGGCGCCTGACCCACCAAACGTCTCAAACTGCGGTTCGAGAACGGGCAATTCCTGAACTCTTGGGAATTCCGCTTTGAAAAGGTCCCAAACCTTCATTGAGTGGACTGAGGCATATCCAGGAACAGGCGCGAACTGCACGCCAAGAACAACCTCGTCCAAAGGCGGGTCTGTGAAGTCAGGTAGGTGATCAGGTCGTAGCATGAAATTCCTCTCGGAATCTTTGTAACCAAAGCGGAATCGCTAAGCCAGCAGTAAGTATGCCGAGTGGTGAAAAATCCTTGACTCTTTCTTGTATTTGAGTCCGCCGGCTCAACTCTGCAAGTCAAATCTGCTGAACTTGCATCCTGAGGGCAGACAATCCTACCCACCCCCGCCCTTCCCGCGAAGGCGGGGCTCTCTCCCCACCGTCTCACCCACCTCCCGGGATCCCCGCTTTCGCGGGGATGACGGCGCGCTCTGATTCGACGGGATCGGGGCACCCGCCCCGTCGCGCCTCCCCCCACCGCGCGCCGCCTTAACCCCGCGCCGCCCCGCCCGGAATACCGACAAAATACCGACAGGATACCGACGCGATGCACCCCCGCCTTTGGCCTTGTTAACAAGGGCCGGGGCGCTGATTCGCCCGTCCGGGCGGACGGGCCAGCCCGGGGGGTCAGTAGTGTCGGCAGGCGTCGGGCACGGCCATCACGGCGAGACCATGTTGAGACACATCAATGCCCCAAGGCGTGATGCGCGTAGAATGGCATGTGAAAGGATTGCAATAGTGGGCACGGTTTTTCGAACTCGGGGCCTGACCAAGGTCTATGACACCGGCGAGTTGAAGGTCCGGGCGCTGGATGACGTGGATCTCGAGCTTTATTCCGGCGAGCTTGCCGTGCTGCTCGGCCCTTCGGGCAGTGGCAAATCCACTTTGCTCAACATCCTGGGCGGGCTCGATCATGCGACATCGGGACAGGTTTGGTTCCGCGATCTGGAGCTGTCTGCGCTCAAGGACCGGGAGCTGACGCGCTACCGGCGCGATCACGTCGGCTTCGTCTTTCAGTTCTACAACCTCGTGGCCAGCCTGACGGCGCGCGAGAACGTGCAGCTCGTCACCGATGTCGCGCGCGATCCGATGCCCGCCGGGGAGGCGCTGGCGCAGGTCGGGCTGGAGCACCGGATGAATCATTTCCCGGCCGAGATGTCGGGCGGCGAGCAACAGCGCGTGGCCATCGCGCGCGCCATCGCCAAGCGGCCCGAGGTGCTCTTGTGCGACGAGCCGACCGGCGCGCTGGACAGCAAGACCGGCATCCAGGTGCTGGAAGTGCTGCAGGACGTGAATGACAGGTTGGGCACCAGCACGGCGGTCATTACCCACAACGCTGCCATCCGCCGGATGGCACACAGGGTGGTGTACTTCCTCGACGGGCGGATCGACCGGGTGGAGCAGAACGCCACCCGCATCGCCCCCTCCGAGATAAGCTGGTGAGGGGCCGGGCATGACCGCGCTCGACCGCAAGCTGATCCGCGATTTCCGCCGCCTCTGGGCGCAGGCGCTGGCCATCGCGCTGGTGCTTGCCTGCGGCGTGGCGATCCTGCTGACGACCTTTGGCACCTTTGTCTCGCTGGAGGACACCCGCAGCGCCTATTACGAGCGCAACCGCTTTGCCGATGTGTTTGCCGAAGCCAACCGTGCGCCCCTCTGGCTCATGCAGGACATCCGGCGGATCGACGGCGTACGCGCCGCGGATGCGCGCATCTCGCAATTCGCAGTGCTGGATGTGCCGGGACAGGCGGAGACGGTGACCGCGCGCATTCTCTCGCTGCCCGCCACCGATGCCCCGCGCCTCAACCTGCCGGTGCTGCAAGCCGGGCGGCTGCCGTCGCCCGGTGCCGCAGACGAGGTGGCCGTGAACGCGCCCTTTGCCGAGGCCAACCGCCTGCGCCCGGGCGATACGTTCCATGCCAATCTCAACGGGTTCCGCCGCGAGCTGACCCTCACCGGCACGCTGCTGTCGCCCGAGTTCATCTATACCATAGGCCCCGGCGCGCTCATGCCCGACAACGAAACCTTCGGTGTGCTTTGGATGCCCGAGAGCGCCGTCGCCGCCGCCTTTGACATGGAGGGTGCGTTCAACGACGTGGCGCTGAAGCTGGACCTTGGCGCGAACAGGGGCGACGTGATCGACCGCCTCGACGATCTGCTCGATCCGTATGGCGGGCTTGGTGCCTATGGGCGCGACCTTCAGGTATCCAACAGTTTTATCGACTCCGAACTGGAACAATTGAAGACGAGCGCGATGATCCTTCCGCCGATCTTCTATGCGATCTCGGCTTTCCTCGTCGCCATGGTGATGAGCCGCATCATCGCGCTGGAGCGCAGCGAGATCGGGCTGCTGAAGGCGGTCGGCTACTCGGATGTGGAGATTTGCGTGCACTACCTGCTGCTGGCGGTGTTGATCGCGATGGCGGGCACGCTGATCGGCTGGGGGGCGGGCACGTGGCTCGCGCGGGCGCTGGCGCGGCTCTATGCGCAGTTCTTCGACTTTCCCTACCTGATCTACAATCTCGACCTCGGTGCCTATGCGCTGTCGGGGCTTCTGGGCATTGCCAGCGCGGCCATTGGGGCCGGGCGCAGCGCCTTGCGTGCCGCACGCCTGCCGCCCGCCGTGGCGATGGCCCCGCCCGCGCCGCCACGCTTCAAGCGCACGTGGCTCGACCGCGCGATGGTGGCACTGTGCCTGTCGCAGCCGGTGGTGATGATCCTGCGCAGCTTGCTGCGCTGGCCGCTGCGCTCGGGCCTCACGGCGCTGGGGCTGGCCCTCGCTGTGGCGGTGATGGTAGCCACGAGCTTTTTCCCGGCGGCGCTCGACGAGTTGGTCTCGACCACCTTCGACCGGTCCAACCGGCAGGATGCCGTTCTGCTGTTCGAGCCCGATATCCCCGAAACCGCGCTCGCGGATGTGGCGCGCCTGCCTGGTGTGATGCGCGCCGAGGGGCAGCAATTCCAGTCCGCTGTGCTGCGCCATGGCCACCGCGAAAAGGACGTCGCCATCGAGGCCCGCCGCCCCGGTGCCGATCTGGCGCGGATCATCGCCGCGGACGGGCGCGCGGTCGATCCACCGCCGCGCGGGCTCATGCTGTCGCAGCGGCTGGCGCGGCATCTGGAGGTGCGGCCCGGCGATCTGGTCGAGGTCGAATTTCTCGGCGGGATCAACGAGACGCATCTCGTGCCCGTATCCGGGCTCGTGACGCAGTATATCGGCCTCGGGGCGTATATGGACCTCGGCACGCTCAGCGGTCTGCTGCGGCAGGCCCCGCGCATCTCGGTCGCCAATCTGACGGTCGATGCGCGGGCGCTGCCGGACCTGCATCGCGTGCTCAAGGACACGCCCGAACTCAGCGGGCTGATCGACATGGCGAGGATGCAGCGCTCCTTCGAGGCGACGATCCGCAAGAATGTCGATATCATGACCACGATCTACCTCACGGTCGCGATTCTGATCACCGTGGGCGTGGCCTATAACGGCGCGCGCATCCAGTTGTCGGAGCGCGCGCGCGAGCTTGCCAGCCTGCGCATCCTGGGGTTCTCGCGCGGCGAGGTGTCGTTCATCCTCGTGGGCGAGACAATGCTTCTGGCCCTGCTGGCGCAGCCCTTGGGCTGGCTGCTTGGTGCCGGAATAGCCAAGGCGCTGGCGGATGGATCGACCAGCGATCTCTACGAGATACCGCTGGTGCTGAAACCGGCGGGTTTCGCGCTGGCGAGCCTCGTAGTGCTGGCGGCGGCGCTGCTCTCGGCGCTGGTGGTGCGGCGGCGGCTGGACCGGCTCGATCTGGTGCAGGTGATGAAAACGCGTGAGTAGGGAAGACCGATGAAAACCAGAACGATCATACTCACGGCCTTTGGTGTCCTGACCGCCGCGATGCTTGGTATCGTTGCGTTCCGGACCGAGCCGGTGCCGGTGGATATCGCCCCGGCACAGCGCGCCGCCATGCAGGTCACCGTCGATGTCGAGGGCGAGACGCGCATCGCCGAAATTTACGAGGTTGCCGCCCCCATCCGGGGCGTGGCGCGCCGCTCACCGGTGCGGGTGGGCGATGCCGTGATCGCGGGCGAAACCGTGGTCGCCATGATCGACCCGGCCGCCTCGGACCCGCTCGACCCGCGCAGCCGGGTGCAGGCCGAGGCCGCCGTGCGCGAGGCCGAGGCAGGGTTGAACATGGCGCGCAGCACCCTGCGCCAGGTGCGCGAAGAGCTCGATCTCGCGCAAAGCGAACACCGCCGTGCGAAGGAGCTGGTCGACCGCGGTGTCGCAACCCTCACCCGGCTGGAGAATGCAGAGCAGGTTCTCGGGGTCAGCCAGGCCGCGCAGGAGGCAGCCATCTCCAATCTCGAAAGGGCAAAGAGCGCGCTTGACCGCGCCCGTGCCACGCTGATCGAGCCGAGCGGTGACATCACGACGGATGCCGGTTGCTGCCTGCAGATCGCGGCACCCGTCGATGGCCGCGTGCTGAATATCGAGGTCATAAGTCAACGCCCGGTCCTGGCCGGCAATCGCCTGCTGTCCATCGGACAGACCGACGACCTCGAAATAGTGGCGGACGTGCTTTCGACCGACGCCGTGCGGCTCGATGTCGGGGACCGCGCCAGTGTCGAACGCTGGGGCGGTGCGGGCGTGCTGGAGGCACGGGTGTCGGAGATCGAGCCATCCGCCCGCACGAAGGTATCGGCTCTCGGCATCGAAGAGCAGCGGGTGGATGTGGTGTTCGAACTGATCTCGCCCATTGAACAGCGCCCGTCTCTGGGACATGGATTCGCAGTTTATTTGCGGGTCGTGGAATGGGAGAAGGACAACGTCTTGCAGATCCCTCTGAGCGCGTTGTTCCGGCAGGATGGCGCATGGTCGGTCTTCGTGGTCGAAGATGAAACGGCCCGGTTGCGCAATGTCACGATCGGTCGCACCAATGATCTCTCGGCTGAGATCCGGGATGGCCTTTCCGAATCGGAAAGGGTGCTGGTGCACCCGAACGATAAGATCGAAGACGGCACACCCGTTATCCGGCGAACCGCGGATTGACGCATGGCTACGCCACATGCGGCAGGGTTTTGCGTGGCTATCCGCACGGGCGGCCCTCTCTCGGCGCCCTGGCACCCTGGCCAAGCCTATTGGCCGTTCAAATCCGGATGTCAGAAGGCCGACGGCCCTCGGGCCGAACCTCAGCGATATGTACGCTGATCCATCGGCGTCGTCTCTATTCGCGCGCGGAGCCCCGCGAGCAGCGCCTGTTCGGCGCGGTTGAGCACCGCCTGCGGGTTCCACACCACGTGCACATCCACCGCCGCCGTCTGATCGTAAGGGGGCAATTGCCAGAGCAGCCCGTCGCGCACGTCGCGCGCCGCCACGTGCAGCGGCAGGGGGCCGATGCCGAGCCCGGCAATGATCATGCGGCGCACCTCTTCGAGGTGGCTGGAGGTGGCGATGATCTGGTCGCCGAGTTCCGCCTGCGCGCGCATCAGCGTCACCGGCTTGAGCGCGTCCTGCAAACGGTCGGTCTCGAAGCTGACCGCGCTCTGCCCGGCGAGATCGGCGCGCGTGAGATCGTTCCGGCCAAAGAGCGGGTGGGGCGGGCCGCAGAACAGGCCGAAATATTCGCGGTAGAGCCGCAGGTATTCCAGCCGCGGATTGCGCTTGTGCACGAGGCAGATCGCGAAGGAGGCGGCGCGGGCCGAGACCGACTCGATCGCCTGCGCCGAGGAATGCACCTCGATAGACAGGGTCGCGCGCGGGCTCTCGGCGTGAAAATCCGCCAGCACCTGATCAAAAAGCGGGCAGATCACGTGAGAGGCAAGCGACACCCGCACATGGCCGGTGACCTCGTCGGTCATGTCGCGCATCAGCGTCGACAGCCGCAGGATCGCCCCCTGTATCTCGAGGGCCTCGCGATAGAGCGTCTCTCCCGCCTCGGTCAGCTCGAACCGCCCCGGCGCGCGGTGGATAAGTCGTTTTCCAACTCTGTTTTCAAGCTTTTTCAAAGCAGTAGAGACCGAGGGCTGGGTCAGGCGCAGCCGGTTCGCGGCATCGGTGACGGAACGCGACTGCGCCAGCACGACGAAGGTGCGCAATAGGTTCCAATCCATCTCGCGCATGATGCGTTCGGGGCTGTCGCGGCTTTTCATAGTTTTCATCTATTATCACAATTCTTTTTATTTATTTGATTAATGATGGGCCGGTTTGCACCCTCGACGCAAGCCCGCAGTGAACGGGCGGCGCATGAAGGGGAGACGCATGTCGGTCGAAGCCCGCGAGGCGAGACAGCCGTGGATATTGCTTTCGCCCGCCCTCGGGGCGGTGCTGTTCCTGCTGATCATCCCGCTGATGTTCATCGTGGTCTATTCCTTCTGGCTGCGCTCGGCGATGGGCGCGGACCAGGTGGGGTTCTACCTCGACAACTGGCAGAAGGCGCTGAGCGACGCATTCTACCGCGATATCCTGTTCAACACGCTCAAGATTGCTGCGATCACGACCCTCATTTGCGCGCTCATGGGCTATCCGGCGGCCTACTTCATCGCCCGGTCCAAGGGTAACAAGCTGGTACTGCTTCTTCTTCTGATGCTGCCGTTCTGGATCAGCTACATCATCCGCACGATGAGCTGGATCAACATCCTCGGCACCTCGGGCGCGCTCAACACGCTGCTGATGACGCTCGGGGTCACCAATGAGCCGCTGCAGATGCTCTATAACGAGGCCACGGTGATCCTCGGGCTGGTGCACTTCCTGCTGCCGTTCATGGTGCTCAATGTCTACGTGAGCCTCGAGGGGATCGACACCAACCTCGAGGATGCCGCCACATCCCTGGGCGCGACGCGCTGGGGGGCGTTCACGCAGGTCACCCTGCCCCTCTCGCTGCCCGGCCTCGCCGCCGGGGGGCTGCTTTGCTTCGTGCTGGGCGCGGGCACCTATATCACGCCTGTGATCCTCGGCGGGCCGACGGACGCGATGTTCGCCAACCTCGTCTTCGAGGCGATCATCACGCAATTGAACTGGCCGCTCGGCTCGGCGCTGTCGCTGCTGCTTCTGGCGGTGCTGGGCGTGCTGGTGGGGATCTACAACCGCTATCTCGGCATGGCGCAACTGGCGAAGGGGTTGGGCTGATGGGCTGGCAGGCGATCCGCATCTGGACCGTTCTGGTCTATGGCTTCATGTTCCTGCCGGTGGCGGTGGTGGTGCTTCTGTCGTTCAACGCCAACCAATTCGGCAGCTTTCCGATGACCGGCATGTCGTTTCGCTGGTTCGTGGAATTGTGGAACAACGACGCGGTGATGCGTGCCTTTCAGACGTCGATCGTGCTGGGGCTGATGACGGCGGTGATCTCGACCACCCTGGGCATCCTCGCGAGCCTAGCGCTGGTGCGCTACAACGTTCCCGGTCGCAACACGATCACCACGCTGCTGATTGCCCCCATCCTCGTGCCGGAGGTGGTGCTCGCGGTGGCGCTGCTTCTGTTCCTCAACTGGCTGGGTATCGGCAAGAGCTTTGCCCTGCTGCTCGCGGGCCACGTGATCTTTACCCTGCCCTTCGTGATCCTGGTGGTGCAGGCGCGGCTGGTGTCGATCAAGCGCGACGTGGAGGAGGCGGCCTTGAGTCTCGGTGCCTCCCCGGTGCAGACCTTTTTCTCAGTCACCCTGCCGCTGATGCTGCCGGCGGTTGCGGCGGGTGCGCTCTTTGCCTTCACCATCAGCTTCGACGACATCACCGGCACTCTGTTCTGGAAACCGGGCGGGGTCGAGACCGTGCCGACGCAGATCTTCTCGATGCTGCGCAATTCGATCAGCCCGGAAATCAACGCGCTCGGCACGGTGATGATCGTGATGACCGTGGGGCTGCCGCTGCTCGGTGCGGCGGTGGCCCGCAAACTCGCCATGAAAGGCGGCGCCTAAGAACCGCCCCAACCCTCGACAAGGAGATATGACAATGGACAATACAAAGAGATACGAACGACTTCTGGACCGCTACCGCAACGGCGACTTGGAGCGGCGCAGCTTTCTCGGCCTGATCGGCGCGGCGGGGCTGGCCTATGGCGTGCAGACGCCGTTTGCCAGGTTCGCCCACGCTCAGGACGTGCAACAGGTCCGCTTCGACGGCTGGGGCGGCGTGGTCAGCGAGGCGTTCCGCGAACATGCCTTCGATCCCTATACCGAGGCCACGGGCATCGAGGTGGTTGACGGCACCTTCGCCGGCGGGGATGAATACCTTGCGCAGGTGCGTTCCAGCCAGGAGGGCGAGTACAACATTGCGCACCTCTCGGGCGTGTTCGACTATGCCCGCTACGTGAATTTCGGCCTGACGGTGGAGCTCAACCTCGACAACATCCCCAACATGTCGCTGGTGATGGATGCCCTGACCAGCGCCTATCGTGGCGTGACGCCCGATTTCCTCTCGGCCGTTCCCTATGACTACGGCACCACGGGGCTGGCCTATAACCGCAAGTACATCTCCGACGAGGAGATGAAGGAAAAGGGCGCGTCGATCCTCATCGACGAGGCGCTCAAGGGCAAGATCGGCGGCTGGGGCGATTGGCGCACGCGCATCTGGTACGGCGCGCTGCAGACCGGGCAGGACCCCAACAACATCCAGGACATGGAGGCTGTCTGGGACGCGATCCGCAGCCACCGCGACCTTGCGCTGAAATACTGGTCCTCGGGGGCCGAGCTCATGAGCCTTCTGGCCGAAGAGGAGATCTACGTGACCGAGGGCTGGTCGGGCCGCATTGCGGCGCTGCAACAGCAGGGTCACGACATCGGCTATTACGACGCGCCGGGAAGCTTTGCGTGGCAGGAGTGCCTGCACGTGCTCAAGGGCAGCCCGGTCGAGGCCTGCGAAGAGCTTCTGAACTTCATGCTTGCACCCGAGACCTCCATCGCCGTGGCCGAGGGGCAGAACTATCCGCCCGCGCTCGACGGCACCAAGGTCGATCTTGGCGACAAGATCCCGACGCTCCCGGCCTATGACCCGACGGGCACGCTCGACTCGCTCACCTTCGCCGACCCGACCTACTGGAACGGCAACGAGGCCGAGTGGTCCGAGACCTTCAGCCGCGTGCAGCGCGGTTACTGAGCCAACGCCGCGCCCCCCGCCGGGGCGCGGCCACCACCCTTAGAGGAGCCCGCCGATGAGCGCCGTTACCCTGCAAGACATCGTCAAGCGTTTCGGCACGTTCACCGCCGTGCACCGTACCACGCTGGAAATCCCGGAGGGCGCCTTCGTCACGCTGCTCGGCCCGTCTGGCTGTGGCAAGACGACGAACCTGCGGATGATCGCCGGTCTCCTCGACCCGACCGAGGGCGAGATCCTCATAGGTGGCAGGCGGGTCAACGACGTGCCCATCCACAAGCGCAACCTCGGTCTCGTCTTCCAGAACTACGCGCTCTTTCCGCACAAGACAGTTGCCGAGAATGTCGCCTTCGGGCTGAAATACCGCGACGTGCCCAAGTACGAGATTGAGGGCAAGGTCCGCGACGCGCTGGAACTGGTGCAGCTTCCCCATGTTGGTGACCGCTACCCCAAGGAACTGTCAGGCGGACAGCAACAGCGCATCGCGCTGGCCCGTGCCATCGTGATCGAGCCGGACGTGCTGCTTCTGGATGAGCCGCTCTCGGCGCTCGATGCCAACCTGCGCGAGGATATGCGCGTGGAGTTGAAGCGCATTCAGGAGCGTATCGGGGTCACCACCGTTTTCGTCACGCATGACCAGTCCGAGGCGCTGGCCATGTCGGACCTGATCGTCGTCATGTCCGAGGGGCGGGTGGAGCAGGTGGGCGCACCGGAGGAGGTCTACAACACCCCCGCCTCCGAGTTCGTCGCCAATTTCCTCGGCGCGTCCAACATCATGGCGGCGAAATGCACCGACCACGGGGCCGCCGTGATGCTCGAAGAGCCCACATTCGGTCGTGTGCAGGTGCCCGCCGCCAAGGCCCCCAACCTCAAGGGCACGGGCGCGGCCAAGCTGGTGGTACGCGCAGAAAAGCTCCTGCTCGCCCGCGATCCTGCCCCCGAGGGCGTCGTCTCTGTCCCCGCCAAGGTGGAGACGGTGGACTACCAGGGGCAGGCGGTGCGCTATTTCGTGCGCGCGGGCGAGGCACAGCTTCAGGCCATCAACATGATCGACGAACACCCCTTCTCCGCGGGCGACGCGGTCCACCTGCACCTGCGTCCGCAGGATTGCGCGGCGCTTCCGGGATAATGGAATGAACGTTAAACCATCTCACCTTTTCTACCAGGGGCGCGAGCGCAAGCCGGTGCTCGACCAGGCGCGCGGTGTCTATATGTGGGACGTGGACGGCAAGCGCTACCTGGACGGCTCAAGCGGCGCGATGGTCTGCAATATCGGCCACTCGAACGAGAACGTGCTCGAGGCGATGCGGCGGCAGATGGAGAAGTCCACCTTCGGCTACCGCCTGCATTTCGAGACCGAGGCGTCGGAGAAACTCGCCGCCAAGACCGCCGCGCTTTGCCCTGCGGGCCTCAACCGCGTTTTCTTTGTCTCGGGCGGGTCCGAGGCGGTGGAATCGGCGCTGAAACTGGCGCGGCAATACGCGCTCGCCATCGGCGAAGCCAGCCGCTGGAAAATCATCAGCCGCGCGCCCTCCTATCACGGCTGCACGCTTGGTGCGCTCGCCATCACCTCTTACGCGCCGCTGACCGATCCCTTTGCGCCGATGATGCAGGCGATGCCCAAGGTGCCCGCGCCTCGCGCCTATCTCGACGGGCTCGATCCGCATGACGAGGCGACGGGCCACCATTACGCCGACATGCTGGAGGCTAAGATACTGGAGGAGGGTCCCGACAGCGTGCTCGCCTTCGTGGTGGAGCCGATTGGCGGGGCCTCGACCGGGGCACTGGTGCCGCCACGCGGCTACATGGAGCGGGTGCAGAAGATTTGTCGTCGGCATGGCGTGCTGCTCATTCTTGACGAGGTGATGACCGGCGCGGGGCGCACCGGAAAGTTCCTCGCGTCCGAGTACTGGGATCTGGAGCCCGACATCATCGTCATGTCCAAGGGCTTTGCCGCCGGT
>Ga0209943_1001508_pt1 | contig 14021 bp, 10 predicted proteins | sample SalPonR1_B_D2_MG_FD_185698 | JGI IMG/M metagenome (GOLD analysis project Ga0209943, IMG submission 185698) | Salt pond soil microbial communities from South San Francisco under conditions of wetland restoration - Salt Pond MetaG R1_B_D2_MG... ... | reverse complement strand
CTCTGTGATGAAATTCTGGTCCAGGCGCCCGCCGGCAAGCGAAGCTATGAATTGATCGATATATTGTAGTGCCCGAACGAAAACCAGGATTTTTCGTAAAGAGCGATTTATTCCGCTGGTGCGGTATTTTTACAGAAAGGAACTTTTGCGACAGGTTAAAGGCACTGAGGCACTGAGGCACTGAGGCACTGAGACGATTCATCCAATTTTGTCATTTCGAGCGGCAGCGAGAAATCTTTAATAAACAAGATTCCTCGTCGCTTTTGCTCCTCGGAATGACAGAGAGCTAAGCTTCTGGAATATTAATATATATTTTCAAGGTACTTAGAAGCAAGGAAGGCGAAAATTTTAATATGCGAAGTATTTTGAGGACTAAAATTTGAGCCTGATACGGATATTGGCGAAAAAGACGGTTTTCGTTCAGGTCCTATTGTAGTCTGAAATCAGCGAAATATATAGTTGATCCATATGGAGGCCAAGCAATGGCACGGGTAACCATCGAAGATTGTTTGAAACGTATACCCAACCGGTTTTTTCTCGTCCATGTGACGACCAAACGGGTCCGTCAGCTAAACGAAGGGGCGCCGCATTTGATTGAAAACTCGGGTAATGAGGATGTGGTGACGGCATTACGGGAAATCGCCGCCGGAAAAGTGTTTATCAAGGAAGAGGAGGAGCCTGACAGTGAAACAGAGGAATCGGCTGAATAAGCCGGTTTTTCAGCTGCGGGTGCGCTCATATCATGTCGGAATACAACTACAAGGCCATCAATCGGGATATCGGCCGCGCCGTCAACCAATATGACATGATTTCCGACGGGGATCGGATTCTGGTCGGTGTGTCCGGCGGAAAAGACAGCCTGACGCTGCTATGGTTTTTAACCGAGCGGCTTTCCCGTATCCCGATATCCTACGAGGTGTTCCCGGTCTATGTCGATCCCGGCTTTCCGAACGGCTTTGACGGGGAACTCAAGGCTTGGGCGGAATCCCAAAATTTTTCATTGCGAGTCGATTATACGGATAACGCCGTCGTCGCCCACAGCCAGGAAAACCTGGAGAACCCTTGTTTTCTGTGTGCCAGGCTTCGGCGCAAGCGCCTATTTGAGATTGCGGACGAGCTGGATTGTAATAAAATCGCCTTTGGCCATCACAAGGATGATATTGTTGAGACGTTTTTTATAAATATTTGCTATACCGGCGTCATGAGTACCATGTGTCCGGTTCAGCCGGTTTTTGGCGAGCGGTTCCATATCATCCGGCCGCTTGCATTCACCGATGAAACGCGTATCCGGAGGTTTGCCAGGGACCAGGAGTTTCCAAAATTTCACAATCCCTGCCCCACCGCAAAAACATCCAAACGGCGGGAGATAAAGGATACCTTAAGTCAACTCTACCAGGGCAGTGAGAAAATAAAAAACAATATTTTTCGGTCACTAAGCCATGTCAATCAGGAGTATCTGCTCTAGGCTGATCCAAAAATCCGGTTATGCCGGATTGCCGGGATTAAGGGGCGAAGCTGTAGTAAAATGAGAGATGTTCAGAATGAGCGGGATTACCGCAATATTGCCATAAACAAAGTCGGCATTAAAGACCTGCGCTATCCGATAACCGTTCTGGATCGGGGGCGCGGGCATCAACATACCGTGGCATCGATTAACATGTACGTTGATCTGCCCCATGAATGCAAGGGCACGCACATGAGTCGGTTCGTCGAGATGCTGCATCTGTTTCGCCCCAAGCTGTCCTTAAAGACCTTCTCTGATATTCTGGGTCAGATGAAGCACCATTTAAACGCCGCCTCGGCCCATATCGAGGTCAAATTTCCCTATTTTATGGAGAAAATCGCGCCCGTCAGCAAATCCCCCGGATTGATGGATTATACCTGCCGGTTTATCGGTTCCATTAATTCTGACAGCAAGGTTGACCTGGTTTCCGAAATTACCGTACCCATGTCCTCCGTGTGTCCGTGCTCGAAGGAAATAAGCGATGAAGGCGCCCATAATCAGCGTGGGAGGGTCTGCCTGAGCACCCGGTTCAAAAAATTCATCTGGATCGAGGATATGATCGAGCTTGTAGAGCGCGCCGCATCCTGTGATATCTACTCGGTGCTGAAACGCTCGGATGAAAAGTTTATTACGGAAAAGGGCTATGCCAACCCCAAGTTCGTGGAGGATATCGTCCGGGACATCGCCCTTGAGCTGCAGGCGGACAGCAATATCACCTGGTTTGCCGTGGCGGTTGAAAACTACGAATCCATTCACAACCACAACGCCTACGCCTATATCACAAGCGGCCGGCAGCCTAGAATATAGGTTGTTAAGTGTTAGGTATTAAGTGTTAGGTGTTGGGTATTGGGTATTGGGTGTTGGGTATTGGGTGTTAGGTATTGGGTGTTGTTAAAGGCCGTCAATATTGTCATTTCGAGCGATAGCGAGAAATCTTTTACTTGAAGATTCCTCGTCACTGACGTTGCTCGAATGACAGTGACAGAAGCCATCGACTTTTTACGAGATTGTCAATTATGACAATCTCGTAAAAAGTCGATTTTTAGGATGGCAAAGTAAAAAGTTCAAGATCAAGGCGCGCAAAATCCCGAGGAATGCAGCGTACTTAGCTGTACGTGAAATTCCGAGGGATGCAGCGCAACACAGATATTGGACTTTTTACGAAGCCATCAATTATGGAATGCATTTGTTGATTTCTGAGATAAGGGGCTGGGTGCGCTTGCCTTTTGTATTCAACAAGATGACAAACCGATAAAGCTCCCGATTTTCTCCTTCTATGTATCCCACCCGGGTATGGACGCCGTTCAATGTCCCCGTCTTGAAATAGAGCCTTCCGGTCTTTGGCATGAGGGTATAATAGGGCGCAAACGCATCCAGTATTTTTGCCAACATTTTGGCTGATACCCGGTTATTCCGCGAAATGCCGGATCCTTCCGCAACCTGAATGTCGTTGATGGAGAGCTCGGTTCTGCAGTAGTGCGTGAGTAAACGGGTCCCTTTTTCAAGGGTTGCCGGCGGGTCATATACCCGGGCGCCGGCGGCCAACAGGATCTGGTTGGCCATATAGTTGTTCGAATATTTGAAGAGCTTCTCAATCACCGTAGAGAGCGGATAATCGGATGCATGACGGTAAATGAGCCGGACTTTTCGGGGCTGGACGCGACCCGCGCGGATGCCTCCCGCGGCTTCAAGCCCCGCCCTGTCCAGGAAATAACGGAACAACTGGCCGGCATACAAGCGGGTATCCCCGATATTTCCTGACAGAAGGATTCTGCCGGCGGCCGCGTCTTTTTTTTCCCGGATGCGTTTTAAAGCGATCGGCAGCATCGGGGTCTGCGGTTCGGCGCTTACGATACGGCCGTCCTTCGTCTCGAAATTAACCGTATTGAAATTCACGCATAGCGCCCCGTTGGGCGCATTATAGGGTTGACGGGTGTCGGCGGCAATGCCCGGAATCTCAATGGGATGTCTGAAATAGGAATCATCCAAAACGATATCACGGACCCTGTCCAGCCGATGCTTTAAAACCTGGGCGATGTTTGCCACGGTTTCCGAAATCAGCAGAGGATCGCCATAGCCTTTTATGAACAAATCATTTTTTTTGTCTGCATAAAACTCCGTGGGAAACCGGTAGTCCGGCCCCAGATAATGAATGGCGGCCATGGCGGTCAAGACTTTCAGGGTCGAGGCGGGGATGAGTTTTTTATCTATATTCTTAGCGAAGCAGACTTCTCCATGCTCACCGGCAACCAGCATCGCATCGTTTGCCCCGAGCAGGGATTCGATTGCCCGGGGCATGTCCTGTGCCGGTAAATCCGCCGGCACAGGCAAAAAAAGACCTAGAATCAGCGAAAACAGACAGAGGACTTTCGCCGCAGCCAGGTGATCGAACAGTCGATGCCTTTTTTGGGGATCATCCATTTTGGGTTGAAGGGCTTTCCAATATCAGGGTGACCGGCCCGTCGTTGATCAGCGAGACCTCCATCATGGCCCGGAAACGCCCTGTTTCTACCTCTATGCCCATCTCTTTGGCCTTTTGGACAAAATATTCATACAGATTTTCAGCCTTCTCCGGCCCGGCGGCATTGACAAAAGAGGGGCGCCGGCCCTTGCGACAGTCGCCCAGCAGCGTAAACTGGGACACCACGAGCATGGCATGACCGGTATCCTTCAATGATCGATTCATTTTGTGGTTTGAATCCTCAAAGATACGGAGATTGGCGGTTTTTTCCGCCAGAAATGCCGCATCCGATGCCTCGTCGGCCTGCGCCACCCCCAGAAGAACAAGGAGTCCCGGACCGATGCGGCTTATTACGCTGCCTTCCACCGAGACCGAGCTCTCCTTGACGCGTTGAATGAGCGCTTTCATGGGTTTTCCTTTGCATTTGGGATGGACATATGTTTAATTAGATTCTTTAACCGGGTCCGCCGCCGGATGTCAAGACATGCTAATTTGCTTGACACATTTATTTTTTCTGGCTTATTTTAATAAATTTTAGATTCCATCTATATCAGGCAGTCGAACGTCGCCCCACGATCGCCGTGACGGTTCAGTAAGAGAGGAGCCATTTTCATGAGTTACAAGGATACCCTGAATCTGCCGCAAACCAAGTTCCCGATGAAAGCCAGCCTGGCCAACAAGGAGCCGGTGCAGTTAAAACAATGGGAGGAGGAGGGCCTTTATGAGAAAATACGGGCGATGTCATCCGGTCGGGATCCTTTTATTTTGCATGACGGCCCCCCTTATGCCAACGGCAATATCCATATCGGCACTGCTTTGAATAAGATATTGAAAGATATCGTGGTCCGCTCCTACCAAATGAGCGGCTACGATGCCGTATTTGTCCCGGGCTGGGACTGTCACGGCCTTCCGATCGAACACAGCGTGGATAAAAAACTGGGGCCGAAAAAAAAGGATATGTCGCGGGCCGACATACGTAAGGCCTGCCGGGAATTCGCAAACAAGTATATCGACATCCAAAAAGATGAGTTCAAGCGGCTCGGTGTTATGGGCCAATGGGATGATCCGTATCTGACCATGAATTACCGCTATGAGGCCACCATCGCCAAAAAATGCGCCGAGTTTGCGTTAGACGGCAGCCTGTTTAAAAGCAAGAAGCCGATCTACTGGTGCTGCAGCTGTAAAACCGCGCTGGCAGAGGCGGAAATTGAGTATGCGGAGGAGACCTCGCCGTCGATTTATGTTAAATTCGCGCTAAAAGACGATATCAGCCAACAGCAGCCCGAAGTTTCAGGCAAATCCGTCTATCTCGTCATCTGGACGACCACGCCGTGGACGCTCCCCGCCAACCTGGCCGTTGCCCTGCATCCGGATTTCACCTATGCGGCTGTGGAAACCAGGGATCATGAAGTCTGGATCCTGGCCCGGGATCTTGTGAAGGATTGCATGAAGGAATTCGGTATCACGGATTATAAAATTCTCGCCGATGTGGATCCACGGATGATGGAACGGCTTAAATGCCGGCACCCCCTGTATGACCGGGATTCCCTGGTTATTCTCGGCACCCATGTCACCCTTGAGGCCGGCACCGGCTGCGTCCATACCGCACCCGGCCACGGGCGGGAAGACTTTGATATCGGGGGGGGCTACGATTTGCCCGCCTTTTCGCCGGTTGACGACAATGGCCGTTTTACTGAGGAGGTGGCGCAGTTTTCCGGCCAATTCGTCTTTAAGGCGGATCCGGAGATTATTGAAGCCCTGAAATCAAACGGGACCCTTGTCCATTCAGGCCATCTCAGCCATTCCTATCCCCACTGCTGGCGTTGTAAAAAGCCGGTGATCTTCCGGGCAACCCCCCAATGGTTTATCTCCATGGATAAGACCGGACTGAGAGAGAAAGCCTTGCAGGCCATTGACACCGTCAAGTGGATTCCGGGCTGGGGACGGGACCGGATATACGGCATGATAGCCAATCGGCCGGACTGGTGCGTATCCCGCCAGCGCTCATGGGGGGTTCCGATAACCGTATTTTACTGCCGGCAATGCGGCCGCCTGCATATCGACCAAGCGGCTATTGGGCGGATTTTTGACTTGTTCTCCGAACACGGCGCAGATATCTGGTTTGAAAAGGCGGCGGCGTTTTTTCTGCCCGATAATACGAAGTGCGAGGCTTGCGGCGGCACCGACTTTGAGAAGGAAACCGATATCCTCGATGTCTGGTTTGATTCCGGTATCAGCCATGCCGCCGTTCTCGAGGACCGGCAGAACCTTCGCTGGCCGGCGGATCTGTACCTGGAGGGAAGCGACCAGCACCGGGGCTGGTTCCACAGTTCGCTTTTAACGGCGGTGGGGTTCAAGGACAAGGCCCCCTACCGGATGGTTTTGACCCACGGGTTTGTGGTGGACGGCGAGGGGAAAAAAATGTCCAAATCCCTCGGCAATGTCATCGCCCCGAAAACGGTAATTGATAAATACGGCGCGGAAATTTTGAGGCTTTGGGTCGCCGCATCGGACTACAAGGATGATATACGGATCTCCGAGAGCATTCTGAAACAGTTGAGCGATGCCTACCGCCGAATCCGCAATACCGCCCGCTTCATCCTGGGCAACCTTTATGATTATGACCCGGCCGCCCATCGGGTGGCCTATGCCTCCATGCCTGAACTTGACCGGTTCATGCTTCACGGTCTGCAGTCGCTGATCGAGAAGTGTGAGAGGGCATATATCGAATTCGAATACCACGTGGTCTATCACACGCTTTATAATTACTGCACCATTGATTTGTCCGCATTCTATCTGGATATCCTGAAAGACCGCCTTTACACCTCGCCCCCGGATTCCCTGGACCGGCGCAGCGCCCAGAGCGTGATCTATATCATGATCGATGCGCTGACAAAGATCATGGCGCCGATAGTGCCGTTTACCGCCGATGAAATCTGGCAGTTTATTCCCTCCGCAGAAAAAAGGGCGGAGAGGGTCCATATGACGGATTTTCCGGCGCCGGTTGCCGAATTCCAGGATAATGGACTTGCGGCTGTATGGGAGAGGATCCTTCAGGTCCGAAGCGAGGTGACCAAGGCGCTTGAGAAGGCCCGGGCCGAAAAAACTATCGGCCATTCACTGGATGCCTCTGTGGGTCTATGCGCCGAAAAGGATCTCTTCGAGTTGTTAAACGCCCGTTTCGATGATCTGCGCGCCATATTCATCGTATCCGAGGTGCGGCTGGAATCCGCCGAAAACGCCGCCTCCGATTACGCGGCCACCGACCTGCCGGGTCTCTCGATTCGCGTAAGGCCGGCGCCGGGAGAGAAATGCCAGCGATGCTGGGTACATGACACTTCTGTCGGCGAAGATCGTGAACAACCGGAAATATGCAGCCGCTGCCGCAATGCACTCGCACATATCGTCGGATAAGAAAGGCCCCGTTTGAACGCCTCCGTCAATAAATATACGCGTCTGCCGCTGATCGCCGGCGCTGTTATTGCCGCCGATCAGCTCACCAAGTGGTGGGTGCTGCACGCCATCGCCGCATATGAGACAATCCGGATTGTTCCGGGACTTTTCAACCTGATTCACGTGCAAAACCCGGGAGGCGCGTTCGGCCTCTTCGCTGCGCCCAACTCGAATGTACGGGGGCTTTTTTTTATTCTTTTCTCTATAATCGCTGTTGCCCTAATTCTTTACCTTTACAGGTCCACATCGATCCGACACAAATGGCTGTTGACGGGTTTTTCGCTGATTGTCGGCGGCGCCATCGGCAACCTGATTGACCGGCTTCGATTTGGGCGGGTTGTGGATTTTATTGACCTCTATATTGGGAATCTGCACTGGCCCGCCTTTAATATCGCAGACAGTGCCATTACGGTCGGGATGATCATTTTTGCCATATACCTGATAACCAAAAAATATCCGGACGAATAACACCGGCAGAGCGGAAGGTATTATGTTTCCAATCGTATTTCAGATAGGCGACTTCGCCATCCATACCTACGGGGTATGTGTGGCCATCGGGGTGCTGACCGGGATTTTTTTGGCTCGCTACGAAGCCCGTCGCATTAACATGGATGATGAAAAAATCCTCGATCTTTGTTTTTATATTGTCGTGGCCGCCATTGTCGGCTCCCGTCTGTTCTATGTGGCCACGCATTTTTCGTATTTCGCCTCCCGACCGCTGGAAATTTTTATGCTTTGGAAGGGCGGATTAGTATTTTACGGGGGCTTTATCGGAGCCGCCGTTGTAGCCATTGTCTATCTTTGGGTTTATCGTCTGCCGCTTGGAAAAGTTGCCGATATTGCAGGGCTTGTTTTGCCGTTGGGTCATTCCATAGGCCGGATCGGTTGTTTTTGTGCCGGCTGCTGCTATGGAAAAGCCTGCGATATGCCTTGGGCCATCACCTTTACGCACCCCGAGTCCCTGGCCCCGTTAAACGTGCCCCTGCATCCGACCGAGCTATACCATTCCCTCAGCAATTTTCTGATATTTTTTGCACTTTTTTTAGTCCGGCGCGTTAAACGCTATGACGGCCAGGTGTTCTGGCTCTATATATTGTTTTACGGGGTTGCCCGCTCGGTGATCGAGGTCTTTCGCGGCGATTATCGGGGCCCAACGGTTTTGGGGATGTTTTCCATTACGCAGATCATCGGCATCGGTTCCGTCATCGTGGCCCTTGCCATGCTGATCATCCTTTCAAAAAGGGCTAGAGAATCGGTTCAAAATGGCTGAGATCAGTCATCAAACGCTTTCCAAACACCTTTCGGAATGTTCAAAATCCGGGTTTTCCACGGTCTATCTCATTTTCGGGGAGTCCTATCTTTGCGGCAAAGCCTGCCAGGAGCTGATTGATGCCTTGATAGCCGAGGCCGGGCAGGCGTCCCGATGCGTTGAATCGGCCGAGCATATCGACCGCCTACAGGTGGCCGATCTTTTGGAACAGTTAAACACCTATTCATTTTTTGCCGCCAAGCAGGTCGTGGTTTTGCGAAACGCCATGGTTTTCAGTGGCACCGCCAATCGGGGGGAACCGATTAAAAAGATCAAAAAGGCCTATGACGAAAGCGACATGGAAAAGGCATCCGACCTGCTCCTTCGCCTGTTGGGCCAGTCCCATTTGACGCTTGAGGACATGGACCCACAGGTATTTGCGGAAAAGTTCAGGATCGACGCCGATGCCTACGATGGGCTGGACTGGTTAGATAGAGTCATCGGCTACTGTAAAAAACAGGAGCTTCAGGTTCCCAGCGTTGCCGACGAGGCCTCTTTACTGGAAAATGCGATTAAACGCGGTTTCCCTAATAATCATCATTTAATCCTGACGGCGGAAGCGGTGGATAGGCGTACCAGTCTTTATAAAGAAATCAAAAAAAACGGGACCGTCATCGACTGTTCGGTTGCCAAGGGGGGGCGGAAGAAAGACCGGGAGACCCGGCAACAGTTGATTTACGCACAGGCCAAGGAAACTCTGGCGGCTTCCGGCAAAAAAATGGCGCCTAAGGCATTCGAGGCGATGTATGATCTTATCGGTTTTGATCTCCACGCCTTCTCGCGCGGCCTCGAGAAGCTCATCAATTATACCGGAAACCGGGAGACAATTGAGCTTGACGATATCCGGGCGGTTCTGACAAAAAGCCGGGAGGAGCCGATTTATGAACTGACCGGCGCCGTTTCCGACAAAAACGCGGTCTACGCCCTGCGCCTGTTATCCGAACTGCTGAATTCGGGATACCATTACCTCCAGATTCTGATGGCCATTACCAACCAGATGCGCCGACTCCTGCTGGTCAAAGGTTTTGTTGCGAGCGACTACGGCCATCGATGGCAGGGGCGCATGTCCTATGATCAGTTTAAAAATATTGTGATGCCGATGATTCAGGCCTATGATAGGGATCTGGTTGAAAAGCTCGGCGCCTGGTCCGGAAAAAATGGACCTGGGACCGGGGGGGAGAGACAAAAACCATCAACCGAACAGATAATTGCCCGGCAGCCGAATAACCCCTATCCGGTTTATCAGCAGTTTCTCAAAGCCGAGAATTTTTCAGAAAGCGACTTGACGGCGTTATTGGAAAGGCTGCATCGGGCGGATGTTCAGCTAAAGACGACCGGCCGCAAGCCTGAGTTCGTTCTGGAAGAGCTTATTTTGGCCATCTGCGGCAGTCCTTGATATTGTTGGGTATTGGGTGATGGGATTTATCAGGAAACAGGAAGAAAACATTGCGCTCAAGCTTCTCGAATGGCGCTATAAACAGCAGCAGCTGCCATTGCCGGAAAAACATGTGCTAAGGCAGCATGCTGCGGATATCGTTTCAGAGGCCCACAGGGTTGCCCGTCAGCGGGGAGGAAACGTCGTTTCTATCCTGAAGGATATGATCTCCTCGAATCGTTGACGACCTCGTAGAAGCCATCAATCGTTTGCCATGCTGCCCGACGCGAATATAGATGAATATATCAAGGCGCTGCTCTCATCCAAACGGATGCGCCACCAGGTGGTCTATCACGAAAAACGGGATCATAAACCGCCTGATTTTGTATCCGACCCCAATGCCTACACCCCGGCTGTAAAAGATATCCTCGCCTCGCTGGGCATCAATGCCCTTTATATGCATCAGCACAATGCCATCGCCAATATCCGCAACCGCCGCCATGTGGTGGTTTCCACCCCGACCGCCAGCGGCAAGACCCTGATCTACAATCTGCCGGTAATGGAGCGTATATTGGCCAATCCGGATTCGCGGGCCTTGTATCTTTTTCCTTTAAAGGCACTGGCCCAGGATCAGCTTCGGACATTTGAAGCGATGGCGGCAACGGTTTCAGGCGTCCGGCCGACCGCCGCCATCTACGACGGGGATACCAGCGACTGGCATCGCCGAAAAATCCGGGGAAACCCTCCGAATGTTATCCTGACCAACCCGGAGATGCTGCATCTGGCACTTTTGCCGTATCACGATAAGTGGGCGCCGTTTTTCTCCAACCTGGATACGGTGGTTGTCGATGAAGTGCATACCTATCGGGGGGTGATGGGCTCTCACATGGCCCAGATATTTAAACGGTTTCGCCGGGTATGCGAGGCCTACGGCAGCCATCCGACGTTTGCATTCAGCTCGGCAACCATTGCCAACCCCGCTGAGCTCTGCGAGTCGCTTGTCGACCTGCCGATTACCACTGAATCCGAAAGCGGGGCCGCCCAGGGGGGACGCCATCTGGTATTTCTGAACCCGGACGACAGTCCGGCCAGCGCCGCGATTATGCTGCTTAAAGCCGCTCTTCATCGGGGGCTTCGGACCATCGTATATACCCAGTCCCGAAAAATGGCGGAGTTGATCTCCGTCTGGGCCGGGAGCCAGAGCGGCCAGTTCGCCGGAAAAATCAGCGCTTACCGGGCCGGGTTCCTTCCGGAACAGCGTCGGAATATCGAAGAAAAGTTGGTATCCGGAGAGCTGTTGGCCGTTATTTCAACCAGCGCCCTTGAATTGGGCATTGATATCGGCGATCTGGATCTTTGTCTACTGGTCGGTTATCCCGGCTCCATCATGTCAACCTGGCAGCGAGGCGGGCGGGTAGGCCGCAGCGGTGGAGATTCCGCCGTCGTCCTGATTGCCGGTGAAGACGCCCTTGATCAATATATCATGCGGCATCCGTCCGCCTTTTTCGGAAAGGGCCCCGAGTCGGCCGTGATTAACCCCTATAATCCGGATATTGTTAAAAAACACCTGCTTTGCGCCGCCACCGAACTGCCGCTGGGCGTAAACGAGGACTGGCTCAGGGCCGCCTCTGTTCGCCGGGCCGTTGAAAAACTTGAATCCGGCGGGCAGCTCCTAAAAAGCGCGGAAGGGGAGCGCTATTTTTCGGCTTTGAAGTCGCCCCACCGGTATGTCGAATTGCGGGGCGCCGGCGAACGATACAGCATCATAGATACATCAACCGGCGACAACCTGGGAAACATCGACGGCTTCCGCGCCTTCCGTGAGACCCATCCGGGCGCCATCTACCTTCATATGGGCCGCTCCTATCGTGTAGAAAAGCTCGACCCGGCTACGCTGACGGTCTCCGTTGCACCGGCCAGACCGACCTATTATACGCGGGTAAGGGCGGACAAACAGACAGAAATCCTTGAAGTCTATTCGAAAAAAGAAATATACGGCACCCGGATATGCTACGGCCGCCTCAAAGTCACCGATCAGGTGACGGGTTATGAAAAATGGCATCTGCATTCCAAAAAGCGGATGAATGTCATCTCTCTGGATCTGCCGCCGCAGATTTTTGAAACCGACGGCATCTGGTTTCTCGTGCCGCCGCCCATCCAGACGGCCATCGAAGGCGAACAGAGGCACTTCATGGGCGGCATTCATGCCATTGAACACGCCGCCATCGGGATATGCCCGCTGCTTATATTAACAGACAGAAACGACCTGGGCGGCATCTCCATACCGTTCCATCCACAGGTGGGATGCGCCGCCGTATTTATCTACGACGGCATTCCCGGCGGGATCGGTCTGAGCCGGCAGGCCTACGGCCGGGCGGAAGATTTGATCGAGCATACCTATCAGGTCATCAATACCTGTGACTGTGAGGCGGGATGCCCGTCATGCGTCCATTCCCCAAAATGCGGCTCCGGTAACCGACCGATTGACAAGCAGGCCGCTCTGCGCGTGCTGGAAAAAATTATCCATCCGGAAACCGACGCCTGTTTCCATGTCTCCCCCGAATTACCGGCTTATCAGCAAACGGCGGATGAGACGCCGAAAGAGACGGAAAAAAAAATTTACTATGGCGTCATGGATCTTGAGACCCAGCGATCCGCCAAAGAGGTCGGCGGATGGCACATGTCCCATAAAATGGGGATCAGCTGTGCCGTCCTTTATGATTCAAAAACCGGCCGATACCACAACTATTATGAATCGGATGTATCAAGGTTAATTGACCATTTAAAACAAATGGAGCTGGTCATCGGGTTTAACATCAAACGGTTTGACTACCGGGTGATAAGCGGGTATTCCGATTTTGACGGAAATGAATTGAACACCCTCGATATGCTGGAAACGGTTTATCAGCGACTGGGGTATCGGTTGTCGCTTGATCATCTGGCCAGGGTGAGCCTGGGCGCCCAAAAAAGTGCGGACGGCCTGCAGGCGCTTAAATGGTGGAAAGAAGGCCGAATTGATGATATCGTAGCGTATTGTCAAATGGACGTCCAACTCACCCATGATATCTATCTTTTCGGCAAAAAACACGGCTACCTGCTTTTTCAGAACAAATCCGGGCAGGCGGTCCGAATCCCGGTCAAGTGGTGAGATGAGTCATTTGTGCGGCTTTTAAGCGGGCGTTAGGCTTTGTGGTGTTAAAAAACATTGTTTATTAAACGAAACTGTGATAAATAGTTAACAACTTGAAAAAGGCATGGTAAATAATTAAGTTTTAAATAATTTTTACTATTTTCGGACTATTGATCCTTCAAATTTCTTCCTGAGGAGAGGGGAGCAATGCCATCGGATAAATCGACTTTTAAACAATTACGAGAAGATGAAAGGGAGGTAAGGAAGCAGCTGATCATTAAAGCGGCCATGGAGCTTTTCGAGGAGAAGTCATTTCATGATATTGGCATGCGCGATATTGCGGTAAAGGCCGGCGTGTCTGCGGCATCCATTTATCGATATTTTCCAAGCCGTGATGATCTGTTTGTGGAGGCTCTGCTTCAGGATATCAATAACATCGAACAGCGGCTGCAGGAGCGAATTGACAGCGGCAACAGCGTCGAGGATCTGGCTATTGCTGTTGTGGACTATCTGATCGATAATGAGGCCACATTTCAAATGATGTGCCATTTCATGATCCGTGGGGAACTCAATCCCCAGGCGCTGAAAAAATTCAACGGCGTCCAGCGCTACTTTCTAAAAATGTTTGAAAATGTCATCAAACAGATGGAAGGCGGCGAAAATATGAGATTAAACACCCAGGCGTTTTTTGCCTCCCTTGCCGGCGTCGTGCTCACCTTCCGCAATTACCCCGGTCGCACGGCAGAAGAAAAACGCCGTGCCATGCACAAGCTGGCGCTACTGATCATG
>Ga0209943_1001506_pt1 | contig 14056 bp, 12 predicted proteins | sample SalPonR1_B_D2_MG_FD_185698 | JGI IMG/M metagenome (GOLD analysis project Ga0209943, IMG submission 185698) | Salt pond soil microbial communities from South San Francisco under conditions of wetland restoration - Salt Pond MetaG R1_B_D2_MG... ... | reverse complement strand
CTTCGTGCCCACCAACGTGATCTCCATTACCGATGGCCAGATCTTCCTGGAGACGGACCTCTTTAACGCGGGTGTCCGCCCGGCCATCAACGCCGGCCTGTCGGTGTCCCGTGTGGGCGGCGCGGCCCAGACCAAGATCATCAAGAAGCTCGGCGGCGGCGTGCGCCTGGCGCTCGCCCAGTACCGGGAGCTCGCGGCGTTCGCCCAGTTCGCCTCCGACCTGGACGAGACCACCCGCAAGCAGCTCGAGCGCGGCCAGCGCGTCACCGAACTGATGAAGCAGAAGCAGTATTCGCCGCTGTCCGTCGGCGAGATGGGCCTGTCGCTGTACGCCGTCAACGAGGGCTACCTGGACGACGTGGCCGTGGACAAGGTGGTGGACTTCGAGTCCGCCCTGCACGCCTTCGCCCACGCGAGCCACGCGGACCTGATCACGAAGATCGACGACACCGGCGCCTACGACGAGGAGATCCAGGAAGGCCTGAAGAAGGTGCTGGACGAGTTCAAGGAGACGGGCACCTGGTAAGGGCCGACGGCCGGACCCCACGCAAGCGAAGCGCAACGTAAGAGAAAGCTATGGCTGGCGAGAAGGAAATACGCTCCAAGATCAAGAGCGTAAAGAACATGCAGAAGATCACCAAGGCCATGGAGATGGTCGCGGCGAGCAAGATCCGCAAGGCGCAGGACCAGATGGAGGCCTCGCGGCCCTACGCCGAGCGCATCCGCCGGGTGGTCGGGCATCTCTCCCAGGCCAACCCGGACTACCGCCACCCCTGGCTGGAACAGCGTGAGGCCCGCCGCGTGGGCTTTATCATCATCTCCACCGACCGCGGCCTGTGCGGCGGCCTGAACGTGAACCTGTTCAAGCGCACCGTCCAGGAACTGCAGCAGTGGCAGGAGCAGGAAGTGGAGTTCGACCTGGCGCTGGTGGGCGCCAAGGCCGTGCAGTTCTTCCGCAAGGTGGGCGGCAACGTCCTGGCCACGGCCAGCCACCTGGGCGACTCGCCCCAGATCAACGACCTGCTCGGCTCCATCAAGGTGATGCTGGACGCCTACAGCGAGGGCCGCATCGACCGCCTGTTCCTGGTGCACAACGAGTTCGTGAGCACGATGAGCCAGAAGCCGGACGTGAAGACGCTGCTGCCGGTGAGCGAGATCGAGGAAGGCGACAACGAGGAGCTGCAGAGCCACTGGGACTACATCTACGAGCCCGACCCGGTGGAGCTGCTGGACGACGTGCTGCAGCGCTACATCGAGTCCCAGGTCTACCGCGGCGCGGTCGAGAACTTCGCCTGCGAGATGGCCGCGAAGATGATTGCGATGAAGTCCGCCACCGACAACGCCGGCGACATCATCGACAGCCTGCAGCTGCAGTACAACAAGGCCCGGCAGGCCGCCATCACCCAGGAGATCTCCGAGATCGTGGGCGGTGCCGCGGCGGTCAGCGGCTGACGGACATTTAATGTAGGAGGGCCTTCAGGCCCGACCCAAAGAACGTAGGAGGGCCTTCAGGCCCGATTCGACTAACGAGGACAAACGCATGAGCACCGGAAAGACCGTGCAGATTATCGGCGCCGTCGTCGACGTGGAATTCCCGCGCGATGCCATCCCGAATATCTACGACGCGCTGGAACTCGAAGACGGCGGGCTGACACTGGAAGTCCAGCAGCAGCTCGGCGACGGCGTGGTGCGCACGATCGCCATGGGCTCCAGTGAGGGCCTGCAGCGCGGCATGAGCGTGACGAACACCGGCAAGCCCATCTCGGTGCCGGTGGGCGCGGGCACGCTGGGCCGCATCATGGACGTGCTCGGCAACCCCATCGACGACGCCGGCGACGTCTCCACCGAGGAGCGCTGGCCCATCCACCGCAAGCCGCCCGCCTACGAGGACCAGGCGGCCGCCACCCAGCTGCTCGAGACGGGTGTGAAGGTCATCGACCTGATCATGCCCATCTCCAAGGGCGGCAAGGTGGGTCTGTTCGGCGGCGCCGGCGTCGGCAAGACGGTGACGCTGCTCGAACTGATCAACAACATCGCCAAGCAGCACTCGGGCCTGTCGGTGTTCGCCGGCGTCGGCGAGCGTACCCGCGAGGGCAACGACTTCTACTACGAGATGAAGGAGGCGGACGTCCTCGACAAGGTGGCGCTCGTCTTCGGCCAGATGAACGAGCCGCCGGGCAACCGCCTGCGCGTGGCGCTCACGGGCCTGACCATGGCGGAGTATTTCCGCGACGAGGGCCGCGACGTGCTGATGTTCATCGACAACATCTACCGCTACACCCTGGCGGGCACCGAGGTGTCGGCGCTGCTCGGTCGCATGCCCTCCGCAGTGGGTTACCAGCCGACGCTGGCCGAGGAGATGGGCGTGCTGCAGGAGCGCATCACCTCCACCAAGACCGGTTCCATCACCTCGTTCCAGGCCGTGTACGTTCCCGCGGACGACCTCACTGACCCGTCGCCGGCCACGACCTTCGCCCACCTGGATGCCACCCTGGTGCTGTCCCGCCAGATCGCCGAGCTCGGCATCTACCCGGCCGTGGACCCGCTGGACTCCACCTCGCGGCTGCTGGACCCGAACGTGATCGGCCAGGAGCACTACGATTGTGCCCGCGCCGTGCAGGCGGTGCTGCAGACCTACAAGGAGCTGCAGGACATCATTGCCATCCTCGGCATGGACGAGCTGTCCGAGGAGCAGAAGCTCACCGTGAACCGGGCGCGCAAGGTACAGCGCTTCCTGTCCCAGCCGTTCTTCGTGGCGGAGACCTTCACCGGCCAGCCCGGCACCTACGTCACGCTGAAGGACACCATCCGCGGCTTTCAGGGCATCGTCGACGGCGAGTACGACCATATCCCGGAGCAGGCCTTCTACATGGTCGGCACCATCGAAGAGGCGGTGGAGAAAGCCAAGAAGATGCAGTAAGCGGCCGCCCGCCGTGCATCGGCACACGAGGCTAACGAGCAATGGCAACCATCAAAGTCGACATCGTCAGTGCGGAAGGCGAGATCTACTCCGGCACCGCCGCTATGGTCTTCGCCCCGGCATCCGAGGGCGAGGTGGGCGTCGCCCCCCGCCACGCGCCGTTGCTGACGACGCTGAAGCCGGGTATGTGCCGGGTGGAGGACGAGGAGGGTGCCGAGCACAACTTCTACCTGACCGGCGGCGTGCTCGAGATCCAGCCGCATATGGTGACCATCCTGGCCGACACGGCGCTGCGCGGTGAGCAACTGGACGAGGCCGCCGCGCTGCAGGCGAAGGAAGCCGCCGAGAAGGCCCTGGAGGGCATCGCCGAGGAGACGGATCTGGCCCGCGCCCAGGCCGAGCTGGCCGAGGCCGAGGCCCGTTACCGGGCAGCCCAGCAGCTCAAGGGCAAGTCCGGCTGAGCCGAACTTGACCCGGTCTGCGCCCCCGCGCAGATTAATGGCCTCTCACAGGAGGCACCCCATGCGCCATGGCGCCCCACGAACGTCGGTCCTGCTGCTGGCCGCGAGTGCGATCCTCTGCACTGCTTCCGCCGCACGCGCGGCGGAGGTGACGGTGGCTGTGGCCGCCAATTTCCTCGCCACCCTGGAACAACTGGAACCGGCGTTCGAGCGCCGCACCGGCCACGAACTCACGCTTGCCGCCGGCTCCACCGGCAGCCTCTATGCCCAGATCGCGAGCGGCGCGCCCTACGACGTCTTCCTGGCCGCCGACGAGGCCCGCCCGGCCCGGGCGGTGGCCGACGGCTATGCCGTGCCCGGCACCGAGTTCGTCTACGCCGTCGGCACCCTGGTGCTCTGGTCCGCCGATCCGCAGCGGGTCCGCGGTCCGGAGGCGCTGGACGGCGACTTCCATCATCTGGCCATCGCCAACCCCCGCACCGCGCCCTACGGCGCCGCCGCGCGGGAGGTGCTGACGGCGCTCGGCCGCTGGCAGCCGCTGCAGGCGCGCATCGCCCGCACGCAAAGCGTTGCCGGCGCCTGGTCCGCCGTGGCCTCCGGCGCTGCCGACCTGGGATTCGTGGCGCTGTCCGCACTGGTCACGAACGCCGAAAGGGCGGGCAGGGGCAGCCGCTGGGAGCCGCCGCAGGAACTCTATACCCCGCTGCGCCAGTCCGCGGTGCTGCTGGCCCGCGGCGCGGAGAACCCGGGCGCCGCGGCCTTCCTGCAGTTCCTGGCCGGCGCGGAGGCCCGCGCGGTCATCCGCCGGGCCGGCTACGGCGTCCACTGACATGCTGTCACCGGCCGACTGGGACGCCGCCCGCACCACGCTCCTGCTGGCCGCCGCCACGGTGGTGATCCTCATCCTGGTGGCCACGCCCATCGCCTGGCGCCTCGCCTTCGCCCGCGGCCGCTGGGCCCGGGTGGCCGAAGCCGTGGTGGCCCTGCCCCTGGTGCTGCCGCCCACCGTCATGGGCTTCTACCTGCTGGTGCTGCTGGGCCCGGCCGGGCCCGTCGGCAGCTGGTGGGTGAAGCTCACCGGCGACACGCTCAGCTTCTCCTTCGCCGGCCTGGTCATTGCCTCGTGTCTTCACTCCCTGCCGTTCGCGGTCCAGCCGCTGCAGAACGCCTTCGAATCCGTGGGGAGCCGTCGGCTGCAGGCGGCGGCGAGCCTGCGGGCGAGTCCCCTGGACGCGTTCTTCTCGGTGGCACTGCCGCTGGCATTGAGGGGTTACGTCACCGCGGCGGTGCTGACCTTCGCCCACACCCTGGGCGAGTTCGGCGTCATGCTGATGGTGGGCGGCAACATCCCCGGCCGCACCCGCGTGCTGTCCATCTCCATCTTCGAGCACGTGGAGACGCTGGACTACGCTGCCGCCCACCGGCTGGCCGCCGCGCTGCTGATCTTCTCGTTCGTGGTGCTGCTGTCGGTGTATCTCGCCAACGGCCGCTACCGCACGCGGGTGGCCTGATGCGCCTGGTCCTGGACCTGCACGCCCACCGCGGCGACTTCGAGCTGCGGGTGGCGGAGGAACTGGAACTGGACGGCATCACGGCGCTGTTCGGTCCGAGCGGTGCCGGCAAGACCACGCTGCTGCAGGCGCTGGCGGGCTTCCTGCCGGGCACCGGCCGCATCGAGGCGGACGGTGTGCTGTGGCAGGACGACCGCCGCTCGCTGCCCGCCCATCGCCGCCCGGTCGCCGTGGTGTTCCAGGACGGCCGCCTGTTCGAGCACCTGGACGTGGCCGGCAACCTGGACTTTGCCGCCCGCCGCGCCGACCGGGGCGGCCCTTCCGTGCGCCGCAGCGAAGTGGTGGCGGCGCTGGGCCTCTCCGCGCTGCTGGACCGCCGCGTGGACACCCTCTCCGGCGGCGAGATCCAGCGGGTGGCCATCGGCCGGGCCCTGCTGGCCCGCCCCCGCCTGCTGCTGATGGACGAACCGCTGGTGGCGCTGGACCGGGAACGCAAGGCCACCATTCTCGGCATGATCGCCGAGTTGCCGCGCCGCTTCGGCCTGCCGGTGCTGTTCGTCAGCCACCTGGTGGAGGAGATCGCCCAGATCGCGGACCGGCTCGTCGCCCTGCGCGACGGCCGCACGGTGGGCCAGGGCCCCACCGTCGCCATGCTGGAGCGTCTCGGTGCCGAGATGACCGGCCACTTCGAGGCGGGTTCGCTGCTGGAGGGGCACGTAGCCCGCCACGACGAGGAGCATGCCCTTACCGCCGTGGACGTGGGCGAAGGCATCCTGTGGACGCCCGGCGCCATGCACGCTGGCGTGGGCGAACGCGTGCGGGTACGGCTGCGTGCCCGGGACGTCGCGCTGTCGCTGCAGCGGCTCGAGGGCGTCTCGATCCGCAACCAGCTGCCGGCGCGTGTGCTGGAGGTGCGGGCAGAACAGGGCGCTTACGCCGAGGTACGGCTGGACTGCGGCGGCGCCGTCGTGAGGGCACGGATCACCCGGCTGGCGGTGCGGGAACTGGGGCTCGGGCCGGGGCTCCGCGTGTACGCACTGGTGAAGAGCGTGGCCTTCGACCGCAGGCTGGAGGTCTGAGGGTCAGCGCAGCGATCCGGTGACCCTGGCGTAGTTCCAGGAACCGATGAGGCGGGTGGCGGGACGGTGGTCGGCGAGCCGCTGCCGGCGCCACCGGGCGAAGGCGGCAGCGTCCAGGCCCGTCGGCCGCAGCCAGTGGTCCCGGGCGTGGTAATGCCAGACGTATTCCTCCAGATAGCCCGCCTCGGTCACCGCGGCCAGCGTGTCCAGGTACTCGTCCCGGGCGTCCTTCAGGCGGGCCTGTTCGTGCCAGGTCTCCACCAGGGTCTGCCGGGCGCCCACCTCGCAGTCCCAGGTGTGGTTGCGGGCCGGGTTGTCGCCACCGATCATCAGCTGGCAGGTGCTGCGGTCCAGGCTGTAGGCCACCCAGCTCTGCAGGTCGGCACTGTCGTCGGCCAGCACATAGTGAGGCAGGTAGAAGGTATCGCCGTCGGTGACGCCGTCGCGCACGTAAATGCGCCCGTCGCAGGCAGCGAGCGCCAGCGCGGCCGCGGCCGCCGCCAGTGGCGCGGCCAGCCGGAGCGCTTTCCGAGCCTGCGGGTGGGGGTTGCCGGCCATGTCCGTCCTCCGTCGGGGCAATCCAGGGGGACGATTCTGCCATAGCCGACCTGAACGGACGCTGAGCACCGTCCCGCGTGTGAACCGGGTAACATCACGGCCCGGCGCCCTGCGCTATCATTCGATTTTACGTAAAGAACCGGTCTATCGGCCCACACTCCGTGCCACTCAGCATCGTCATACTCGCCGCCGGCCAGGGCAGCCGCATGCGTTCGGACCTGCCGAAGGTCCTGCAGCCGCTGGCCGGCCGGCCCCTGCTCGCCCACGTGGTCGACGCAGCCCGTGCGCTGGGCGCCGACGATGTCTGCGTGGTCTACGGCCACGGCGGCGACCGGGTGCGCGAAGCCTTCCCGGACCCGGCCCTGCGCTGGGCACACCAGGCCGAACAGCTCGGCACCGGCCACGCCGTCATGCAGGCGTTGCCGCAGACGCCGGAGGGCAACCAGGTGCTGGTGCTCTGTGGCGACGTGCCGCTCACCCGGCCGCAGACGCTGGAGCGCCTCACCGGCGGGTGCGCGGACGGCAGCGTGGGCGTGCTTACCGTCGAGCTGCCGGATCCCACCGGCTACGGCCGCATCGTGCGCGGCGGCGACGGCGACGTGGAGCGCATCGTCGAGCACAAGGACGCCAGCGGCGCGGAACTCGATATCGCCGAGATCAACACCGGGATCATTACCGCTCCGGCGGCCCGCCTCGCCGGCTGGCTCGAGGGCCTGAGCGCGGACAATGCCCAGGGCGAGTACTACCTTACCGACATCATCGCCGGCGCGGTAGCCGACGGCGTTCCGGTGCACGGCGTGAAGGCCGACGACTGGACCGAGGTCATGGGCATCAACGACCGTCGTCAGCTGGCCGGGGCCGAGCGCGCCCTGCAGCGGCGGCTGGTGGAGGAGGCCATGCTGGCCGGGGCGACCATGGCGGACCCTGCTCGCGTCGACATCCGCGGTACGCTCACCGTCGGGCGCGACGTGTTCATCGACGTGAACGCCGTGTTCGAGGGCGAGGTGGTGCTGGGCGACCGGGCGCAGATCGGCCCCGGCGCCGTCATCCGCGACAGCCGCATCGGCGCGGACTCGGTCATCCATCCCCACACGGTGATCGAGGAGAGCATCATCCACGCCGGCTGCCAGATCGGCCCGTTTGCGCGGCTGCGGCCCGGCGCCGAGTTCGCCGACGGCTCCAAGGCCGGCAATTTCGTCGAGGTGAAGAAGAGCCTCATCGGCGAGGGCAGCAAGGTGAACCACCTCACCTACATCGGCGACACCACCATCGGCCGCAAGGTCAACGTGGGCGCCGGCACCATCACCTGCAACTACGACGGCGCCAACAAGCACCGCACCATCATCGGCGACGGTGCGTTCATCGGCTCGGGAGTGAATCTCGTGGCGCCGGTGGAAGTGGGCGCGGGCGCCACCATCGGCGCGGGCTCCACCATCAGCAAACCGGCCCCGGCGGACAAGCTGACGCTCGCCCGGACCAAGCAGATGACACTGGAACACTGGAAGCGGCCGCAGAAAAAAGAGTCCTGACGGGCTCGCGGCGGCAGCAAGGAGAAAGCCTATGTGCGGCATCGTCGGCGCCATCGCTGAACGAAACGTGGTCCCGGTCCTCGTGGAGGGCCTCAGGCGTCTGGAATACCGCGGCTACGACTCCGCGGGCGTGGCCGTGCTGCAGCCGAACGGCGACATCGGCCTGCGCCGCACCGTCGGCAAGGTGGCCGAGCTGGACGCGAAGCTCGCGTCCGACCCGCTCGAGGGCGGTCTGGGCGTCGCCCACACCCGCTGGGCTACCCACGGCGGCGTCACCGAGGCCAATGCCCATCCGCATCTCTCCGGCGGCCGCGTGGCGGTGATCCACAACGGCATCATCGAGAACTACCAGGAGATCAAGGAAGAACTCGAGGCCAGGGGCTACGAGTTCCTGTCCGAGACCGACACCGAGGTGGCCGCCCACCTTGTCCACGACCACCTGAAGTCGGGCTGCGACCTGCCCGAGGCCGTACGCCGCTCAGTCGCCCGCTTCACCGGCGCGTTCGCCCTGCTGGTGTTCGACGCCACGGACCCGGACCGCTTCGTGGTCAGCCGGGTGGCCAGCCCGCTGGTCGTCGGCCTCGGCATCGGCGAGAACTTCGTGGCCAGCGGCGTGCCGGCGCTGCTGCCGGTCACCCAGCGCTTCATCTACCTGGAGCAGGGCGACCTCGCCGAGATCAAACGGGACGCCGTGAACATCTTCGACGTGGACGGCAATGCCGTCGAGCGCAAGGTGCACGAGACCCAGTGGAGCAGCGACTCGGCGGAAAAGGGCCCCTACCGCCACTTCATGCTGAAGGAGATCTTCGAGCAGCCGAGCGCGCTGGCCAATTCCCTGTACGGGCGCATCGAGAGCGGCAAGGTCGTGACCGACTCCCTCGGCCCCCAGGCCGCCGAGATGCTGAGCGGTGTGGAGCACATCCACATCATCGCCTGCGGCACCAGCTACCACGCCGGCTGCGTGGGCAAGTACTGGCTGGAGTCGCTCGCCGGCGTCACCTGCCAGGTGGAGATCGCCAGCGAATACCGCTATCGCAGGGTGGCCGTGCCGCCCAACACCCTGTTCCTGACGCTGTCACAGTCCGGCGAGACCGCCGACACCCTCGAGGCGTTGCGCATCGCCAAGCAGTCCGGCTACGTCGGCAGCCTCACCATCTGCAACAGCGCCCACAGCTCCATGGTGCGGGACTCCGACCTCACCATGATGACCCACGCCGGTCCCGAGATCGGCGTGGCCAGCACCAAGGCCTTCACCACCCAGCTGCTCTCCATGCTGCTGGTCACCCTCATCCTCGCCCGCCAGCGCGGCATGAGCGCGGAGCTGGAAGACGAACTCGTGCCCCACGTCATGCACACCGCAGCTGCGGTGGACGAGGCCCTCGGCATGAGCGACGCGCTGAAGGACCTGGCCGAGGACTTCGCCGAGAAGCATCACACGCTCTTCCTCGGCCGCGGCCCCATGTGGCCGGTGGCCATGGAAGGCGCGCTGAAGCTGAAGGAGATCTCCTACATCCACGCCGAGGCGTATGCCGCGGGAGAACTGAAGCACGGTCCGTTGGCACTCATCGACGAAGACATGCCGGTGGTGGTGGTCGCGCCCAACAACGAGCTGCTCGACAAACTGAAGTCGAACATGCAGGTGGTGCGGGCTCGCGGCGGTCAGCTCTACGTGTTCGCGGACAAGGAAACGGGGATCAAGAGCGAGGAGGGCATCAAGGTCATCGACATGCCGCATGCCGATCGGTTGATCGCGCCTATCGTGTATACCGTGCCGTTGCAGTTGCTCGCGTATCACGTCGCCGTTTTGAAGGGGACGGATGTGGATCAGCCGAGGAATCTGGCGAAGTCGGTGACGGTGGAGTGACGCGGCGGGGGATTCTGCTTTGGTTTCTGGTAATTAAAAGTGTCGGATAGCATTTAAAAGTGTCGGAAACCACGCTAGCTGCGGTACTCACTAAGCTAACTATTCCTGCCGCTCAATGTCTGCTTTTGGCGTTATGATGGGAGGCAGTTAATGACCCATTCCAGCCGGTCACCAAATCACGCAAACGATGATATTTTCACTTCCCGGACAACTGCGCGGCCCTGAATGTAAGCGGGTCATGCAACAAGCGATTGTACTGCGCAAGAAACTTGAACCGTGGTTCGCATCCATCGATGGCGGAACTGTTTCTGAGCTGGGTATCGCGCTTCGGGTCGATGGCTCGCTGGGTAGTTTCGGGCCGGAAGGCATTGAAAGTATTGTCACTGAAGGTGGCAAGATCGAGTGCGACGTTGTCGTCGCTAATCACGGTTGGGCTGATCTAAGCGATGAGGAAATCGCGGTGATTCTTCGCGAACGAGTGCTAGAAGCGATTGGCACTTGCCTCACCAGAGCAGGTGTTCCATTCGAATCGGGCGTACTGGGCGCGTCAGCAAGCTGAGCGACGGCTAGTGGCCGACTCCTGACTCCCGAGTGATTCGGGTTATACTTTCCGCTCGTGACCCTTTACGGCCGGGCGGGGTTTTTACGATGTTTCGTCGAAATTTATATCCGTTCGTGTTTTTGCTCTTTTCTTCAACGCTCTCGGGCGAGCAACTGCAACCGTGCGGCAGCTGCGATGAGATGGTCAGTGAACCAAGGCCAAGATTTCCGGTGGTCGAATTGAGGAGAGACGCGTGGGGAGTGGTGGTAGTGGAGTTCCCGGTGCTCCCGGACGGTACCACCGCCAATCTCAATACACAGTTCTACAATTCCTCGGCGTTTGAGCGGTCCGCACTCGTAATGATTTCAGAGGCTAGCTTCGCAGAGCGCGGGCAGTCGTGTTCACTTACTCTGGCCGTCGAACTTGCGATGGACAACGGAGAGTGGACCGTCAATTGTCTGCCTGCACCGGAGCAGCTTGATGATGCGGCGCTCCAGAATTGGGTCGAGAGGCAAAGCGGTCTGTATTACGGCGACGAATGACAGCTTCTCGCCGTCCCCTGCCTCCCAGGTGATTCGCGTTATACTTTCTGCTGGTGATCAGAAGCTGCCTTTCCGCGCCGGCTCGTGTAACAATGCTGGTGGAATCGGCCTGCAATCCCGTTTGACGATGGCTGATGGCCCGTAAGCCCCATCCCCTTTTTGACTCGATTCGCTTCGGCTAAGTCCAGCTCAGCTGACTTTGACTGCTCGTCGGGCGCGGGCATTACTCCCGAAAGGGCGTTTATGTCTCTGCCATGACGTTTGCCAACTTCCGCGTCACTGAGCGATTCTATTCGCTACTTTGTAACGGTTTGCCAAAAACTATCCGGAGCCTTCAGCCCCGGATATCGCCGCCATTGTGTCTCCTGCGCTTCCTTCAGGAAAGATACCGTATCAGACGACAGCTTCGTCGGCGTCAGGGTGGTGACTTCATCTTCACATACCCCGGTGGCTTGTTGCACCCAAGGTATTGAATTCAGGAAAAGCGGGATACTCTCGCCTGGCTTCCCAAGCGTACCAAAGCCAATCAGGGAAGTCGTAGGAAAGGCAGCGGTTTCCCGGCAGGCCGACGCGTTCGCGGAGCCGCTGACGCGGGAGAAGTTTAATTGGACTTGATGGCGGCCCGCCAATCCGCTCTGGATGGTCAATACCACCGCACACTCCGTTCCTCGGACATTCCCGATACCGAGAACGCCAGGCAAGTCAGATCTGTTCCAGATCCCCATATCCAGATACTCACCCCCGAATTGCACCGTGTAACTTCCTGCATACTCCTCCAGCATGGAAGAAATGCTAGCGTGCCCGTTGGTCTCGGGTTGCTGCGTGCCATTCACCTCTTCGGGCTCCCACGAGCACCGTAGCGGACCTGCCGCCATTCGTTGCGCTAATGCTGCCTCTCTGGCTTCCTTGACGGCATTGGCCACTCTTTCAAGACGGGCTGGGTCTCGTACCGGCGCGGTGATCCGGCGCGGTGCTCCCACAGGGCTGACAGCTGGATCACCTAGCTCGAAGCTCAGCACGTTGCGATACGCCCTGTCGATCCGCCCGCCAGGGGAGCAGTCCGTGCCCATCAGGCTGAACATTTCCTGCCGTTGTTGCGCCATATCCATGGCGGTGGAGAAGCCGCCCATTGGCAGCTGTCCGGTGCGGCGGCTGCGCTCGATGTCCCGTGTCATCTGGTTTGAGGCCCGCAAGGAGCGCCGGTTCGCATAGGTTTTATAGCGCGTGTGAATGCGTTGATCGAGTCGCAAACGGTCCGTGGTATTGGTCACTTCGCCGTCGGTCAGGGTCTCCACCCAAATCTCGATGGGGTTGCGCACCAGGGCCGGGCAGGTATCTCCCACTACATTGATGATATCAACGAAAAAATTCTCATAGGCAGTGCCACGCTCGATCAGGTCGAACTGTGCATCTTCCATATGGATCATCATGATCTCCGTGGGCCCCACAAAGCTGGTTTCTTGGCCATCGGGCAGGCAATCGCGGTAGTTTTTCTCCTTACACGCGACACAATGCGAGTGAATAAGGCTGGCATAACGTTGATAGGAATAGGGCTCACCCCTATTTTGCTCGAGGACTTGGAGATAGGAATAATCCGCTCGCGCTTTTGCGAGATCCGTAGTGTTCAACACCTCCGTTGCGCGATCATTGACGCACTGACAAAAGAGCGGTGACGCACCCCCGATACCCGCCTGCGTACGGCCATAGCATTGGTAAAAAATCTCGTCAGCCTGCTGAGCAAAAGCCGCAGGACAACAAGCCAATAAGCCGATCACCACAAGCGCTGAAACGCTGAAAGAATTCCTTGTAGTTACCGCGCTCATATACCGCCAGCCTTCAGGCGCCAATAACGACCTTTCCTCTGTTCTTGCCTTCATTGCGCAGATTCCCCCTCTTGTTGCATTTATGTATACCGGCACCGTTTTGCGGCAAAAAAGTAGCTTCCCGTATCCTAAATGGAAACGCAGACCGCCCAGAGCCAACGAAGCCGCTGTTTTTCGTTTGCAGCAGGAACTGGATGCGCCGCGTCACGAAAAGCATTAGCTGCCTTTAGAGCATAACTCTTGTGTCCAGCACTCTATTTGTTCGTCGGAGGCTTTCTCATCGTCAAAAATATCAGCGGTATGATATTGCCTAACTTGATCGATAATCGTCGATTTCAGCACTGCATCCATGCTTGGCACGTCGAAGCTGTCCATTTCACGAATGCAGCACAGGATCGTATGAATGGCCCGTCGATGTATCAGCTCGATTGGCGGATCACCCTCAACATCCAGCATGCTAATCACATCTTGAATGCATGTCCGGCACTCTTCCTCTTTACACATCAGCCTGTAACGCAGCTCGGTCTGGTCGTAAATACTCTCTGCATAACGAACCATAATCCCAATCGCCTTCCACTCGTCTGATGAGGCGTCCACGCGAGCAAAGGCGTAATTTGTTCGTTCAATGGTGATCATAAAATCAGTGTAGGTGTTTTTGCTTTAAGCCCCAACAGAAATCACCCTGATAAACTGTGCGTCTATTCTTTCCATTTTGTAGAGTGAGATTTTTGCCAATGCTTGGGAGCATCCTCAATGGCCACAACATGGGGCATAATCCGCGTCCTTGCCGAGCGTTGATGGGCCTGCTTCAATCAATATCCGAGCGGGGGCGGATGCGGTGGTTCTAGCAGCCACGATCGACGATGGGGGCGCGCGTTCAGTGACGATCAACGCGATATCAGGGGGCCGTATAAGCGATAGCAACGGCGTCACCGCAACGTCGACATCCGAATCGAACCAAATCGTTAACCTAGCTGCACGGTCAAAGCGCAATCCAGCCACAAACTAACGAGAGTCTCCTTCTGGCCGAATGGTGTGGCCCCATTATTTCGGACCAGTTGAATGAGCCCTGAGGGGCCGCTTTTGGCCGATTGCAGACCATCACAACTTCCCCAAAGCAGCCGTTTAGACGGCTGCTACTGCAAATAGCGGTCACTCGGTCTCCGACACTTTTAATTGCAAGAATCGCCCGTCAGAGCGGCGACAATTCAATGTGTTAGACGTGTCT
>Ga0209943_1001501_pt1 | contig 14104 bp, 12 predicted proteins | sample SalPonR1_B_D2_MG_FD_185698 | JGI IMG/M metagenome (GOLD analysis project Ga0209943, IMG submission 185698) | Salt pond soil microbial communities from South San Francisco under conditions of wetland restoration - Salt Pond MetaG R1_B_D2_MG... ... | reverse complement strand
CCTCCTTTGCATCTTGCCTGCACAGAATGTAATCTCTCTAGCGACTAGAGCTTCAAGAGGGGTGCGATGTTTTTCTCGATTGGCCAGCTGGCGCGGCACGCCGGCGTCAAGGTGCCCACGATCCGCTATTACGAGGCGCGCGGGCTGATTGACGCGCCATTGCGCAGTGCGGGCAATCAGCGGCGCTATGGGCAGGCGGATCTGGAGCGGCTTCGCTTCATCCGCCACGCCCGTGATCTGGGGTTCTCGCTCGGGGCGATCTCGGGGTTGATCGAGTTGCAGGACCACCCCGACCGGTCCTGCGAGACTGCGACGCGCATCGCGCAGGATCAGCTTGAGGCCGTCCGCCAGAAGATTGGCCGGTTGCGTGCGCTGGAGGCAGAACTGGAGCGAATTACGGCGGGCTGTACTGGCGCAGGGGTCTCGCGGGAATGCTATGTGCTGGCGTCGCTCGCCGATCACGACTTGTGCGACCATGATCATGCGCCGGTGGATGGAGTATGAGCTACTCTTGCGGGACTGGATCGGTGTGGTGGTAAAGGCGGTATTTGTCGAAACATGCGCGTGGCTGATGGGGCGTGTTTGGCCTTAAGCTGCCGTTGACGGCTAGCACCAATGCGCGGAATCAAGGTGCCGGAGGCACCGCCGCGCAGCGCCCGACCGCCCCCTCGGGCGGGCGCTATTGCAACGTATCAAGCCATTGAAACCGCGGAAGAGTTTGGCTGGCATAAAGTGCGGTCCACAGAGGGTGCTGCGCCCACCCGGCGGTCGGGCACCGCGCGGCTCATCTCGTTGACACCAAAGGTCCGCAAAAGGCCAAAAGCCTCCCCTTGCCGAATACCCCGGACACAGTGGTGGTTAAGGCCGCGACGGGCGCTCGCCTCACGCCTCGGCCACCTCGCTGACCCACGCCACCTGACGCGGCAGGCAGATGGTTTGCAGATCATAGCGCGCGCGAATCAACTCGCGGGCGGCCACCCCCAGACGCCGCCGTGCGGCCTCGTCGTCCAGTAGCGCACAGACCTCGTCCACAAGTGCTGCACCGTCGAAGAAATCCACCAGCCGCCCGGTTACGTCATGGGTGATGACCTCGCGCACCGGCGCGGTATCGCCCGCCACGATGGCCGCACCGCAGCTCATCGCCTCCATCAGCGACCAGCTGAGCACGAAGGGGTAGGTGAGATAGACATGCACGCGGCTCAGCTGCAACAGGCGCAGAAAGCGGTCATAGGGGATCCGCCCCAGGAAATGCACGCGCGCCCAGTCGGCGTCTGAAATCTGCGCGCGCACCTCGTCGATGAAGATCTGTTTCCAGGTCTCTCCCTTGGGCGGGCGGGCACCATAGCTCACCTCGTCGCCGCCGACGATCAGCACGCGGGCCTTTGGCCGCTCGCGTAGCAGGCGCGGCAGCGCGCGCATGAAGATGTGGTAGCCGCGATACGGCTCGAGGTTGCGGTTGACGAAGGTGATCACCTCGTCGTCGCGGGCGAGGGTGCCGGCGCCCTCCACCTCCAGCCGGACGTCGGGGAGCGGGCAGGCGGTGAGCGTGTCGATGCCATCGTGGCTTACGGTGATGCGGTCGCGGAAGGGTTTCGGAAAGGTGTCGGCCTGAAACCGGGTTGGGCTGATCCCGGCATGGCCCTGCTCGAAATGCAGGTGGTTGTTGAGGTTCTTGAGCCGGATGCGCAGGGCCTCGGTCTCGGGGGTCTTGCTGGCGAATTCGGGGTCGAAATTCAGATGTGGCCAGCCCGCGAGGTGATAGAGTTCGCAATAGAGCCCCATGCGCGCCTCGGGCCAGGCATCGCGCAGGAACAGCGATTCGCCCCAGCCGGGATGTGCGAGGATGAGATCGGGCTCATAGCCCTTGTCGCGCAAGGCGCAGGCCGCGTGATAGCACGCCTCGCCGCGCGTCACCTTGGTGTCGAGATCGACCAGCCACGGGTGCAGCTTTTGCCCCTCGCGCTTGGGCAGGGTGTAGGGGATCACGCGCACGCCTTGCCATGTCGTGGCCTCCTTCACCCGCAGCGTCAATGCCACGCAGTGATGCCCCTGCCGGGCCAGAAGCGGGGCAAGATGCTTGTACTGGCCGGGGAAATTCTGATGGATGAAAAGGATTTTCATGGTTACGCCTGTCCGGTGCCCTTCAAGCGCTTATACGCGTGCCGGACCAGCCCCGCAAAGCCCCGCATTTTTGTTGGCGAAGGCTGGACCATGCCCACACAAGCGCCTATCACCCTTGCCAACATCTGACAGAGCAAGAGAGGCCCGGCCCATGTCGCGCTATGCACCGGCGGAAATCGAAGCGAAATGGCAACAGGCGTGGCAGGAGGCGGATATCTTTCGCGCCCGCCGTGATGAAGCCAGACCGAAATATTACGTGCTGGAGATGTTCCCCTATCCGTCGGGGCGCATCCATATGGGTCATGTGCGCAACTATACGATGGGCGACGTTGTGGCGCGCTACAAGCTGTCGACGGGGCATAACGTGCTGCACCCGATGGGCTGGGATGCCTTCGGCATGCCCGCCGAGAATGCGGCGATGGCGAGCGGTGGTCATCCCAAGGACTGGACCTATGCCAATATCGCCACCATGCGCGACCAGATGCGGCCCCTTGGCCTGAGCATCGACTGGTCCCGTGAATTCGCCACCTGCGACCCCGAATATTACGGCCAGCAACAGGCGCTGTTCCTCGATTTCCTCGAAAAAGGACTGGTTTATCGCAAGAACGCGGTGGTGAACTGGGACCCGGTGGATATGACCGTGCTGGCCAACGAACAGGTGATCGACGGCAAGGGCTGGCGCTCGGGCGCCGAGGTGGAGCGGCGCGAGTTGACGCAATGGTTCTTCCGCATCTCGGATTTTTCCGAGGAGTTGCTGGAGGCGCTCGATGGCCTCGACGACTGGCCCGCCAAGGTCCGGACCATGCAGGAGAACTGGATCGGCAAGTCGCGCGGGCTGCAATTCGCCTTTGGCCTGAATGACGGACCCGACGGGCATGACCGGGTCGAGGTCTACACCACCCGGCCCGACACGCTGATGGGGGCGTCCTTCATCGGGATTTCGCCGGATCACCCGCTGGCCCGTCAGCTGGAGCGCGAACGCGCGGATGTGGCGGCGTTCTGTGCCGATGCGCGCAAGGGTGGCACTACCGCCGAGGCGATTGAAAAGGCCGAGAAGCTGGGGTTCGACACAGGGCTCACCTGCCGCCATCCGTTCGACACGTCGTGGGAACTTCCCGTCTATATCGCCAATTTCATCCTGATGGATTATGGCACCGGCGCGATTTTCGGCTGTCCCGGCCACGATCAGCGCGACCACGATTTCGCGCGCAAATACGGCCTGCCGATCATCGACACCTTTCTGCCGTTTGACGCGGAGCACGATATCGAAGCCGCGCCTTACGTGCCGCTCAAATCCGAGCGCGTGCGCTATACGCGCCTCGTGGCGGGGGAAGAAGAGCAGACCGGCGAGGCGGGTGTCGAGGCGGCGATTGACTTCTGCGAGCAGAATGGCGTGGGGCAGGGTGTCACCAAGTTCCGCTTGCGCGACTGGGGTCTCAGCCGTCAACGCTACTGGGGCTGTCCCATCCCGGTGGTGCATTGCGATGCCTGCGGCGTGGTGCCCGAGAAGAAAGCGAACCTGCCGGTGCAACTGCCCTATGACGAGGGCGGCACGCCGATTGATTTCTCTATCCCCGGCAACCCGCTCGACCGGCATCCCACGTGGCGCGATTGTGCCTGCCCCGCCTGTGGTGCGCCCGCGCGGCGCGAGACCGATACGATGGACACTTTCGTGGATTCGTCGTGGTATTACGCCCGCTTCACCGCGCCCCGTACGACGACGCCCACGGACATGGCCGAGGCGGAGTACTGGATGAACGTGGATCAGTATATCGGCGGGATCGAGCATGCGATCCTGCATCTTTTGTATTCGCGGTTCTTCGCCCGGGCGATGAAGATTTGCGGGCATCTGCCGGAAAAGGCGATTGAGCCGTTCGATGCGCTGTTCACGCAGGGCATGGTGACGCATGAGATTTATCAGACGCGGGATGCGCGTGGCCGCCCGGTCTATCATCTGCCCGAAGAGATCACAGAGGGGCGGCTTGCCGACGGCACGGAGGTGGAAATCATCCCCTCCGCCAAAATGTCGAAATCCAAGAAGAACGTGGTCGATCCCTCGACCATCATTGCGGAATACGGGGCCGATACCGCGCGCTGGTTCGTCCTTTCCGACAGCCCGCCCGAGCGCGACGTGGAATGGACCGCGTCGGGCGCCGAGGCCGCGTATCGCCACCTTGCCCGCGTCTGGCGCATCGCCTCCGAGATCGCGCAGACACCTGCAGACCCCGCGCCCGATGCAGATGAGGCGCTCTTGCGCGAGATGCACAAGACCATCGACGAGGTGACCAAGGGCGTGGACAGTTTCGGCTTCAACGCCGCTATCGCGCGGCTTTACGCCTTCACCAACACGCTGGCCAAATCGCAGGCGGGGCAGGCGGCCAAGACCACCGCCGCGCGTACGCTGGCGCAACTGATGTCGCCGATGACGCCGCATCTGGCAGAGGATGTCTGGGCGATGCTGGGCGGCGTGGGGCTGGTGGCCATCGCCCCCTGGCCCAAGGCGGACCCCGCCATGCTGATCGACGAGACGGTGATCCTGCCCATTCAGATCAACGGCAAACGCCGGGGTGAGCTGTCGCTGCCGGCCGACATGGACAAATCCGAGGTTGAAAAAGCAGCACTTGCGCATGAAGCTGTGCAAAGGGCCCTTGCCGGGGGCCAGCCCAAAAAGGTGATCGTGGTGCCGGGACGGATCGTGAATGTCGTCGTATAGCCGCCGCCTGCTGCTTGCTGCGGGGCTTGCCCTGCTGACGGGCTGCGGTTTTGCGCCCGCCTATGCGCCGGGGGGTGCCGGGGCTGCGCTGATGGGGCAGGTGGAGGTGCGCGAGCCGGAGACTCGGGCGGGGTATCTGCTGACCCGCGAGCTTGAGGGTCGTCTGGGCCGGGCCCCTGCGGCGCGCTATGAGTTGCGCCCCGCGATCAGCCTTGTGACCGAGGCGATTGCCATCGACCGCAGCAACGTCGCATCACGGTTCAACATGCTGGGGCGCGTCGAGTATGCACTGATCGACCGGCAGACCGGCCTGACCGTGACCACCGGGGCGGTCGACAGCTTTACCGCCTTTTCGGCCACCGGAACGCCGGTGGCGACGCAGGCCGCAGAGCGCGATGCCGAGGTGCGGCTGATGACCATCCTCGCCGATCAGCTTGTGACCCGTCTGGTGGCGACTGTCCCCGACGCGGCGCGATGAAGCTGAGCGCGCGCGATGCGGGTCGTTATTTCGCCAAGCCTGAGGCGCATCGCACAGGCCTGTTGATCTACGGGCCTGACGCGATGCGTGTGGCGCTCAAGCGGCAGCAGGTGATCGCGGCACTGCTTGGTCCCGGTGCCGAAGAGGAAATGCGCCTGACCCGGATGTCCGGCGGCGACCTGCGCAAGGATGCCGCGCGGCTGATGGATGCGGTCAAGGCGCAGGGGTTCTTTCCGGGGCCGCGCGCGGCCTTTGTCGAGGACGCCAATGACAGCGCCGCCGACGCGATTCTGGCCGCGCTGAGCGACTGGCGGGAGGGCGACGCACAGATCATCGTCACCGCCGGGCAGCTCAAGGCCACCTCGAAGATCCGCAAGGCGTTCGAGGCGCATCCCAATGCCTATGCCGTTGGTATTTATGACGAACCGCCCTCGCGAGAGGAGATCGAGCGGGTGCTGGGAGAGGCCGGTCTGCGCGACATTCCCGGCCCGGTGATGAATGACCTGACGGCGCTCGCCCGCGATCTCGACCCCGGCGATTTCCGACAGACGATGGAGAAGCTGGCGCTTTACAAGCTGGGCGAGGATGGCCCGCTTTCGTCGGAAGATATCGCCGCCTGCGCGCCCGCTTCGACCGAGGCTGATCTGGACGACATCCTCAATATCGTGGCCGAGGGGCGCTCGGGCGAGATCGGCCCGGTGCTGCGGCGGCTGAAGGCGCAGGGGGTGCAGCCGGTGGGGCTGTGCATCGGGGCGACCCGACATTTCAGGGCGCTTTACACGGCGGCCTCGGATCCCGGGGGCGCGGCGCAGGGCATCGCCCGGATGCGCCCGCCGGTCTTTGGCCCGCGCCGCGACCGGATGCTGCGACAGGCGCAGGGCTGGGGGGCGGAGAAGCTGCAACAGGGGCTGACGATCCTCACCGACACCGATCTGCAACTGCGCTCGGCGGCACAGCGGGCTCCCGAAATGGCGCTGATGGAACGGGCGCTCATCCGGTTGGCGATGCTGGCGGCTAGGTGAGCGGGCGAATCAGGGTTAACGCCTTGGAAAACGGCGATATTCCGGGGCGGTGTCGCGTAGGTATCCTGTCGGTATTGCGTCGGTGCGGAATTCGCCGGGGCCGGGGTTAATAGAGCGTGCGCTGGACAGCGGGGGACGGGCGGGGCAGGGTTCGGGGTGATGAGTGAGAGTGTGGACATAAAAGACCGGGAGAGCCTGAAGGCGTGGCTGGAGGATCAGCCGCGCGAGGTGGCGGTCTGGATCGCGTCGCGGGCGGCGGCGCGGGTGCTGCCACCATGGTGGCAGGCTGTGATGACCGAGGAGTGGGCGCGCGACGCGAATTTGACAGCTATGGCTGTCTTGCAGAGTTTACTTCTCTCAGGAGTTGCTGCCAAACGGCCGACGTCCATTACAGAGAAAAACGCAGACAACGCTATTTTTGCCGTTGGGCAAAATGACAGCGCGGCAGGCGGCCCCGACGCAGAAGGCGTCGACATGGGTCGCCTCGCTATCTGTGCCGCCTTTGCGTTGAAAGCCGCATTTGGTCGAATGTTCTCGGAATCTGCAAGCTTTGCCGTTTACGCCAATAGAGCGACCCACGATGCCGCTTGGGAGAGCGTCAGGACGGACGCAGCGCAGGCAAATGGGGGCGCTCTCCCAGAATCACTTTCGCTATGGGCAGATGGGAAAGGGCCGCAGGCAGAGAAATGGAGGGCAATTAAATGGCAGATCGCCAATTCCGAAGATGCCCAAGACTGGCAATTCTGGATCGACTGGTACGACTCCCTCCTCGACGGTCGCCCCATGCTGGGGGATTCGGGGCGAACGTGGGAGATGCTGGAGCAGATTGCCCTCATCGACCCCGGGACATGGGACAAGGGGCCGGAGGTGGTGAACCCGGTGATCCGGGAGATTTGGGAGTTGCACCGTTTGCGCGCGGAGGTCGCGGCGCTGCAGGCCGAGAAGGCGGCGTTTCTGGCGGTGCGGGCGTCGGAGGCGCAGCGGGGTCATAATCAGCCGCCCGAGGGATTGGTCGATGACGCGCCGGAGGTGGCGCGGCAGATTACCCTCATCTGGGATGGTTTGGACGAGGCGCGCGAAGAGTTGGAGCGGGACGCGCCGGACAAGAGCCGGTTGCGTGCCATAGCGGAGCGGATCTTGGCGGCGCTCAACGTGGTTGTCGCCTATTGTGGGAAGGTCGCTGATAAGACGGTTACTTCTGCGGCAGAGGCAGCGGGCAAGTTGGCTGGACGGGCCGCCGTCGTGGCAGCTATCGACCAAGTGGCAAACAACGGGCGTCTGATGCAGTTTGCCAAGGACTTGCTCGCCTTTGGCGGCGGATGATTGGCGCGGTGGGTTTGCAGTCAGACTACGCCGCGTGAATCGGGTTGGGTTCCAGTTCCTTTTTGCTCACAAGCGTGTCTTGGAATGGGGTGAGGTGTGGCCTTTTGCTGCCGTTGACGGCTAGCACCAATGCGCGGAATCAAGGTGCCGCAGGCACCGCCGCGCAGCGCCCGACCGCCCCCTCGGGCGGGCGCTATTGCAACGTATCAAGCCATTGAATACGAGCAAGGGTTTGGCTGGCATAAAGTGCGGCCCACAGAGGTTGCTGCGCCCACCCGGCGGTCGGGCACTGCGCGGCTCATCTCGTTGACACCAAAGGTCCGCAAAAGGCCATTCACGACCAAGCTTGCTCAGGCCCGCATGACCCGTCCTGCCACCGTTGCCTTCGCCTGCTCTTTGCGCAATGCTGCCGCGACACCAATTGAACGGGGACCGTTGCATGTATGACGTTATCGGATCGCGGGCCAGCCGGGCCTTTCGGGTGCTCTGGCTGCTCGAGGAGATGGGCAACGCGTATCATCACCTGCCCGTCGCCCCGCGCTCGGCGGAGGCGCTGGCGGTGAACCCGTCGGGCAAGATCCCGGCGCTGCGGGAGGGCGCGGATGTGCTGACCGATTCCAGTGCGATCATGACCTATCTTTCGGACAAGCATGACCAGATGACCCATCCCGCCGGAACGCCCGCCCGCGCGCGTCAGGATGCGCTGACGCATCAGATCCTCGACGAGGTCGATGCCGTGCTTTGGACAGCGGCGCGGCATTCCTTCGTGCTGCCCGAGGAGCACCGGGTGCCTGCTGTCAAGGAGTCGCTCAAGTGGGAATATGCGCGCAATGTCAACGGGTTGGAGGCGGTACTCGCGGGGCCGTTCCTGCAGGGCGAGACCATGACCATCGCTGATATCCTGCTGGCGCATTGCCTGATGTGGGCGGGCAAGGCGGGCTTTCCGGCCCCGCCCGCGCGCCTGGCGGAGTATCTTGACGCGATGATGGCGCGGCCTGCGTTTCAGCGCGCGGCGGCATTGCCCTGAGCGTAGGCCGCCGCGTGGCGGCCGGCCCAGAGGCCGGTGGCGAGGCAGGCGGTCAGCAGGTAGCCGCCGGTGGGGGCCTCCCAATCGAGCATTTCACCGGCGGCGAAGGTGCCGGGGCGGGTGCGCAGCATCAGTTCCCCGGTCAGGGCGTCGAAGCGTAGCCCGCCTGCGGTGGAGATCGCCTCGTCCATCGGGCGGGGGCCCGCGAGGGGGACGGGCAGCGCCTTGAGCGTGGCGGGCAGGTCGGGCGTTGTGCGGGCGAATTCCATCACCAGCGCGCATTTCACCGGATCGAGGTTGAGGCCCTTGCGCAGGCGGTTTTTCAGGCTGTCGCGCGGGCGGGCGTTGGCCAGTCGTGTAGCGATTTGCGCGGCTGAGAGGTCGGGCAGCAGATCGAGCGTGAGGGAGGCGCCGTCGCGCAGGGCGGCGCTGATCTCGTAGAGGCCGCCGCCCTCCAGCCCGCTGGCAGAGAGGACGAACTCGCCGCGCGAGCGGGTCGGGCCTGCGTGGAGTTCGATTCCCTTGACGGGCTGGCCGAAATGCGGGGTCATATGGGCTGACCAGTCCACCAGAAAGCCCATATTGGCGGGGCGGAAGGGGGCGAGGGTGTCGGGGGCGAGATGCGCCGCCCATGCGCCGTCGGAGCCGAGCCGCGCCCAGCTTGCGCCGCCGCAGGCGAGCACGGTGACGGCGGGGCTGAGGCGCTGTGGCCCGTCGGGCGTGTCGAAGAGGACTGTTGCACCCTCCCATCCGGTCCAGCGCCAGCGGGTGCGGGTCTCTACCCCCAGGCCGCGCAATTCGGCCAGCAGGCTGCGAAGGAGCGGCGAGGCTTTCATGACGGTTGGAAAGACCCGGCCGGTGGAGCCGGTGAAGAGCGTTTGGCCATGGTCGCGCGCCCAGTCCTGCACTGCGTCCGGTCCGAAGGCGGTGAGCATCGGGCGCAGCGCCTCAGCGCGGTCACCGTAGGCTTGGAGGACGTCTTCGAAGGGTTCGGATTTGGTCAGGTTCAGCCCGGATTTCCCGGCCATCAGGAATTTGCGCGCCACGGAGGGTTTGGCCTCGGCCAGCGTCACGCGCAGACCGGCGCGGGCAAGCTCCCGCGCCGCCATGAGGCCCGCGGGCCCGGCCCCGATGACGAGCGCGTCGGTCATGCGGGCTGGGGCAGTCCGACATGATGCAGCACGCGCTGCGGGAAGGGGATTTCGATGCCTTCGGCCCTGAGTGCGTTCCAGATCGCGAAGAGTACATCCGATTGATACTTGCCGGTGACATCCTCGATCCCCTCGACCCAGTATTCGACCGAGAATTCCACGCCGCTGTCGGCGAAGGCCTTGAGCTCGCATTCCGGCGCGCGGGCGCCTTCGGTGATGACGAAATCGAGTGCCGCGACAGCGGGTTCGATCAGGGCGGGGATGCGGTTGATGTCGGTGTCGTAGCTGACCGAGAAATCGGCCTCGTAGCGGCGTTGCGAGCCGGCGTCGGAGAGGTTGATGACGCGCGAGGTGATGAAATCCTCGTTCGGGACCACGATCCAGCGGCCATCGGGGGTCTCCAGGATGGCGGCGCGGGCGGTCATCTTGACGATGGTGCCCTCGGAGCCGTCATCGAGCACGACGTAATCGCCCACCGTGGTCTGCCCTTCGAGCAGCAGGATCACGCCGGAGACGAAATTGGCGGCGATCTGTTGCAGCCCGAGGCCGATACCGACGCCGAGCGCGCCGCCGAGGACGGCGATGGCGGTGAGGTCGATGCCCATGATCGACATGAGCAGCAGGAAGGCCGCGCCGAAGATCACGATCTGGCTGGCCTTCATCGCCAGTTCGCGGGTGGCGGGGCGCAGGTCTTCCTGTTTGCGGATGAACTCTTCGGACTGGCTGTTGGACCAGCGGCCAAGCCAGAAGAGGAGCGCGCCCGAGACCGCGCCGCGAATGAGGGCCAACGCCGAGAAGCTGATATTGCCGAGATCGACCGAGATCGCGGCCAGCCGGTCATTTGCCAGCCCCAGAAGATCGAAGAGGTAGAGCAACGCTACCGGCATGAGCACGAAACGGCCCAGAACCTTGAGGAAGGAATCGGTCACGATCTCGCGCACGAAGATACGGGCGGCGAGAAACAGGAAGAGCCGCTTGCCGAAAGCGATCACGTCGCCCGAGCCGAAGATAGAGCGGGTCACGCTCTCGCCGATGCCGGTGAGGCCGTAGGCGAGAAGCGGCATCAGGAGCGGCAGGAACATCAGCACGAAGCGGCGGCCTGAGGCGATCGGCCCGTCCTGTCCGGCGGCGGGGGTCAGCAGGCGAGTGAGCGTCGGGCGTATCCGCCGGGTGATGAGGAGCGCCAGAAGCCACGCCACCACCAGAAGCCCGAATTGCGACCAGGCGGCGGGGCTGAGCAGCCAGCCCCTGGCCAGTTCCCAGCCTTGCAGACCATAGCCGATGGCCGTCTGTACGATTTCCGGCTGTCCCTCCACCACACACCTCTTGTCATCTTGACCCGTTGCGTCATCCTCTTGCCCGCACTCTACGATAGGATCAAGTCAAACTGACCGAGGACCCGATTTGCCCGCTCTGCCTGCGGCCCATACCGCCCGGCACCCGGCAGAGCCTGCATCACCTTGTGCCCAAGCTGAAGGGCGGCAAGGGCGGGCCCGTCGTGTTGTTGCACCAGATCTGTCACAACGAGATCCACGCGACGCTGACGGAAGCGGAATTGGCGCGGGATTACAGCACGGTGGAGGCGCTGCGCGCGCATCCGCGTCTGGCGACGTTCATCGCATGGGTGGAGCGGCGTCCGCCGGAGTTTCATTCGAAAACGCCGGGGCCGAGGCGCAAGCGGTGAGGGGCGTCAGTGCACGTGCCAGAGCGAGAGGCCGCCCACGAGGATCAGGCTGAGCGCCCAGACCAGATCGAGGTTGAACCAGCCTTTCGACAGGAATTTAAGGCCGAGCCAGCGATAGACGCCAAAGGCGAGCGCGCCGCCCGAGAGCATCATCGCGCCGGTGTGAAGCAGGGCCACGGCGGCGGCGATGGTGACGTTGCCGCCGATCAGCGTGTCGGCGGCGGCATGGCCGGTGTCGGTGTCGACCGTGCCGCAGATGCCGAGATAGATCGGCACCAGCATCAGCCCCGCGCCGTGCGCCATGGCCGCCAGAAACGACCAGAGCGCCAGCCGCGAGGGCGGCACCCGGGCGAGGAACCGGGGATGCCTTCGATTGATCAACAGGTAGACCCCAAGGCCGATCACGAGGCAGGCCGCGCCGATCTGGATTTCGCGCTGCCAAGCCGCGAGGGCCATCAGCGCCGAGAACGGAAACAGGATCGCGGCCATGGCCAGCAGGTGCCCGCCCGCCAGCGCCAGCAATGCCATCCACAGGCTGCCGCGCTTGCGTTCCATCAGCGCCGCTGAGACCGCAAGCGGCCAGCCCATGCCGGGATTGACCCCGTGATAGATGCCCGAGGCGACGACGGCCCACCACAGGGCCGCCGTGCTATTGAGATCGGCCACGCGTCAGACGGAGGGGTAGCAGAAACTGTCGGTGGAACAGTCGCCGCCTTCGAGCCGGATCTGGTGGGCGCGGTAGCCCTTGGGGAACTCCACGTAGAAATCCGGGTCGAGCGTCAATCCGCCATCCTCGCCGACATGGGCCATCACCATCTGTCCGCCCTCGTCCTCGGGGTAGAACTGATCGTCCCACGAGGAATAGAGCGAATTGGTCCAGTAGACGCGTTTGCCGTCGCGGCTGATTTCCACCATCTGCGGTCCATAGGCGAAATCGCGGCCGTTGGGATGTTTGGTGTCGGCGACGATGCCGCCAAGCTCGACCTTGCCCGCGAGTGTGGGGTTCATCGGATCGGAGACGTCGTATTGGTGCATCTCGCCGGTGCCCCAGCAGGCGACGTAGAGGTATTTGTCGTCCAAACTGAGGTCGATATCGGTGACCAGCGGCGGCACGGCCTCGAAGCCCTTGAGCAGATCGGGCAGGTCATCGGCGGCGGCGGGGTGCGGCGGGATGGTGACGGTTTTCTTGGCGTCGAAGGTGCCGTCGTCATTGCGCCACCATGTCCAGATCGAGCCTTCGAGATTGGTGGTGTCGACCACCACGCCGCAGAAGCCGTATTGCTTGGCCGGATCATGGGCGGGCCGGATCTCCAGCGCCATCTGGTGGTTCTCGCCAAAGTCGATGGTCTGCACGTTCTTGCGCGCGCGCAGGTCCCAGAAATGGATGGAATGGCCGTATTTGTTGCTGAGCAGGTCCTCGGGGACGATGCCGTTTTCGTATTGCGGCGGCAGGCCCCATTCGGAACTGACCATGTAGTTGCGCGGCAGGTTCCACCAGAAATCGTATTGCTTGTCCTGCACGCCGCGATCCATCTCGTAGCGGCCGAGGATCTCGAAGGTTTCGCAATCCATGATGAACATGCCCGGCGGGCCGTCGGTCCCGTCCTTGCCGCCGCCGCCAAGGGTGGAGACATAGATGCCCTCGGGCCCGCAATGGATGGTATGGGGGCGCGAATAGCCGGTCTTGGCAAAGACCTCCTCGGGTTCGATGATCTTGTGGATCTTCGCCTTGAGCGGTTCCTTGACGTCGATGATGTAGATGCGGCTGGAGCGAATGCCGGGGATGATCAGGTAGCGCCGTTCGAGGAAGGCGTGGCCGGTCAGGGGCGAAAGCGCCGAGGAGCAGGCGTTCCAGCCGAAATGGTGAAACTCGTCGCCGGTGTAGGGCATGAACAGGCTATGGACGATTTGCCCGTACGTTTTGGATTTGGGGTCCACGTCCACGACGGCGAGCCCGTCGGGCTGGCTTCCGTCTGGGCTGAGCATCAGGGTGAAGGCCAGCGTCTCTGCCGGGGCCTCCATCGCGAGTTTGGGTGTGGCGTGAAATGTCGGATCGGGCCGCAAGGTCATCTGGTTCTCCTCCCTGAACTACGCGCCTGCCCTCCGCAACAGGCGCAGTTTACCCTGTCACGGAATGTGCGGTGCGGCAAATCTTTTGGCGGGGGGCAGGTGATGCGGTCAGGGGTGGCAGAGCGCCTTGATCCCCGCGACATGGGCGGGGTCGGCGGCGAGCGCGTCGGCGGCGAGGGCGCGGGCAATGTCGAGCACGCTCTCGGCGTCCGGGGTGATACGATCGAAAAGGCCCCAGGCGAGTGCGGTTTCGGTGTCGATCTTCTGGCCGGCCATGAGGATCATTTTGGCGCGGGCCGGGCCGATCAGGGCGCTGAGGCGCGCGGGGTCGCTCGGTTGCGGCAGGAAGCCCAGTTTCATCACTGGATAGAACGCCTTGGACCCCGGCGCGGCGATGCGGATGTCGCAGGCCAGCACCATGCCCATCGCGCCGCCCGCCACCGTGCCGTTGAGCGCGGCGATGCTGAGGCCGGGAAAGGCGGCGATGGCGTTTGAGAGACGCTCCCAGACGGGGC
>Ga0209943_1001498_pt1 | contig 14136 bp, 16 predicted proteins | sample SalPonR1_B_D2_MG_FD_185698 | JGI IMG/M metagenome (GOLD analysis project Ga0209943, IMG submission 185698) | Salt pond soil microbial communities from South San Francisco under conditions of wetland restoration - Salt Pond MetaG R1_B_D2_MG... ... | reverse complement strand
TAATCAGTTCACTGATTTCAGAAGCCTTGAGTGCCATGTCTCGTTCCTCTTAGCTGCCCAGTACGCCCGCGAGCTTCGTGAGCCGCGAACGTATCGAGCCATCAATGACAAAGTCGCCGGCGCGTATGACGGCACCGCCGATGAGTTCTTCATCCACCGCCGTGGAGAGGATCACCTCCCGGCCCAGTTTCTCCTCGAGCGCCTCGCGTATGCGCGCCGACAGCTCGTCGGTGAGCGGCGAGGCCGCGGTCACGGTCACCTCCACCGTATTGTCGAATTCCGCCTTGAGCTCCTCGAAGTGCTCGGCTATCTCCGGCAGCACCTCGACCCGGTCGTAGTCAACCAGCAGGCGCAGAAAGTTCGTGCCCTTGCTGTTGCCGCCGTCCAGCACTGCCGCCTCCGGCGCTTCGCCGAACAGGCCGGTCAGGAACTCGACCCGGCGCTGGTCGGAGTAACGCGGATCGTGCATCACTTCCTCGACGCTGTCGTCCGCGGCCACGATGGCGGCCACGCCGAGCGCGTCGGACCAGTCCGCCAGCGTCCCGTCCTGGCGCGCCAGCTCGAACAGTGCGTCGGCGTAGGGTCTTGCGAGCGTGTGCTTGTCCGCCATCGTCTGCCGCCTAAAGCTGGGAGGCCAGCTTGTTCAGGATGTCCTCGTGGCGTGCGCTGTCGATCTCGCGATGCAGGATCTTCTCGGCACTCGCCACTGCGATCGCCGAGACCTGGCCGCGGAGCTCTTCCCGCGCCTTGTGGGTCTCCTGCTGGATCTCGGCGCGCGCCGCGGCGAGCTGACGCTCGCGCTCGCGCTCGCCCTCTTCCTTGCCCTCGGCGATGAGCTGATTGGCCCGTGCGTTCGCCTGATCCACGATCTCCTGGGCCCGTTCCCGGGCTTCGCGTACCAGCTCGTCGACTCTGGCTTCAGCCGTCTCGAGACTCTGCTGACCGCGCTCCGCCGCCGCGAGACCGTCTGCGATGGTCTTCTGCCGTTCCTCGATGGCGTTCAGGAGGTGCGGCCAGATGAACCGCATGCAGAACCACACGAAGAACGCGAACGCGATGGACTGGCCGATCAGTGTCAGGTTGATATTCACCTGCGGTCCTCCTCAAGCTTTCCTGCGTATCCCGGCCGGGGGTCGGTCATGATCCGGACCCGCGCCCGGCGCGGCCCGGCGACGGCCGGATGCTCAACCGAGCGTCGCCTGCAGCTGGCCGACGAACGGGTTCGCGAAGGCGAACAGGAGGGCGACGCCCACGCCGATCATCGCGACGGCGTCCAGCAGGGCGACGACCAGGAACATCTTGGTCTGCAGCATCGGCGCCAGTTCCGGCTGGCGGGCCGAACTCTCGAGGAAGCGGCCGCCCAGCAGGCCCATGCCGATGGCGACGCCGATGGCGCCGAAGCCGATCATGATTGCCACCGCAATCGCCGTCATGCCAATTACAAAGTCCATCAGTTTCTCCGTCTCAGGAACAGGTCGGTTAAAGGGAATCAGTGGTGCTCTTGAGCAAGGCTCAGGTAAACGATCGTGAGCATCATGAAGATGAAGGCCTGCAGGATGATCACGAGGATGTGGAACACGGCCCAGGCGAAGTGCAGCGGCAGCTGCCACAGCCCGACCAGTGCGATGAGGATGAATATCAGCTCGCCGGCGTAGAGGTTGCCGAAGAGTCGCAGCGAGAGCGAGAGCGGCTTGGCCAGCAGCGAGACGCTCTCCAGGATGAAATTGAAGGCGATGACGAACGGCGCGCCGATGAGGCCGATGCCTTTAGAGGGTGGCTTGATCGGGTGCAGCGTGAGTTCGCCGATGAAGCCGCCGAAGCCCTTCATCTTGATGCTGTAGAAGATGATCAGCGCGAACACCGACAGCGACATGCCGAAGGTCACGTTCACGTCGGTGGTGGGCACCACCTTCAGGTACGGGATGCCGATCAGCTCGGCCGAGTACGGCAGCCAGTCCACCGGCACCAGGTCCATCAGGTTCATCAGGAACACCCAGATGAACACGGTCAGCGCCAGCGGCGCGATGAGGTCGTTCTTGCCGTGGAAGGCGTCTTTCACCGAGCCGTCGACGAACTCGACGATGAGTTCTATGAATGCCTGCAGCTTCCCCGGCACGCCGGCGGTTGCTCCGCCGGCGACCTTGCGGAACAGCCAGATGAAGCCGAGACCGAGGATCACCGCGACCGCGATTGAGTCGACGTTGATGGCCATGAAGGTGCCGCCGCACTTGTTCCAGACCCACTCGCCGTCCACCCGGCACACCTGCAGGTTCTGCAGGTGATGCGAGATGTATTCACTCGCGGTTCTGTCCGCCGGGGAGGTGCCTTCGCCTGCCATGCCGCTCTCTATCCGTCAGAATGTGCCTTTCGCGCGCCGCCCTCGAGGACGGGCGCAATCAGAATCACCAGTTGTGCCAGTATGAATCCGGCGAGCACCGCGACATAGGACAGCGGCCTCACCAGCGCAAAGACCACGCCGAACAGGAGCACGGTCAGTGCGAACTTGCCGATCTCGCCGAGCCACGCGCCGCGCATGAGCCCCTCGAGATCCGCTTTCAGAATCCGTGCGGCCAGGAACGCATTCGGCAGAATGCAGATCAGGCCGCCGATCAGCAGCGAATAGCCCGGAACCGTTCCGTAACCGATCCAGACCACCGCGGTCAGGAACAGCGTCAGCCCTGTCTGGGTCAGCAGGATTTTTACGACCAGCCGCCTGGGATCATCCCTCACGCCGAGCAGCCTTCAACCCTGTGATGACGACAATAAAAACGCCACAAACCCCAGGGTACGTGGCGTGGACAGGTCTTTCGAAGCGGTCCTGTGCAAACCTGAGCATTATAGAGAGCGTCCTGCTGCTGCGCAACATGGCTCGGGCGGGCCTGTCGGGCCCCGGTGCCGGCGCCGCCGTCTGCGAACTGGCGCACAGAAGCCTGGCGCCGCGGCCGTATCATCCGTGTTCGACGGCTATGGTCGATGACGATGATGACGATTCTGCGGGGCCGGCCGACCCGCCGCAACGACCCCGGAGGTAATGAATGACCGACATGGCACAGGCGCCCGAAGCCCCTATCACGGCGGCGGACCTGGAAGCGGCGGTGGCCCGGCGGGAGTTCGTGGTGCAGTTCCAGCCCAAGGTGGAACGCGTGGAGGAGAGCGGCGAGTGGCGCACCACCGAGGCCGAGGCGCTGATCCGCTGGCGCCACCCGGAGCGCGGCCTGCTCGGGCCGGCCGCGTTTCTGCCGGCGGCCGAGCGGCTCGGGCGCATCGGGGAACTGGACGAACTGGTGCTGCGGAGCATGCTCCGGAACCTCTGCAAGTGGCGCGAGCGGGGCCTGGCGCTGAAGGGCTGCATCAACCTGGCGCCGGCGGAACTCAGCGATGCGGCGCTACCCTGGCGCTATGCCCAGATCGTCGAGCAGTACGGCCTGGTTTGCGCCGACGTGACGCTGGAGATCGCCGAAGCCGACGTGGTCGAACCGGATTTCGCCGGCCGGCGAGTGGTCTCCGCGCTGCGCCGGCAGGGCTTCCGCATATCGCTGGACGACTTCGGCGCGGCGGCGGCGTCGCTGAAGGCGTTCGGGTCGCTGGAATTCGACGAGATCAAGATCGATGCCACCATGCTGGCGCACGCCCGCGCCAACGCGATGTCGCGCAAGGCGCTGGCCGCCATCACCGGGCTGGCACACAACTCCGGCATCACGGTGTGCGCCGAGGGCGTGGAGGACGAGGAGACCCTCGCATTCCTGCGCGAGATCCGCTGCGACAAGATGCAGGGTTTCCTGATCTCGGCGGCGGTGATGCCGGAGATCATCCGCAGCTGCTACCCGGCGGTGGCGGCCTCGGCCGCCTGAGAGCCGGCGTCGAGACTCAGCGGATGTGCTCGAGGATGCCCTCCAGTTCGTCCAGGCTGTTGTAGCGGATCACCAGCCGGCCCTTGCCGCCGGCGCCGTGCTCCAGCTCCACCCGGGCACCGAGGCGTTCGGCTACCCGGGATTCCAGCCGGCGGATGTCCGGGTCGAGTGTCTTCGCCGGTTTGCCGGCGGACGGTTTCTTCCGCGGCGCGGCCAGCTTCTGCACCAGCTGCTCCGTCGCCCGTACGGAGAGCCGGCCCTTCACCACCCGGCGCGCCGCGTCCAGCTGGGCAGACGGGCCGGTCAGCGCCAGCAGCGCACGGGCATGGCCCATCTCGAGCTTGCGGGCCGCCACCAGCTTCTTCACCTCCTCGCCCAGTTCCAGCAGCCGCAGCAGGTTGCTCACCGCCGCGCGGGAGCGCCCCACAGCCTCGGCCGCCTGCTGGTGGGTCATGTCGAACTCGGCGATGAGCCGGGACAGCGCCAGCGCCTCTTCCAGCGGGTTGAGGTCCTCGCGCTGGATGTTCTCGATGAGCGCCATGGCCACGGCGGCCTCGTCCGGGATCTGCCGGATCACCGCCGGGACGGTAGCCAGGCCGGCGAGCTGGGCGGCGCGCCAGCGGCGCTCGCCGGCGACGATCTCGTAGCGGGTCTCCGCGCCGCTGCCCTCGGCCGTACCGACAGGGCGCACGACGATGGGCTGCACCACCCCCTGGGCGCGGATGGAATCGGCCAGGTCTTCCAGCGACTCCTGGCGCATGTCCGTGCGCGGCTGATAGCGGCCCCGCTGCAGCAGGTCCAGCGGGATCTCGCGCAGCGTGTCCGAACCGCCCGCCGCAGCCTCGCCGCCGGTTTCCTGCGCGCGCGCCGAAGACTGGGACAGCAGCGCGTCCAGTCCTCGTCCCAGCCTCTTCTTCTTGGTCACCATTCGGGGGTCTCGCGGATTCTCTCGTCACGTCCGCCGCAGCCGCGGCGGCGCCCTCGCGCCCGCCCGGCGGGGAGCGGAATTGTAGCAGGTTCCCCCGCGGCCGCCGCGGCGTCAGGAGGCCGTGCGCACCCGGGGCACCGGCTCGCCCTCCCGGCGCAGGATCTCGCCGGCCAGCGCCAGGTACGCCAGGGCGCCGCGGGAGTACTTGTCGTGGTAGAGCACGGGCAGACCGTAGCTCGGCGCCTCGGCCAGGCGCACGTTGCGCGGGATGACCGTGCGATAGACCTTGTCGCCGAAATGCTCGATGAGCTGGGCCGAAACCTCGTTGGCCAGGTTGTTGCGCGGGTCGAACATGGTGCGCAGCAGCCCGTGCACCGCCAGCTTCGAATTCACGCTGTCGCGGATCTGCTCCACCGTGTTCAGCAGCGCGCTCAGGCCCTCCAGCGCGTAGTACTCGCATTGCATCGGGATCAGCACGCCGTCGGCGGCGGTGAGCGCGTTGATGGTGAGCATGTTGATCGACGGCGGGCAGTCGATCAGCACGAAGTCGTAGACCCCCGCCACCGGTTCCAGCGCCTTCGCCAGCTTCATCTCCCGGCCGATCTCCTGCAGCAGCTGCACTTCGGCCAGCGTCAGGTCCTCGTTGCCGGGCAGCAGCGCGAAGTTGCCGGTGGGCACGGAGACGATGGTATCCGCGGCGCTCGCCTCGCCCAGCAGCACCTCGCAGGTGCTGGCCGCGAGTTCCATCTTGTTCACGCCGCAGCCCATGGTGGCATTGCCCTGGGGATCCATGTCCACCAGCAGGACGCGGCGGTGGGTGGCCGCCAGCGAGGCCGCGAGGTTCACCGCGGTGGTCGTCTTGCCGACCCCGCCCTTCTGATTCGCTACCGCGATGATTCTCGTCATGCCGTCTTCTCAGTTCTTCTCAGACCGATCTTCTCGGACCGATCTTCTCAGGCTGACCACGTGCCGGGCCTTGGCGAGACCGGGAACGGTGAGCGGCTCCGCCGTCGCCGCCCAGCCCGGCGGCAGCGCGCCCAGTTCGCCGTCGGGCGAAAGGCCTTTCTGCGCGAGGAGCTTGCCGTGTCCGGTGATGAGGTGGCCGCTCGACTCGACGAACCGTGGCAGCGGCGCTAACGCTCTGCAGACGACGGTATCAAAGCCCGCCTCCGGCGCATAGTCTTGCACCCGCGCCTGCACCACCTCCACGTTGTCGAGCCGGAGTTCGGCCACGGCCTGGCGCACGAAGCGCAGCTTCTTGCTGCTGGAATCCACCAGGGTGAACCGGCGGCCGGGTTCCGTGACGGCCAGGACCAGTCCGGGCAACCCGGCGCCGGTGCCCACGTCGGCGATGCGCCGGCCCTCCAGCCAGGGCCGGATGCTGAGCGCGTCCAGCACGTGCTCGGTCACCATGTCGGCGGGCCGACGCACGGCGGTCAGGTTATAGGCACCGGACCATTTCGCCAGCAGCACGATGAGCCCCGCGAGCCGGCCCGCCGCAGCCGCCGGCAAGGCCTGGCCGAGGGCGGCCGCGCCGCGCTCTATGGCCGCCTGCAGGTCCGCTGCCTCCGGTGTGGTCGTCCGTCTGTTCACCCGTGTTCACCCGTCTGTTCACCGATTCGTCCGCCATCGTCCTGCCGCGCCGCCGGGGGCGGGGATTATAGCGGCTGGCGGCCGCCGCGGCGCGGGCGCCGGCCCGCGTCCGGAAGGCCGTTCTGGGACACAGATCACGCCGCAAAACCGCACGATCCTTACACTTTCATTTTCGAATTATGTGAAACCGCTGCAGCACGCCTTGAGCAAGAACCCCGAGCCCAGTCTGAAACCGGCCCGTCGTGTCCTCGTGGTGGAAGACAACGAGCACACGGCCTATATGCTCGAGTTCCTCCTGCACCGTTCGGGGTACGAGGTGATGGTGGCGCCGAACGGCCGCGACGCCCAGGAAATCATGCGCAACGTGCCGCCTGTGGACGTCATCGTGCTCGACCTGATGCTGCCCTACGTCTCGGGTTACCAGATCATCCTCGACGCCCGCGAGGATCCCGCGTGGCGCGACGTACCCATCCTGGTGCTGTCGGGCAAGGTGCTCGAGATGGACGTGACCCGTGCGCTGGACCAGGGCGCGGACGACTACGTCACCAAACCGTTCCGGCCCCAGGAGCTGCTGGCCCGTATCCGGCGGCTGATCGCCACCCGCCAGAGGCTGAGCGCATGATCCGGGTCGTGCCGTCGCTGCTGCTGGCCGTCCTGCTGCTCGCTTTCTTGCCGGCGGCGCAGGGAGACAGCGGTGACGTCAACGATGCCATCGACAGGCAGGACTGGCCGGCGGCGCTCGCGCAGCTCGGCGAGGACCTGGCGGAGCGGCCGGACGACCCGGCGCTCCGGTTCCGTCTCGCCCAGGTGCTCGGCTGGTCCGGAGACCCCCGGGCCGCGCTGGCTGCCTACGACGGGCTCCTGGCCGACTATCCCGATAACGTCGACTACGTCTACGGCCGGGCCCTGGCCCTGCGGCAGCTCGGGCGCGAGTCCGAGGCGTTGCAGGCGGTGCGGCGGGCCGCCCGGCTCGCACCGGATTACGAGGCCGTGCGGCGGCTCGAACTGCGCCTCGCGAGGGGCCGGTTGCCCGAGGCAGAAGTGCACGCCCTCACCGCCGAGGCGTCCGAACGCTTCCCCGGTGCCGGGTGGTGGCGCATCGACACCCGTGCCGACGTTCCCCCGGATCGCGAGCAGACCCGCTACTTTTTGACGGCGGGGGCAGGCTACGAGAGTCTCACCGACGGCCTGGCCGGCTGGCAGCAGCAGTTCCTGCGCCTCGACCGGGAGGGCGCCGGAGCCATCGGCTACCACGCCGGCGTGTCCCGCTACGAGCGCTTCGACCGGTCGGACACGGAACTCGGCCTCGGCGCCAGATGGCAGGCAGGCGACGACTGGTCCCTGGAACTCGCCCTGGCGCTGGCAACGGACGCCGAAGTCCTCCCGGACACCAGCGTATCCGGACGCATCCGCCGGCAGCTGGGCGATGGCTGGAGCCTCGCCGCCGGCCTTCGCCAGCGTCGCTATGAGGAGACCACCGTGACCACCTGGTCCGGGGAGGCAGAGCACTACTTCGGCGATTACCGGGCCGCCTACACGCTGAATGCCTCGCGCCTGCACGGCGCGACCACCTCGCTGTCCCACGTGGCGTCCCTCGGCTGGTATCCCCGGGCGGGACTGTCGTTCGGGCTGGTGGCGGCCACCGGCGAGGAGGCGGAGGTCATCGCGCCCGGGCGGATCCTGGAGACCGACATCGACAGCTTCACGTTAACCGGCCGTCACGCACTGACGCCCAGGATCACGCTCGACTGGTGGCTCGGCACACACCGGCAGGGGGATATCTACCGGAGGCGCTATGCTGGCCTGGCTGTTCGATACGGCCTATGAGACCCAGGTCAGGGCCGCGCTGTGGTCCACGCTGGCGGCCGGCCTAGCGACGGCCGTGCTGTTCGCCTATACCCTGGGACTGCGCTTCGCTACCGTGATCGGCGCCCGGCGCCGCCGCCATCTGGTGGCCCGCTGGCGCGGCATCTTCGCCACGGCCGTCCTCTCGCGCGCGGACGCGGAGGGCGAGTTGCTGCCCCGGATTCGTCGCCATCAGCACTCGAACCTGCTCGAGGAATGGAATCGGGCCCGGGACACCGTGGAGGGCAGCGCGGCGGACAACCTGATCATCCTGGCCGACCGGCTCGGCCTCGCCCGCACTGCCCGGGGGCTGCTGCGCAGCCGCCGGCTCAGCGCCCGGCTGCTCGGTGTGCAGACCCTGGGACACCTGCGCGACGCGGACAGCCGGGCGGAGATCGCGGCGCTGGTTGCGAGCCCCAACACGGCACTGTCCATCACCTCGGCAGTGGCGCTGACCGAGATCGACGCCGCCCGGGCCGTCGAGAAGCTCGTGCCGCTGATCACCGCGCGCCGGGACTGGCCGCGCACACGGGTGTCGCGGATATTGCGCAAAGCCGGCAGCGCACGGGTCAGCGAGCCGCTGTACCGGGCGATACGGTCCGGGGACGACGACGAGAAAATCTACCTGCTGCAGTTCGCGCCACTGGCCGAAGCCGAGATCGTGGACGCGCTGTGTGACGAGCTGATCCGCACCACCCATCATCCCGGCGTGCTGACCGCCGCACTGAAACAGGTGAGCGGCCACACCGGCGTGCCCCGGCTGGCGAGTCTGGCCCGCCACGAGGCCTGGTACGTGAGGATGCAGGTGGCCAAGGTGCTGGGCCGTATCGGCCAGATGGAACACGTCTCGCTCCTGGCCTCGCTGCTGGACGACCCGGAGTGGTGGGTCCGCTACCGGGCGGCCCAGTCGCTGGTGCGGCTGCCGTTCCTGGGGCCGAATGCACTCCGTGACCTGCGCGAGCGTCAGGAAGACCGCTATGCCCGCGACATGCTGGAGCAGGCCATGGCGGAGGCGGGACTGGCATGACGGCGGCCGACTTCGTTCTCGGCGCCCAATGGGTCTTCCTGACCTACTTCGTGGGCATCAACCTGGGTTACCTGTCCCAGAACGTGATCGCGACCATGGGCATCCGCCGCTACCTGCAGACCGCGGAGCAGTTCGAGGCCGAGGGCGTATTCTCCGCGTTGGACGTTCCCGTCAGCGTGGTGGTGCCGGCCTACAACGAATCGGCCTCCATCATCAGTTCCGTGAAAGCCCTGCTGCAGCTGGAATACCCGGACTTCGAGCTGGTGGTGGTGAACGACGGTTCCACCGACGACACGCTGGAGAAGCTGATCGAGGGCTTCAGCCTGCAGCCTTTCCCGGAGGCCTACCGGGCCCGTGTCGAGTGCAAGCCCGTGAAGGCCATCTACCGTTCCGCGCGCTACAGGAACCTGCGCGTGATCGACAAGGAGAACGGAGGCTGCAAGGCCGATGCCTCCAATGCCGGCATCAACGCCTGCCGTTACCCGCTGGTCTGCGTCGTCGACGCCGACTCGATCCTGCAACCGGACAGCCTGCGCCGTATCGTCAGGCCATTCCTGGAGGACTCGACGACTGTGGCCGTTGGCGGCACCGTGCGCATCGCCAACGGCTGCACGGTGCGACAGGGCTTCCTGGAGAAGGTGGGGCTGCCGAGCAACTTCCTGGCGCTGGTGCAGGTGGTGGAGTACCTGCGCGCCTTCCTGTTCGGGCGCATGGGCTGGTCGCCCATCAACGGTCTGTTGATCATCTCCGGCGCGTTCGGTGTCTTCCACAAGGAAACGATGGTGGAAGTGGGGGGCTTCAACCCGCGCGCCGTCGGCGAAGACATGGAGCTGATACTGCGTCTGCACCGGCTCATGAAAGCGAAACGCCGACCCTACCGGATCACCTTCATCCCGGACCCGGTATGCTGGACGGACGCCCCCGAAACGCTGAAGGATCTGCGTAGCCAGCGGGTACGCTGGCAGCACGGTCTCGGCCAGTGTCTGTTCATGAACCGCTCGCTGATCTTCAACCCGCGGGGCGGCGCCGTATCCTGGCTGGCGATCCCCTTCTATCTGATCTTCGAGCTGTTCGGCCCCATCATCGAGGTGGCGGGTTACGTCTTCATCATCGTCTGCGCCTGGATGGGCTGGCTGTCTTGGCCGGAAGCCGCCATCTTCCTCGCGCTCGCGATAGGACTGGGTATATTGCTGTCAACCAGCGCGATCATGCTGGAGGAGCTCTCGTTCCACATGTACCCGCGTACCCGCGACCTGATGGTGCTCTACCTGGTCGCCGTGATCGAGAACTTGGGCTACCGCCAGCTGACCGCCTTCTGGCGCCTGCAGGGCCTCATCCGCTGGTGGCGCGGCGGTCAGCACAAGTGGGAAACCATTACCCGCAGCACCAGCCTGGCGGACAACTGATGCAGGAGGGCCTTCAGGCCCGACCCGGCTTTCCAGCGCCGGTGGCCCGCCATCGGGTGGGCATGGTGGGCATGAAAGAAGGGGAATCGGAAGGGTTGGCGGGCGGGCACGGCGGCCCGCCCGCCCGGGAAAATCACCCTCAGCGGTCGAGGATGCGCAGCTCCACGCGACGGTTCTCGGCGCGGCCCGCCGCCGTCGCGTTGTCCGCGATGGGCCGGGACTCGCCGTAGCCGCGGAAGCTCAGCGTATCCTCGTCGACGCCGCGACCGACCAGATAGTCCATGACCGTGCGCGCGCGGCGCTCGGACAGGCCCTGGTTGTACGCGGCGGCGCCCTGGCTGTCGGTGTGGCCGGCGACCTCCACCTCGAGTTGCGGATTACGCTTCAGCGTCTCGGCAGCCTCGTCCAGCACGTCCTCCGCACCGGGCCGCAGCCGGTCGGAGTTGGTCTCGAAGTTCACGCCGGGCAGGCGGATGACGTCGGTGATCTCGCAGCCACGCACGTCCACCGGCACGCCGGAGGCCGTGTTCGGGCACTCGTCGAGACGGTCCACGACGCCGTCGGCGTCGGAATCGATCTCGCAGCCCGCCTCGTCCACGGGGGCGCCGGCCGGGGTACCCGGGCACTGGTCGCGGCTGTCCGCCACACCGTCGCCGTCGCTGTCACGCTCGCAGCCCCGTGCGTCCACGTCGGCGCCCGGCGTCGTGTCGGGACACTCGTCGATGCTGTCCACGACGCCGTCGTTGTCACTGTCCAGCTCGCAGCCGAACCGGTCCACGGGCGTGCCGATGGGGGTGCCCGGGCAGCGGTCCACCTCGTCGGGTACGCCGTCGCCGTCCGTGTCGACCACCCGCGGCTCGCCGCCGGCCAGCCGGAACTGGATGCCCAGGGTGGCGAGCTGGTCCTCGTGCTCGTAACCGGCGAGTTCGGTGCGGTAGCGCCATTCCGCCCGCAGGGTGGCGGGCGTGTTGCCGAGATCCAGCATGACGCCGGCGCCCAGGCTGGTGGCCGCCTCGTTGTTGCTGCCGCCCAGGGGCTCGTCCGTATCGGTGTGGCTGATGCCGGCCAGCAAGTAGGGCGAGAAGAGACCGTCGCGGTTGAAGACACCGAGCAGGTTGGCGCCGATCTCGTACTGGTCGAGGTCCGTCACGCCGTCGAGCTGGCCCAGGTTGACGAAGCCCTCGATGTTCAGGAAGCGGGTCCACGCGTAGCCGATGGCCAGCTGTCCGCCGGTGATGCCGTCGTCCACATTGCGGTCGGCGTCGTCGTCCATGTAGAGGATCGACGGCGTGATATAGATGTCGCCGACGTCGTTGCCTGCGGTTGCCGCGGCGGCACCGAGGAAAATGAAAGCGGCAGTCAGGAGGGCAATGGTCCTGCTCACAATGGTCCTGCTCACAATGGTCCTGCTCACGATAGTCCTGCTCACGATAGTCCTGCTCATTTCGGTTCTCCCTGAAAGTTCGGGGCAGTCATCCCATGGGACGGCGCCGGGCACGCGTCAGCCGGTCATTGTCCGGCCGCACAACAAGGCAAGTCAACAGAATACCCTGTAGGAGGGGCTTTAGCCCCGAGTCATGAGAGCGGCCCTGAAGGCCCTCCTGCCGCTCATTTCACGAGAAGTGCCACGAATTCATCGACGGGTGTGGCGGCGAGTTTGTCACGATCAGCCGAGAGTTCGGACAGCTGCTTCCACTGGTCGCCGGCGAGCTTCTTCTGCAGGCTCTTCCTGAATTTCTGCATCAGCACCGGCATGCCTTCCTCGCGGCGCTTGCGGTGGCCGATGGGGTATTCGATCTCCACCCGTTCGGTCTGCGAGCCGTCCTTGAAGAACACCTGCACGGCGTTGCCGATGTAGCGCTTGTCCGGGTCGTAGTAGTCCCTGGTGAACTGCTCGTTCTCCGTCACCACCATCTTGTCGCGCAGCGCGTCCACCCGCGGGTCCCGGGCCACGTCGTCCTCGTAGTCGGCGGCGGTGAGCCGGCCGAAGATCAGCGGGATGGCCGTCATGTACTGGATGCAGTGATCCCGGTCGGCCGGGTTGTCCAGCGGGCCGGTCTTGTCGATGATGCGGACACCCGGCTCCTGGGTCTCGATCACGATGCGCTCGACGTCGTCGATGCGCTCGCGCGCCTCTTCGTGCAGCTTCATGCCAGCCTCCACCGCCGTCTGGGCATGGAACTCCGCAGGGTAGGAGATCTTGAACAGCACGTTCTCCATTACGTAGCTGCCATAACCCTGGGGGAAGGAAAACTCGTTACCCTTGAACAGCACGTCGCAGAAACCCCAGGACTGCGCGGACAGCGCCGACGGATAGCCCATTTCGCCGGTGAGCGCGATCAGCGCGTGACGCACCGCGCGGCTGGTCGCATCCCCGGCGGCCCAGCTCTTCCTGGAGCCGGTGTTGGGAGCGTGGCGGTAGGTGCGCAGCGCGCCCCCGTCGATCCAGGCATTGGAGACGGCGTTGATGACCTGCTCCCGGTCGCCGCCGAGCATCTTCGTGACCACGGCGGTGGAGGCGATGCGCACCAGCAGCACGTGGTCGAGGCCCACCCGGTTGAAGCTGTTCTCCAGCGCGATCACACCCTGGATCTCGTGGGCCTTGATCATGGCGGTGAGCACGTCACGCATGGCGAGCGGCTTCCTGCCGTCCTTGCGGGCCTGGCGGCTGAGATAGTCCGCCGTGGCCAGGATGCCGCCGAGGTTGTCCGAGGGGTGGCCCCACTCGGCCGCCAGCCAGGTGTCGTTGAAATCGAGCCAGCGGATCATGGCGCCGATGTTGAAGGCCGCCTGCACCGGGTCGAGTTCGTGGTCGGTGCCGGGGACACGGGCGCCGCCCTTCAGGATGGCGCCGGGTACGACGGGGCCCAGCAGCTTGGTGCAGGCCGGGTAGTCCAGCGCCTGGAAACCGCAGGCCAGCGTGTCCAGCAGGCAGTAATGAGCGGTCTCGTAGGCGGTATCGCTGTCGATCTCGTAGGCGGTGACGTAATCGGCGATGTCGACCAGGACCTGATCGGGGTCGGGCCGCTTGGCGGAACGGATATCGGCGGACATGCAGGTCTCCTCAGTCTCTCTCGTCGATGGACGGGAACGGCCGCAGCTCCGGACCCACGTACTCGGCGCCGGGCCGGATGAGCTTGTTGTCCGCGCGCTGCTCCATGATGTGGGCGGCCCAGCCCGTCACACGCGAGCAGACGAAGATGGGCGTGAACAGATAGGTGGGGATACCCATGAAGTGGTAGCAACTCGCGGAGAAGAAGTCCGCGTTGGCGAACAGCCGCTTCTCGTCCCACATGACCTTCTCGATGGCCTCGGACACGGCGTACAGGTGGGTGTCGCCGGTCTCCTCCGAGAGCCGTTTCGACATCTTCTTGTTGATCGTGTTGCGCGGGTCGGACTCGGTGTACACCCGGTGGCCGAAGCCCATGATCTTGTCCTTGCGCTCGAGCATCTGCTTGATGCCGGCGGTGGCCTCCTCCGGCGAGG
>Ga0209943_1001497_pt1 | contig 14138 bp, 15 predicted proteins | sample SalPonR1_B_D2_MG_FD_185698 | JGI IMG/M metagenome (GOLD analysis project Ga0209943, IMG submission 185698) | Salt pond soil microbial communities from South San Francisco under conditions of wetland restoration - Salt Pond MetaG R1_B_D2_MG... ... | reverse complement strand
GAGCCTGGTTTTAGTGCATCCGCTTTCCAGGAATTCATTTTCCGTTTTCTTTCCTACAACCCTCAAGAACCCCTTCTCCATAGATGCCTCCCAATATAAATATCTCCTTCGATGTGTGAAAGTTCTTTGCTTTTATTCTTTGTTTTTTCTTTTGTTTTTGCTTTTTCTGACAACTGACACCTGACAACTGACAACTGACATCTGACATCTGACATCTAATATCTGCTTTTGTCTTTCCTTTCTACTTTCCACTTTCTACTTTCCACTGTACTTTACTCTTTCTACTTAATCTCCTCTATAAGCCCTTTGACTTCTTTTATCATTGCCTCCATCTTTTCAGCCGCCTTTTTCTCGTCACTTTCCATAACCGAAAAGTAAATCTTTATCTTGGGTTCGGTTCCGCTTGGCCTTACAGCAAACCAGCATGAATCTCCAAAATGGAACTTAAGCACATTGGATTTGTGGAACTTGAGAATCTCCGACTCCTTCCTTTCCAGGTTTGTTCTGGTGGAAGCCTGAAAATCCGCAATCTCGGTTACTTTTTCCCCGCAGACACTTCTCGGGTGGCTATTCCTGAAGCTTTTCATTATTCTGCCTATACGCGCCTTTCCGTCCATTCCTTCCAGCCAAAGGGCTATAAGGTGGTCCTTGTAGAAACCGTGCTTTTCCCACAATTTCCTTAGCGCGTCATGGAGGGTCATTCCCTTTGCCTTGTAGAAAGCCGCCATCTCAGCCGCAATCATGGCAGAGACCACCGCGTCCTTGTCCTTTGTAAAATCTCCCGCAAGATAGCCTATGCTTTCCTCATATCCAAACAAAAAGCGTTTTCCGCCTTCTTTTTCCAAATCCATGGCCTTGTCGCATATCCACTTGAATCCAGTAAGAGTTTCATATGTGTCCACCCCGTATGACTTGGCTACGGCTGCACCCATGTCGGATGTTACCACCGTCTTTACGATAAAGTCTCCCTGGCGGATTTTTTTATGCCTAAGCACATAGTCTATAAGAAGAGGCCCCACCTGGTTTCCAAGCAGAGGCTCCATCTCTCCCTGACTGTTTCTTGCCGCAATACCAACCCTGTCGGAATCCGGGTCTGTCGCTATTACAAGGTCTGCCCCATTTTTCTCTGCCAGAGCCAAAGCCATTTCAAGAGCGGCTGTCTCCTCGGGATTGGGCTTTTTGACAGTCGGGAAAGTTCCATCCGGTTTTTCCTGCTCGGGCACTACCGACACCGATTCAAAACCGTCCCTTGAAAGAACCTCTGTGACAGGGACAAGGCCGACTCCGTGCAGGGGAGTGTATACTATTTTAAGCTTCTTTACAGTCTCTGCCATCCCGTCATCGACCGTGGAAAGCCCCAAAACCGCTTGGTAATAGGCTTGGTCGAGTTCCCTTCCTATAAGAGTAATCATATTTTTTTCAAGAGCTTCTTGCCTGGGCATGGTCTTTATGGCTGAGAAAGCCTCAATTTTATTTACTTCTGCTATAAGCGGCTCTCCTATGGCAGGAACTATCTGTCCTCCGTTTTGGCCGTATACCTTGTAACCGTTGTATTCAGGCGGGTTATGGCTTGCGGTTAAAACCAGCCCCCCTGCGCACCCTAGCCTGCGCACAGTAAATGAAAGCTGGGGAGTAGACCTGATGCCTTCGTAAAGGTATACCCTTATTCCGTTTGCCGCTAAAACCTCGGAAGCCACCCAGGCGAATTCATCCGACGCTATTCTGCTGTCATATGCTATGGCTACGCCTTTTTCGCCTGCCTTGTCAACATTTCTTTTGAGATACCTGGCAAGGCCCTGGGTAACCTTCTGTATATTGTACTTGTTCATCCTGTTTCGCCCCGCGCCCCTTATTCCCCTCATGCCACCTGTTCCGAATTCGAGGTCCTTGTGGAAACGGTCCTCTATTTCTTCAAGATTACCTTCTATTCCCTTAAGTTCCGCCTTTGTCGCATCATCTATTTCCGGATCATTCATCCACTTTTCATAACTTTCCCTTGCATTCATTTTTTGCCTTCCTTTCTCCCTTTGTTATTGTCATTTATATAATCCCATTCAATTGGAAGCTTCCGCATTAAGCAATAGTTCGCGACTTTCTTGCCCATTCATGAGTATATCCATAAATTCGGCAAGTATATCATCCTTCACACTTCTTGAAAGCATCAAGAGCTCGCTCTTCTTGACAAAGTCTGGTAATTTGTTGAACATCCTGCTTGTCACAGGCTTATGGTTTTCCTTTGCCAGTTCGAACAATTCACCCATACTGTATGCCGCAAAACGGTCAACCCCCGAAGCCTTGGCCTGATGCTCTATGAACCCTATCAATATGTCTTCGTAGGTCGCCTCATCCTTGAGGTCCAGAACCGCCGCCATTCGCGGAAGTATGTGTTCGAAAAGCATCCGCCTGTATGGTATGCCCGAAATCCCGAAAACCTTCCCCATCTTGAGGATTGTATCTTCATCAAAATTCATGAAGAAGTCCATGAAAAAGTCCTCGCCCTCGTTAATTTCCAAACAATACTTTATTCCCCTGTATTTGTTGTAAATCCTTAGCGTGTCGTAATAGCCCATCTTCATGTTTTTGCGGGCCTTTTGATTGTCGAAGTCCAGTATTCGGCCCAGGGGTTCCGAAGGTGTTATATATTTAATATTGAGCTTCTTGTGGTCTATCTTCCTTACCCGGCCCATTCCGAAAGACCGTATCACTATTATGTCCTCGTAACCCTTTCTGGCCAAAAGGTTTACGGGTATGTTGTCATGAAAGCCTCCGTCAACATACACCTTGTTTTCAATCTTCTCAAGCTTGAAAACCGGAACCGAAGCCGAAGCCATTATATAGTCATGCAACTTCCCCTCTGGAACATCTTCCTTGTAGAGCTCAAGCGGTTTCATGTCCGAAAGCGATACAGTCACAAAACCAAAGTCCATTTTTGAATCCCTGACCCTTTTTTCGTCTATGTTTTCCCTTATCATTTTCTTCATAAGGGTCGTGTCCAAACCGTTGTTTTCCATTATTTCCTTGAGCTTCTTGACCGCATAGGCAAGGCTTTTTTCATCCAAATCAAATCCTATTATTCTTTTAAGATGACCCTCATCCACATCGAAAAGCTTGGAAGGCCTTATCCCCTCCCACATTTCATAACACTCCCTGAATGCCCCCTGCACAATCATCGCGCCGTTTATAGCTCCGATTGAAGTGCCGGAGACTCCATCCACTTCTATTCCAAGTTCAAGCAGAGCCTTGTAAGCTCCTGCCTGATAAGCCCCCTTGGCGCCTCCGCCTTCAAGAACCAGCCCCAGTTTCCCCATGACTTTCCTCCTGTAATGGGCGGGGTTTCCCGCCTCCATATATTTATAGATATAATATTTGATAAAATTACCTGTATTCAAATTATACCATTAGAAGCCTTCAAATAACCAATTTTTTCAACCGCTGCCACCTTTGCCACCAGTTTCTGCCAAACAAAAAAGATGCCTCCTGCAGGCATCTTTTTATTGCTTCTTCTTCAATTGCATTTGTAGCAAAACATTTAGGCTTCCTTTTCCTATCGCAGTATCTGACGTTTTACCTTATAGGTAAGATAGGGAAAATATTTCAGTATGAATTCACTGTACATGGATATCATCGACTCTGGAAGAGCCGTGAAAATATCCTCCCAATAGACTATCTTGAGATTGGCCAGATAATTGGGTCTTAGTATGTCCTCTATTATGTGGATATAGCTCTTTAGCATCTCGTTCTCGTATGGGAGCATAAAAACCGCAGAGTCCTCTCCTTCTATTCTAAGCAGGGACCTTATTATCTCGTAATGCTTGAAAAATATTTTCTTTTCCTTGTAAACGTCTCTAATTGCATCGGACTTTTCAAGCATTGGCTTGTATATTTCTTGGTAGGCTTTTCTGTTTTCCTCAGTATCTTTCAAGCTCCCGTATGACTTTCCTGTGTATTTGACATTAAAGAAAAGATGTCCGTCACCTGTGTCAAGATCCAGCTCGAAATGTTCTCCACGCCTGAAACAATTACTGTATTTTATTTCCCTGTTTCCCATTCCTATTATTTGTATAAAGTCCTCAAGATGGCCTGCATCTATTAAGGGATAGAAGAAGTTTATGCATAGAGCCTGCGCCGAATCCAGATGGCAAAAGTCCCCGTCGGTTTCTTCCAGCGCATAGGACGAGTTCCAGAAACGATGCCTGTACTTCTGAATAATGTTCTTTCGCTTGTCCTCATCGGGCAAGATGAAACAATAGTTGTACACCCTTCCGTCGTAACGGTATACACCTTTTTCCTTGACCCTCAAAAAATCCCTCTTATAGTGGCACATATGCTCCTTTATGTAACTTTCAAACCGCTTCATGGTATCCCTCCCGTGGATTTATACCACTATTATATACCAAATAAGATATTAATGTGTTATATAAATGTCAAATTGCAATATTTCGCGCCTATCTTTCGATAACCTTGTGCGAAGATTCATTTCCATCGAAATCTACATAAAATATTTCTACGCTCCCGCTGTCGCTGTTTGGGAATTGAATCACTATGCTGCCCTTTAGATTTTCTATAGGCTCAGCTGGTATTCCACTCGAATCGGTTACATAAACAGCAGGGTTTTTATATTTTTCATATCCCAAATAGTTCGGATCATCGTCAGCATTCAAAATAAATTTGTTTCCTGAATAAAAATTCGTATATCCATCCTTATTCAGATAATATTTTTCAGGATGATTACCATCGCCATAATCATCATTGAAATCTTCGAGTTCGGTCTCAACCCTTCGGCTCATATATGTCTCAGGATCACCGCCATCAGCATAAGATTTGTATTCAAAACTCAAATCCTCGAGTATTGCCAGGTATTGCACATACTGCTCCAGAGTATGGGTGTTGGTCTTTAGGGTGTTTATCTTTGCCTCTTCCCTGTAGCTGCCGAACTTTGGCACTGCAATTGCGGCTATTATTCCAAGTATTGCTATGACAACAATCAATTCAATAAGTGTAAACCCCTTCTCGTTTTTCAAAGCAAGCCCTCCATATGTATAAAATTCCCCGAATTATAATTGGATATATTTAATATTATACCACAGAACAATTTCCGTTTCATCCAATTTTATCCACTGACAAGAGAACGATAAAAATAACACAATTAACCTCCTGTACTTTTTGTGACAAGCTCTAAAAACAAGCCCCGGCACTTTTCTCTTCAACCGAAAAGTACCTGGGGGTTGTATTGACCAATTCCGTTTATTTAATTGAATCGCTTAAGATTGTTTTTCTCAAATGTCCATTCCGCTGTTGCTAGCTCTCCTTCAAAATCCATCCTGTACCATGGGCTTGTTTTTTCATCGTTAGGATTGGACAGAACATGTATGTCCTGGGCCGGCATATAGCTCTGGGCAAGCATGAAAAGCTTCTCTCCGGTCTCCGCATTCTCCGCCATATCGACCACAATTACAGCATGGCCGGGGCTGCCGCCTTGGATAAAGACGTCGCCAATCTCCATTTCTTCGAATGGAACAGAAGCAAGGTCCCTGTCAAGGGAAAGCGTGCCCGCATAAATAAAGACGAACTCCATGTAGTCCCTGAAGGCCTCGTACGATTCGTCATATTCCGCATTCTTCACCCAAGACGTATCGTTTCCTAAAACCTTTACCCTCCAGCCGTCGCGCCATTTTGAAAAGGGCACCTCGAATCCGTTGGTCAGCTTGAACACTATAGCATCCTGTCTTTCCTGGGAAAACTGGTATTCGCCTCGCAGCCTCATGACCGCATCAGCGCATTGCTGAAGATCCCTGTCGCCTATGTCCATGTCGACAACGGCCTCGTAAGCGGACATGTTCATTTTAATTCCTCCGCTGTATGTATGCACCTTGCTGCCGTGGGGCTTGAGGGACAAATTTCTCAAATAATCCGCAAAAGAGCTCTCTGCAGCAAAAGTTCTTTCAAAGCCGGCAGGCACGTCGAACCTGTCTTGAATCACTTTTCCTTCGACATTCATTTCAATTCCGCTTTTAATTTTTTCATCTATGACCGGCTTGTCTGTCTTTGCATTCTCTTCCGGCAAATCAGCGCAAGCCGAAGCTCCTGCCGCAAATACGCAAAGCATCAATACTGTTGCCGCCCTTTTTTTGATCCCCATAAACATATAAGCCACCCCGCACATAAATAATCAAGACAATACTTGCCTTCAAGACAATTTTAGCATATTGCTATATTACCCCGCAATTGTTATGGATTTGTGATTCAAAAGCAGTAACCCCGTCCCATTGCTTTGTTTTAAAATTGATGCGAGGGTCTTTCAAATCAAGCATATTTGTTATAGAATCATTGTGAGACATTTGATTCACTCCCTTTTCTGTGGTTTTAGTCGATTTCAGTTTAGCAGAGTGCTTGCCATTTGTCTCTTTTTATTGCAATAAAAATGGTGCTGGCGATTTCTCACCAACACCATATATTATAGAACCTAAATATTTTATATTATCTTCCGCTTCCGGCTCTTACTAATCCCTTCCTGAGTCCGTATCCGCTTCCGTTTCCAAAGCCTTGTCCCTGTCCGTATCCGCTTCCGTCAAGGGGCTTGTTTTCTATCCCGCTTCCGTCTCTGTCTCCGTAAGCAAATCCGTTTCCTTCTCCAGTTCTTTCACCATTTCCGTTTTGCCTCATTTCGGCCATTTCTCCCGAACCGCTTCCGGCGAGTCCATTGCGGCTATTGCCGCCAGCTCTGTTTCCCTCGCCTGTTCCCGCGTTTCGGCTTGTTCCTCTTTCAAATGCGGAAAGGTGGTTTTTAGATGCGTTCATGAGTTCCTCGAAGACTTCCCTTACATCTTCAGGAAGGTCTCCTGCCAGGAATTTCTCATACATGGCTATGTTGTCTATTTCAGCCTGCACGCCAACCTTCAAGGCTTCCTCGACGCTTTCGGGTATTACAAGGTAATCAGTCGAATCGTCCGATGCAACATCTATTCCGTAAGCCTCAAAGAGTGGAAGCAGCAGCTCTATATGGGTCTCCTCCGCCTCCATAATGTTTGTAAAGGGCCTCTGCTGGCCGTACTCTTCCATTATCTTTTCATATTCGGCCTTGGCAAGATACTCGTCCTCTATGGCATATGTCAGCATCTCCTCGAGTGTATAGCTGTCGTCAGATGAGGCTCCCGCCGCCCCGTAGTCGGCCTCTCCGGCAAAAGCGGTTAAGCCCGATGTCCCCAGGGCTCCTATCACCATCAGAAGTCCTAGTCCCAATACCATTGTCTTTTTAACTCTATCTTTTAAATTCGTTTTCATTTCAATCCATCCTTTCAATCCATTTTTTATTTTGTTTATCTTGCATATTGCTATATTACCCCGCAATTGTGATGGATTTGTGACGGATGGATTGATTACATAATATGACCGGAGTATCAAATGTCTGTCCCTTTTTTGAACTCAAGCCCGTCCCCCTGCTTTCCTTGTATTGTGATCTATTTTGAATAGGTCTTTTTGTAATGCTTATAATTGTATATATGCCATTATTTTTAAGATCTCATAAGATTCTACCTATCTAGAAAACCAGGAGTTTTACATTTTTTTGATTTTAAATCGCTGAATAAGCCCATATTTAGAGTCCAGATTAGTTTTTGAAGGGGACAATGACCAGTGCCATAATTATTTCTCGCTTCCGCCATATGCTTTATTGTCATCAAATTCCGAACAACTATCCTTCATAAATGTTTTCACAATTGGTTTCTTTTATCAACAAGATTGCAACAAAACTTATTGCAGAAACAGCCAAGCATACAATAAATGCACTCTGATACAATTCTGATGAATTAACACCACCTGACATCGAATCAATTATTCTACCCATGATAGTAGGCAAAACAGCTGCACCGAGAAATCCCCCCATATTAACTACAGATGTTGCGCTTCCAGCCAGACTCGGATGATTCAGTTCCTTCCCACAAGCCCAACTAAGAATGAATGCCGGTGTACTTAATCCCAATAATCCCATTACAATCCACAGGGAAGTTGATGACATTGAATCTATCATAAAAATAACACTGATCCAACAAATCAGATTAACACCGGAAAAAATCAGCATTGGCGGTTTTCTCTTCTTCATAGAGTCTGACAATATTCCAATGATTATACTGCCAACAGCAACTCCTAATATGGCTGCAGACATATAGTTTGCCGCTAAGCCTTTATCAACGCCATATACATCCATCAAATATGATTGTCCCCAAGTCCCTGTCAAAGCAATGAAACTACCATTACATGCAAAAAAAACAACGAAAGGCGGCCAGGTTCTTGGATTGCTTAGCACAGATGAAATCCCCTTAATTGGATTGCTCTTCTCCTTAAGTTGTGCCTCGCCGCAGTTATTGCTTTCAACTATAGCAGCAAGACCGATCTCCGTCGGACTGTTGCGAACAATCCGATAAACCACAAAAGCAAGGCAAATGGAAAGCAAGCCGATTGCAACAAAGGTACTTCTCCATGATATCCATCCGACAATTGCAACCAAAGGTGCCTGGGCAAGTATTCCCCCCATATTGCCAATGAAAGAAGTGATTCCGGTCATGGTTCCGAATTCATCCGGTTTAAACCATTCTGACAAGGTTTTCAAAATGGATACATAAACAACCGATACACCAAGACCTACTAAAATCCTTCCAAGGAATGCAATAGCGATAAATGGCGAAAAGCCGAATATCACTGATCCGATACCGGCAACGAATACTCCCATTGAAACTGTTTTTCTTGCCCCTATCGTGTCAGCTAAAATTCCCGATGGTATTTGCATAATCATGTATGCATAGAAATACATTGAGGATAGATTAGCAAAAGTCATTCCTGAGATGCCAAAAGTTGATATCAAATCATCCTTCACTACTCCTGCTGCCAATCTATGGAAGTATACAATCACATATGCGAATGCAAGCACAAACCATACTAAGTACTTGTATTTGCTTTTGCTTCCGGTTACAACTTCTTTACTGTAAATATCGCTCACTAAATGACCCCCTATATTTACCCTGCCTGCATGCAAACAGGCAGGGCTTTTAAACTCATTGGTCTTATCCGAAAACCAACGGGAAAAGACCTATCGATAGAACCGGTACAATAACTGACAAAGCAATCGCATAAATTAATCCGTATTTAAGTACTTCTTTAGGATTACACCACTCGTCGCCATAAATTACAGCAACGGTAGCAAAACTTGACGGGATGCAGAATGCCATTTGTGCTGTCATTGCAACCAATACTCCAACAGCGATCGGATTGGCTACACCTGTTGACAGTGCAACAGGAACTGCAGTGCTGACCATCATTAATCCGATTGGAACATTTTGTGAGAAGTTAGTTAAAATGATGGTTGTAAACGAAACAATCAATAAGAACATAAAACCAGACAACCCACTTACTACAGGAGATACAACACTTGCTGTCCAACTCGTGATACCCGCTTCCGGATGAACAAATGCTGTCGATATGAGCATTGCACCTGCAATAAGATAGATAACATTCCAAGGGATAGCTTTGCTGACACCTTCATTGAAATCCAACAGCGGTTCCCCATTGACATGGATAATCATCATAAGAATTGTAGCGATAAATGCCGGTATCGTAACATGAATCGAACCCAACGAACTTGTAATAAATGAACCGGGAGCAAATACTCCGGCAACACCTGGCAGAACCCAGATTGCGATAACAATCATATAAATTGCAACTGTCAGTTTTTCTTTAAAGTCCATAGGCTGTCCTTCATCTTTAAGCAACGTTTGAAAATCCTTACCATCAAATATTGACATGTCCGGCTTATAAATGAATTTAAAAATCGCTATCATAACCCCGAAACCGACCAATCCAACAGGGATGGCATATAGCATATATGTGAACATGCTTACTTGAGATCCTAGTATTTCTGCAGCTACACCTAAAATGATGATTACAAGCGGATGAGAAATCGGTGTCATACCAAATGCCAGGTTAATTGCAAACGTAACTCCGATAATCAACATGATTGGATATCTATCACCTTTTTTACAATCTAATTCCTTGAACATTTCATGACAAAGACTCAAGAAAAAAGCAATAAGTGGCATCGCATCAAGAACCAATCCAACTGCAAGCGCTGCAAACATAAATGAGATCGTAAATGTCCAAGGCCCTCTGTTTGCGAAAGGTCTTGACATGAACCAAAGCGTTACCCTTCGCGTAAACCCCGATTTAGTCAACGCATATGCCATCAAAAGATTCATTATTACAAAACTGGTAACCCAGTTTCCAACTGATCCCATAATGGTGTCATACATAGAAAACTGTGTTGTCAATGAGATAAGTACAATTGCAAGTAAACTAGGCCAAACCATATCGCAGAATGTCCATAGTATAACAATACCGATGAAAATACCCATAATTGTCATACCAAAAGATGTCATTGGCGCCGGTGCAGGAATGTACCCAAAACCGAACATGAATAGTAGTCCGATAATTACCCAAACAGGATTCTTAACTTCAATTGATTGCTTTGATTTTACAATTGATGTGTCCATACTTGTCCTCCAATACTTCTAGATTCATTGATGATTGTTTGTTAGTCCTTTCTTTACACCTATGCCGATCATAAACGATACAGATCAAATGGCATTATAGAAACTTCATCTAATTTGATTAATGTTCGTACTAAATAAGTGTAATGATTTCTTGACTGTAAGATTTCCAATCACTCTTACATGGTTTCGTTCCTTCAATCCATATTGCGGTATCAGGGAACTCAGCATATTCGATGGGAAGAATCATTCCTCTAAGGAATGTTGCTTTTACACCTTCGTCAGCTGTTGAGATAATTGGGTAGCTTCCTTCTTCATACCAAGCATCGCCTTCTTTGCGATTGTCCGATTCCTCGGCTATATAGCCCTCGATTTTAAGATTTCCAGCTTTGAGACAACGTATTCCTGATCCTGGATGTGAATGCAGGCCTGTTGAACCCATATGGTTGATAATCGCATCAAGTCTGAATAACCATTTTGTTCGCGGTGCCATTTCAAACATTCTCACTTCTCTTGATAACGCAAGTGTAGATTCAATACCTTCGCCGACTGCAAGATTTTTCTCTTCTTCAGCTCTTACTACGTCCCAACGCCAAAGCACCAAATCATCGCTCATCGGTTCGATGATTGCAATATCAGTAGTGTATACCGCCTCATCTTCAGGACATAGCTCACCATTTACCTTAACCTCGCCACGAAGTACATAAATGGCACTGTGTTGTGCTTCTAATGTAACCTTGCTCGCACCTTTTGAAAATTTGTCTTGATATAATCTCAAGTTATACATTTTACCTTCCTCCTTAAATGATTTATAATCTCGCTATATTTCAACCGTATATCGGTTTGATTTTTCATATCACGGCAAATTCTATGTTAATCCCATTATATGATTTTTGCTATGCTGTTGCTTTTATCCTATTCTTTTTGCCTTGTTCAAGGCCCTTCTTGAAAGCCTTTTCATTAAGTGGTAACAGCTTAGGTTTCTTGGCCAATACTTTCAAAACAGTATCAAGAATGATTTGGTCATCAACAGCTTGTGTATACCCGATATATGCGCCTAACATGATGATATTAAGCACTTTTAAATTGCCCAATTCCATCGCCATCTCAGTAACAGGCACTTCTACAACAGTAATGTCATCTCGCTCGATTTCGCTTGTTACAATTGAACTATTTGTAAAAAGCACTCCCTCTGATTTCAAGTTCGGCGAAAATTTTCTGAATGAAGGATCGTTCATGACAATAAGTTCTTCTACTTTAGCTGGTTTAGGCGATCCAACTGGTTCGTCAGACATAACAACAAAACAGTTTGCAGTTCCTCCTCTTTGCTGCGCTCCGTATGAAGGGAAGAAAGTAACCTCTTTATCTGTGTTGTCACAAACAGCCAGTGACAATAGTTTTCCCATCATCATCACACCCTGACCACCAAATCCTGCAATCATAAGATTCTTTTCCATTATTCCTCCTCCTGTCGGTCTCTTACAACACCAAGTGGAAACTCAGCAAACATCCGCTCTTCCATGAAATCCAAACACTTAAGAGGACTTGCTCCCCAGTTAGTCGGACAGCTAGTTACAATTTCAATCATTGAAAATCCTCTTCCGTCAATTTGATTCTGGAATGCTTTTTTCAAGGCTTTACGCGTTTTGATTACGTTCCGAGGTGTGTTGCATGAAACGCGATCGAGATAAATAGGTGCTTCCAACTGATTGAGGATTTCACACATGTGCATCGGAGAACCGTGTTCTTCTGGATTTCTTCCATTTGGTGTCGTGGTTGATTTCATACCGTTCAGTGTAGTTGGTGCCATTTGACCACCTGTCATACCGTAGATCCCGTTATTTATGAAAATAATCGTTACATTCTCACCTCTGTTGGCAGCATGCATTGTTTCTGCAAGACCAATTGAAGCAAGGTCACCATCGCCTTGGTATGTAAAGACAAATGTATCCGGATTGGCCTTCTTTACTCCTGTAGCAACCGCGCATGCTCTACCATGTGGCGCAGTTGTAACATCGTAAGCAACCGCTTCCTGAGCAAGACCACAACATCCGATACCAAGTACGCATGCAGCATCTTGTTCTATATTCATTTCCTCAAGAAGTTCACCGATAATTTTAAAAACTGTACCATGCATGCACCCAGGACAAAATCCAAGCACATTGCCATTTAGTGTTTTTGTTCTTGTGTAAACAGCCTTTCTAACTTGAGATTCCATTCTATTTCTCCTCCCCGATCAATGCATGAACACTTTGGATGATTTCTTCTCTTCTTACAATTTCACCACCACTGCGCAAGTATGTTTCGATTCTACCACGTTGCTTTACAGCCAACTCAACATCGTAAACCATCTGCGCGGGAATACTCATCTCCACATCAAGAATTGCTTTTAAGTTGGAATAATCAATGTTATCAAATGCTTTCTTAGGGAATGGAGATATTCTCTTAGGTCGAATCATACCTACCTTATGCCCCTCTTGTCTGAGGATCTCCATGGAACTTTTTGTGATTCTAGCTGCCATTCCAAATGCCACAAGGACAATCTCAGCATCATCGAGGTAGAGTTCTTCAACATCTGTGTCTTCTTCTTCCCAACGCTGATACATTGCATTATTTTCAATACACAGTTTTTCCTGATCTTCAACTGACCAATAGCCAGGTACGATAAATGATTTCTTCTCTTCATGCGCATGACCGATTAGCGCCCATTCTTTTTGCTCTTCTTTTAACTGTTGAACTTCTTTTTCAGTTCTCATCTCCGGAAGAACAACTGGCTCCATCATAGCGGCAAGCATTCCATCTCCAAGTATCAATACCGGATTTCTATCTCTTTGCGCCAGATCAAATGCATCATATGTCATATCAACGGCTTCTTGAACAGTAGCAGGTGCCATAACGATCATTCTAAATCCACCATTACCGCTTGCCTTCGTTGCTTGATTGTAATCTTGCTGAGCAGGATGAATTGTACCAACTCCAGGACCCCCTCTTTGCATATTGATATAAACCATTGGGATTCTTGCAGTTGCACAGTATGAAATGCCTTCACTTTTCAAGCTGATTCCAGTTGATGCTGAAGATGTCATAGAACGAGTCCCTGTTGAACCTGCTCCATAAACCATGTTCACGGATGCCAATTCACTTTCACCTTGTACGAATTTACCATCTACCTCCGGCAATCTGCGCGCCAAGTATTCAGGAATCTCATTTTGTGGCGTGATTGGATAACCTGCGTAAAAACGAAGACCCGAACGTACTGCCGATTCAGCAATGGCCTCGGTTCCTTTCATAAAAACTCTTTTCATCATTTCCCCCCCTATCTATATACTTCAAAAACAGCGTCAGGACAGACCTGCGCACACATGGCACATCCTATACAATCCCCCTCGCGGACAGCTTGTACATGAGGATATCCCATTTCGTTAACAATTTTACCAATTTCCAGAACATTTTTCGGACAGTATTTCACGCAGTAGCCACAACTTTTGCAGCGCTCACTACTTATAATAAGTTCCACCATTATATTCTTCCTCCTTGTTGGTTTTGTTTTTTAATGAAACCAGTTCTTGAGTTTCAAGCCACGGATATTTCAAATATAGTCGA
>Ga0209943_1001496_pt1 | contig 14140 bp, 9 predicted proteins | sample SalPonR1_B_D2_MG_FD_185698 | JGI IMG/M metagenome (GOLD analysis project Ga0209943, IMG submission 185698) | Salt pond soil microbial communities from South San Francisco under conditions of wetland restoration - Salt Pond MetaG R1_B_D2_MG... ... | reverse complement strand
TTCGGCTTATTGTCGGCTACGACCGGTCTCGACATACTGGTCCCTCCATGATCGATCATTGCGGCACGCGATCCGCTGATGCTGCCGGACAGAAAGACTGCCCTGCTGGTATTGCTTGCCAGACAGCTCTTTGACGCATCTCATGGCATTCTCTTTCGAAAGCACGGCGACAGGATCACCGGCCATTTCAACACGTCCCGAGAGAATGATGAAATCATCGCCCCGCCGGATGACCACAAGGCGGGCATCCTCGGGCCAGTCCTCCATCGCGTGCAGCTGATCGACTGACTCGCCGTTGACCGGCGAACTTTTCTTCACCATGAATTCGGCGATTTCGACGCCGCCGCCCAGGTCGAGGAAGTCCTGGACGTTGTATCGACGACGGAGAAACAGAGCTGACGAAATCGATCTACAGCACGCACCCTAAGTTGATATCGAACGAAGCGTTGATGGCCGCAGTTTCACCTGTTCTCACACTTTCAACCTGGGCTACAACCTTGCCTGCAAGCCGACCATTCATAGCCCGCCCTTCATTAGTTTGAACCGTCACGGTTCCCGTGCCGATGAAATGGTTGGCGACGTTATTATTGATCCTGGGATCAAAAACCATTCCGTTGGTCCAGTCGACCTTTGTTATCGGAGCCGCGCCGGTCAGTCGTCCCGTAGGCAGGTCGCCCGTTTCGAACGAAAAATGGAAAAAATCCGGCTGCATGGCTTTTGACGTGTCTGAAAACCCGAGACCCATGCGCCCGCCGCCGCACCCTCCCGTTAAAATGAGGTCCTTTTCCTCGTAGTCGTATCGCTTTTGCACGTCGCCGGCCGCACGGAAATCAAAAGCATTGATATTCGGTTTGAACTCACTCCGCGCCCTTTGATCGTTGGCACCGTCTGCGGATGGAACGTCTGGAGCAATCGACGTCTTTCCTTGTTGAGCCTGCCGGTCTTCGCAGGCACTCAATAGAAGCAGGAAAGCGATGCAAACTGCAGTTCGAGGCTTCATGGCAGGCCTTTTCCTCTGGTCGCGTTTTCAAGTGAACGTACGGGTACTCGCCAGCTGCATTCGCAGCGCCACGCTGCGAACTTCATACCCTGGTCCCGCTAGGGCATGATTGGCGGTTTGCCGAGGAGCGCGGCGAGGGATTTCAAGATTTCCTCCGGATGGAAGGTACCCATGTTGTTCTACCCAGCGCGGGTCATGAGGTCCTGGCAACGACTGCGGACAGCTTGTCACGGAGCCAGACCAGGTCCTCCTCGGAAGCGCCGCCGGCGGCGCGCTTCTCATTCCTGGCGGTCGATATAAGCAGTTCTTTTCCGGACAGGCGTGGCGTTTTTTTGCTATCCAGGGTCTCGGTATCGCGATCCCTGATGGTGATCGCCGTTATCGCCGCGAGCGGCATGGTGAAGCTGCGCGAGGACACCATAGGATCAACGTAGCGCAACGCCTCGTGCGTCACTGTGAGCTGCCGGGGCTTCGCTCGCTCGGCGTAGCGGATGCCGTAGACGACACCGCCAAACAACAGCCCGCCCAGGACTGATCCGAGACTGAAGGTTACCAGGCCGGCGACCAAAAGCACGACGCCAGCGGCGCTCAACGCCCATAAGATTGGCTTCGGTGTATTGCCGGCACGTATCAGCACCTGCAGTTCCTGCGACTCCGGATCCCCGGAATCTCCGACCGTCCGCACAGCGAGGGAGGACGGTGGTTTCGCGCCCGGGTCGGCGTCCATCGTGCCTTCGCCGGCGGGTTGCTCAAGGGGCGCGTTGACCTCACCCGGCGCGCTCATGACTTCCGCGCCGTCCCGCGCATCGATGGCCGGCAGCTCGAGCAGAGCCGCGAACGCTTCCCAGCGCGCCTTGGGCTCGTCCGCAGCGCCCTGCTCGGCGAGCCGCGCCGCCTCGGCTCCGAGTTCGGCCCGGTCTTTCTCGGTGGGCTCTTTCGTGGTCAAGGCCTTGCTCGCCAGCGCCAGCGTCGCCATTCTGTCGGCTTTGCCGGTTTCGCGAGCGAACAGCGGAACGGTTTTACCGACGTCGGGGTGAACGAGCTCGATGACGTGCCGGTACCGCGTCTTCACGCGGTCCGACGCCCTCTCCTCGTGGATAGCGAAGCGTTTCCAGCGAACTCCCTTGTAGCTGGCCAGAGCTTCGGTCCATTCGCGTTTTCCAAGAGGCGTCCGTGAGCGAAAATTAACATGGTTCCGATCCACGCTTATGCTGGCTCCCTTGCCAAGCGCGCCGAAGAGTGCGCGCGCGCCATAGAGCAGGGCAACCACGCCGACTGCCACGGGAAGCCACTGGCGTGCCGGTGAATCGGCGCCGCCGACCAGGTAGTCCGGAAGCATCGAGTTCAAGTTCAACGCAAAAATCAAAAGCGCCACGGCCAGGCTGGCGTTGAGGATGACGGCCTTGGGAGACGGTGACACCCTAAGGCTGATCGGCAGCTCCCCGTCAGCGCTTAACCGCTTTATGTCCAGTCCGTCATAGTGGCCCTTTGCCATATCCAGTGCCCTCTTGTCGCTCGGTTTTTTGCGGTCACCCTTCCATGAGGTGACTAGGATCCGCCGGCAATTTGCCAGAGTTTCACGGTCAGGGATTTCCCGCCCTCGCTGGAGTAGGTGACCGCCGTCGCCGCAAGGTAGCGCCCGTTGGGACTGACGCTGACCGCGTGGATGCGCGCCGGGAATTTCCCGTCGCCCCGGGGAAACGCATCGAGTTTTTCGGCGGACTCAAAGCCACCCAGCTCGCCGAGAAGAATCACGTTGTCTACGCCTTCCTGGCTGCCCATGCCCGCGTACTCGACAAGAAACAGGTGCCGACTGTCTGGCGCCCAGGCGCCGTAGCGGGCTGTCGGCAGATCGTCATGCATTTCGCCGGACTCGAGGTCCCAGATACGTGCAACAACGCCCTCCTCGGTGCCGCCGAGCACCAGCATGTAGGCTTCATCAGCACTGAATTGCAGGTTGCCGGGCATAAACCCGTCGGCCGACAGCGAGGCCGCCGTTTCCCCGGTCGGAAACTGCCGGACCACGACTTCGGAGCCGGCCTCAGCAAAGCCGCTTACATAGGCAAGGTGATCGCCGCTCCCCGACCACGCAAGGCGGGTGGGCTGCACAGCCGACGCCCAGGGGTCGCCGCTGCGGGATGTTGCGTCGCCGGAAACCAGGCCCTGCGTGGTCTGGAAGTAAATGGAATGCGAGTCCCGCTCCCGGTTGACGATCGCGATGACAGGCTCAGCGGGATGAAAGGCCATGCCGGCAACCCTCACCCGGTCGGCGACCCTCGAGATGGCGACGAAATCCGGTTGCGTGAAAAAGTAATCCTCCGCGGGCGGTCTGCGTTCCAGGCTCGCGGCGAGCGGCAGCAGGGCCGGATAACTCTCGGCAACCAGCTGCCATGCGCCGTCGTGACTGATCGACATATTGAGAGTGCCGCTGTTGCGCGCCCCGGACACCCACAGCGGTTCCAGCTCGGGCAAGGACAGGTAGGTGGCGCCATCCGTCTCGCCGACAGCCAGAAAATGGCCGTTGGGATCCCAGCGCAAAAAATCGTCGGCCGCGGAATTCAGTTCTTCGATTTTTGTCTGCGCGACGAGTTCCAGGTCATCGAAGCTGCCGCCGAAGCGCGACGTCCACGCGCGTGCGCCCGGCCCCGCGGGACGCTGTTCCGGCGCTTTCATATCGACCGGCATTCTCGAGGCTGCGCGCCAGGCCTCTGGTGTCGGGTTGTCGACCTTCCAGCCGGCCTCTGTCGGCACCAGCGTGGCCTTCTGTCGCAGATCGATGCGCTTGCCTTCTTCCGTGCGGCGCGCGCCGAGCACGAGGTCCAGCTCGTCGTCGTCCCGGCTCGCGGATACGAGGTAAAAGCCGCCCGCCGGAGTCTTCAGGCGCTCGGGGTTCCGCGGGTTGAGCACCTGCTTGGCGATCATCGCCTGGCGCTCAGGCGGCAGGGCTTCAAACTGTTGGACCATGCCGGGTTGCAGGAACGGGTACAGATCCCGCATGTCGGTAGCACTCTCCCACGCGGTAACGAACTCACGGTAGGTCTCGAGAGCTGCACTCGTCTCGTCCGAGACGGCCGGACCACCGGGGACAATGCCCGCCACCATGATGGCCAGGATTGTTGTTCGGATTTGTCGGACTTGCATGAACTGGTTCCTCCCTTGTTGCAGTTCCACCGACGCTGACGGCTGCGAGCCGGCCCGAATTACTCGTAGAGTTTTTCCACCCACCCACAGATCAGGCGCATCCCTACGGCTTTCGTTGAGTCATCTGCCGCAATTCCCGAATGGTCGAACTTCCTTAGCAACGTTGACACCAGCAGACAATTGGCTCAATAAATCGATTACCTATTTTTTGAATGTGCATCGGTACACCCAAACTTGGGGGCGAGACCGGGTCTGTGAATGTTCACCCTGTCCTCCGTGCCTGAGTACTGGGGCCCGCATACTACTTATCCGCGGCTGCTATTCGCTGAGGATGCTTTCTCCCCCGCAGCAACCAAAGCGCGAACGGCATGACCAGCCAGAGCATGGAATACCTAAGCGCCCAGAAGCGCTGTGCCTTAACCGCCACCACGTCAGGCGGCGGAGCCACTATCGATATGGCGAGTACGCCTTTCTGTTTGCGGCACCCGGCCCCGCACCCAGTTTTGGGCGTGCCGATAAACATTCAAAAAATAGGCAACTGATCTGTTGAGTCAATTGTCTGCTGGTGTCAACGTTGCTGACGATGTTCGAGCATCCGGGAATTGCGGGCAATGAATCAAAAAAGAGACCGTTTGGCGGGAATACTATTTGTCGCCCTTTGCCTGGCAACTTCTGCCACTTACGCCCACGAAATGCCGTCTGGCCTGATCGTGCACATGCCCTTCGACGGGTCGCTTGAAAACCGGGGGAGTTATCCGGCAACGGCACAGTGGATTGGCGAGGGCGGCGCTTCGGCAACATCGCAACCGGAATTCCGTGAAGGGCGTTTTGGCCAGTCGCTCTACTTTGCGGGCGATGCGGCTGTTCGCCTGCCGATCGATACCGGCAAGGACATCTACCCCCGGATCACTGTCACCGCGTGGGTCTTTCTTGAGGAGGGGTCAACGAACGGGTATGTGCTGTCACGAAATTCGAGAGCCGGCCCGACATTGCGGGCGTCCACCAGTGAGGTGAGCGCTTCCGGGTATCACGCTGGCTTGAGCGGGACTGTTGCGCAAGGCAGCTGGGTTTTCATGGCCGCCGTCTATGACACAACGCAAGGCTCACTGCGTTTTCACTTTGGCGACCCCCGACGTCAACAGACCGACTCCCCATCGGAAGACAGCGACTCGCCCGTTATGTATACGTGGATTGGCAGCTGGAACGACACGCTGCAGGGCGTGCTGGCCAACATCCGAATCGATGACCTGCGTATCTACGACAGCGCTTTGAGCCAGGATGAGCTGGTCGCGGTCTGGAGCGGCGAAGCCGCCGCGCAAACGGGGACCACATCGGGATCGACGGCAGCATCCGGCCCGCTGCTCGGCACCCCTGATCTCTCCGCTGCCGACGGCGGTCCGCAGGTCTCGGGCAGTGTCTCGGCCCCGGCGGCCGAACTCGCCGAGGACGTCGAGCAAGCACAGCAGGCAACACCGCAAACGTGGTCGGCCGCGACGCACGAGTACCAGGCCGAGGTCGAGGGGGAGTTTATGGAATTGGACCCTGATTCAGGCACTGGCGCTGCGGAGAGTGGCAACCAGCCGGCGGAAGAGCGAAAGATCGTTGGGTGGCAATTCTCTTCGGACGATGTCAGCACGTCCGCTGTTTCAGGTGAAGTCGGCTCGACGATCGAAAATCTTGATCTTCGTGATCCGCATACTGGCATCTACCAAATTGGGATTACTGAAAGAAATAACGTTCCGTGTATCGTCAGGATTTCCGGGGAAAACATTAGTGACCATACCGACAAGTGCGGCTCTGTTTTCGCCGGTTCCCAACGTCTTTCGGCATACATAGACGGTGTCGCTACTGGCATCGCTGTCTGCTCCAACAGGCTGGCCAATAAGCGCGTCAAGGGTATCCAGCTAAGAGGCAGAGTTATTAATGCAGACGGTACGCTGGGCGCTGACGAGTTTGTCGACTCCCGAGAACTGACAAACTGTGCGGAATGGCGCACGCCTTCTCTCTGCCCGCAGGGTTATGCTGGGACAGGCGTTCGCGCGCATTTTAATGATCAGGGACTATCGCATTCATCCGACGAGCTCGTAGGATTGCAGCTCAAGTGCCGGCGCATATTAGAGGTCTACCAATAGAAAAGATCGGTGCTTGAGGATTTCGAGAGACACGGCAATGTATAGCGACACCGCGAATTGAGAGACCCGTTTACCAGGGCGTACCGGCGATACTTTATGCCCTGCCTCCGCAGACTGGAGAGACCCGGTCGAATGCGACCTTTTCAAGATATGCGGCTGAGTACCCGCGCGGAATAACGACGCAATGACAACTCGAAACAAAGCAAGAAACTGGTCCTGGGTCCTCCTCTTCACACCTGCACTGTTCCTGGCGTCGTCACTGGCTGGCTGCGACAGGCAGGACGCGTCTTCCAGACAATCGATGGCAAAAAGCGCAACGGTCACGTCCAGCGCGCCCGAGAGTTCTTATGCCGCGGGCACGGTTGAGTTCTTCTCCGATCTTCCGGGTGCTGAGGACGTGCCGGTAGCTGAAATGGGCGACCTGTACTTCAAGCTGCTGACGCGCGTAACAGCAAAGGTCCGGGCTGTCCGTGGCACAGCGGCTGCGGAGGCGACGATGGATATCATTCGTTACGCTCGCAGGGAAGCACAGATTCTCGAGGATAGAAGCGAGGCGCTGGCTGAAGAGGAGCGCAAAGACTTGTTCGGTGATGCCGTAACGACGATGACCTACGCCCAAAGCCAGTACAAGCGAGCCGTCCGAAGTATTCAGAACAGGGAAAGCGGAAAGCTGGACGACTTTGTTGAATTCGCCGCTGAGCCGTGGCCGTCAATCCAGCGATGATGAAGCGACCTGGTCTTGTCTGTTTCCTGCCTATTCGACCTCGATGAGCCACGGCTCGTTCTGGGCCCTGAGCATGGCTTCCATCCGGTTCTCCACGCCCAGCTTCCTGAGAATCGACGACACGTGATGTTCGACCGTTCGGCGCGAGCGGGATAAGGCCTTTGCGATTTCCGGGTTGGACTGCCCTTCAGCGAGCAAGGACAGCACCGCCTGCTCCTTGTTCGTGAGGCCAGCCGGATGATTGCGGGAAGCCTTGTACGGACCGCGCTTCCGTTTCGGCAGTTGGTCAGCGAGTCCCAGTTGCTCGGCATTCAGGTTGATATGCGCCTCGAGCGCCTCAGCGCCGAGATCGCGGGCGATGTCCAGGGCTTCAGCCATCTCTCCGAGTTCTATACCACGCGCCATCGTGAGTGCGGCCGACAACGTTGCGCCGAGGTCCATCCATGCCTTTGTCGATTTGTGTCGCGCGCCTTTGAGTTCCAGCGCGTATGGCTTCGGCGGTGACTCGGCGAATACGGCCGGCACTTCGAAGCCGAGGCGTTGCCCCCAGACCGCGAGTTCCGCGCGATGCCAGGCGTGCATGTTGTCGGCACCGATTGACAGCAGCTCGTTGAAGCTCTCCTCGGCCATCCGCGGACGCTCGGTCAGCCAGCCGTGAAGGATTCGCGTGAGATGCACCGGGACGATGTGCTGTGGCTCCTCGGTGGCGACTGCGTGCTCGACAGCATCGCTGAGCGTCTCCTCGGCGTCCCCGGAACCTGTTATCACAAGTACCCGGGCGAGAACGAGTCGTGCCGGTAGTTTCATCAGCAGTGTCAGTCGATCCAGCGCCAGCACTCCGCGCGCAATTGTTTCGGCATCCTGGAGCCTTCCCTGCTCGCAGCGAAGCTGAGCCTGCCGGCCAACGAGGTAGTGGGTCCAGGAGTCCAGATCGTTCTGCGTGTCGAACGCGATGCCCTCCGACGTGATGCGCTCGGCCAGCTCGAAGTCCTTGAACTCGACGGCATATTCGGAAAGGTTCGTGTACACCCTGGCGGCATGTTCGTGATAGGCGTTATCGCGCGCGATAGCGAGGCTCTCGTTCAGCCGGTCGATGCCGCTAGCGTCGCCGCGAAACGCCTCTGCGGTGCCGACGTTGCAGAGCGCGTGTGCCCGAATCTCTGGCTTGTCCAGTTCCTCGGCCAGCGCCAGCGCCTTTTCGCCCCACTCGATCGCATCCGGCATGTTGTCGTTGAGCATGTGCAGCTGCGAGCGAAGGCTGTACGCCATCGCCCTTTCAGCACTCGGCGGAGTGTCCTCCAGCAGACGTACGGCCTCGTCGGCGAAACGGCTGGCCTCGGCCGACTCCGCCCGGTACCAGTGCAGCCTCGAGAGCCAGCGCAGGTTCTCGGCGACTTTCTCCGTCCGGCCGAGCGCCCGCCACAAGGTGATCGCATGCCGTCGCGCGTCTATAACCTCGTCGTCGATGCGCAGTGACAGGCCCGCCTCGTAGGCCCAGCGCTCGTAGATTTCCGCGGCCAGTTCCGGCTCGGCTTCATCCACGAAGTGAAGTGCCGTCAGGAGGTGAGCGGCAGCTTCCTGGTGCGCGCCCACCGCCGCGGCGCGTTTTGCCGCCTGCGGGGCGTATTCGAGCACGCGCTTGCCGTCGAGCGCCCCGGCGGCGTGTTGCACGAGCTGGTCGAGTCGAGGCTCGACATCTTCCGCCTCGGTCAGGGCAGACAACAGCCGTGCATTTATTTCGCGTTGCCGCGTTGGCGGCAACCGCGCAATCGTCGCGAGGCGCGCGAGCTCATGCCGAAAACGCAGGCCGCCGCCGTCGTCCTCCAGCAGCAGCCTGCGGCCGATGGCCGCCATCGCAAACAGCTCGCCGTCATCGCCGAACAGGGGCTTTAGAATCTGTGACGGGATCGAACCCGGTAGCAGGCTCAGCATCTCGAGGAACCCACGTTCGGCCGGCGAGAGCTGGGACAGACGCGTATTGACAGCCTCTTTGATCGAGGCCGGTATGTGCTGCTCGGCACTGCCGCCACTTGCGATCAGCTCATTGACAAAAAACGGATTGCCACCGGTGACCTCGTAGAGACGGCCGACGCCGGTTTTGAAACCCGACGCTGCGCAGAGTCTATCGACACCTTCCGGGGTCAGCGGCTTCAGGTCGATGGCGTACGTGCAGGCACGCGGCAGCGTGTTCAGTATCGGCGCCAGGGGATGTTCATCGTCAACTTCGTCGTTGCGAAAACTCAGGATGATCACCGCAGGGATAAGCGCGATCCGGCGGCCGAGGTACTTGAGCAGGTCAAGCGTTGCATTGTCGGCCCAGTGCACATCCTCGATGACCAGCATAGCCGGGTTGTCTGTCGAGCTCAGTTCTTCGACGATTCTCCGATGCAGCGCTGCGGTTCCGGTGCCGTCCCGCAGCAGGTGCCGGGTCTCGTCGCTGAGCCCCCCGGCCATATCGTGCAGCGGCCCTAAGGGCTGTGGCGTAAAGAGCGCGTCGCAGCCGCCCCAAAGGAAGCGAACCTCGTCATTCATCCGCTCCCGGGCCGCGTTCAGCAAGGTAGTTTTCCCAATGCCCGCCTCTCCCCTGACGAGCGCCAACGATCCGCGACCGGCGATCGCTCGCTCGCGCAGCTGCCGAAGCGTGCGCATGGGGCCCTGGCGTTCGATCAGCACAGGCAATCCCCTGATCTGTCGCCCGCCAAAGACACTTCTGCAGCCAAGATCATCCCATCAGCATACCCACCTTTTGCGCGAAATTCGGGTGATGCGCTACCAAATTTAGGTGAACGTAGCCCGGAAATCACCCTGGCCGGTAACAGAATTTGCGCAAATGCTGTCATTGGTCATGCCGCAACGCTTACGATTTCCTCGGTGTTCCTACGGAGATTCAGGGGTCGAAATCGAGCTCTGCTTCCAGAGAATCCGCTTCGTCGGCAAACGCCTTTTTTTCTTTTTCGGTTTTCTGCATGTCCTCTGCCGCTTCTTGGAAAGCCTCGGCATCCGCCTGCATTTTCTCCTGTGCTGCATCCTTCATGGCATTGCGCTCGTCGAGGTAGGCGTCTACTTCGTCACCCATCGACATGTAGAGTTCCGAGGCGCGTTCCCGTCGAGGCGTGTCCTTCGCAATGTAGAAATAGTCGCCCGCTTCCTCGTAGCCGTTCTGTCGAACGGTCGGCAGCAACGAAGTGTCATTACCGATGGTCATAAACGTTTGGCCGCGCTCTGCGGCAACGGAAATGGCGGGTGCGAGTTCGCTGCGGTCATTGAGCAAATCCAGCCACGTGATAGCGCTACGCAGCATTTCTTTGGAATCATCCGTACGACGCAGCTTGCGTGTGACTTCCGGCGGCGTCGGTTTTTCGGCTTTGACACCCGTCACCGCTTCCTGGACGGAGGCCCAGTTCTCTTCGCTGTACTGCTTTTCGAGGTCGCTCAACGGGCTTGCAAAATGATTGGCCTCCAAATTCAGTATAGCCTCTGCATTTTGGCGAATTTTCTTTTTATACAAGGGGATAAGCTCATTCCGGAAGCGTGATTGCAGTTCCAGTTCGCGCGCAATCGGCGCGTAGTTGGACAACGGCGCCGTGTGCCGCTCGATGTCACCCATCGTGAACGTAAAGCGTCCCTCCCCGTCGACGCTACCGCCGTAAAAGGCCATGAAATAGTCGTATTCGGCCGGCGCGTTGCGGAGCATCCTCTCGACCTCATCGGCATTCATCGCGCTGATGTACCAGCCGATCGCGCTCCTGGACCGCCACCGGTTCGGCCCATCGTTCGGCCCCGATGTCTGTTGCCACACAATGCCGTTGGCCTCGGCTTTTTTGCCCATGGCCGTGAAAATACGTTGCCGCAGGTCAAAGTAGCGGCCGTATGTCTGCTCGCCGAGTGCTCGCGGTGTGATTACGGCGAGTCCCCGACCATGATTCTCCGTGGCAGCCCTGCCGGCAGATTCCAGAAACCGATGCGCCGTTGCCAGGTCGTTCAGTTGCAATGCCTGATCTGCCTTGTCCATGCGGCTATTGGCCAGCTGGATGGTTTCCGCTGACACCAAAGTATCGGCCTGCGAGACGCCGAAAAGCATGGTCAGCATCGCCAGCACCAGGAGTCCCGATTGTTTCTGCAGGTATTGGTACATTGAAGCCCCTTGTCCTGTTTGTCCGACTCGAAAACTGAGTCTAGATGTCAAGCCTCGCTCGCCGAAAGCGGCGACTTTACTGGCTACCCGCTTGCGGTAGAGTCAGTCTGCAGACTAAAGAATCAATCATGGGGGACTAAGATGCCAAGACGAGGAGCTTTAGTTTCACTGCTAACGGTCGCTTTGATTGCCCCCGCGAGCGCATGGGGGTTTGGCAGTACCATCGCGGTCGGTATGAACGAGGCCGCTGGCGTCCCTGCGCCCACTACGCCGTTCCGTGCCAGCGCGACCCTGGAGACTGATGAACAGAATATCGATCTCACGATTTACTACACGCCAGGGTTCACGCGCGACGAGATGCAAATAGGGCCGCAGAACATGGTGATGCTCAACGACCTTTCGACCGGAAAAATGAGAACGCTGATGCCTCAGGGCATATACATGGAGTTCGAGTCCGGAACGACGAGTGAACAGATCCAGGAGTTCAAGCTCATAGAGCGCACAGTGGTCGGCAAGGAAGAGTTCAACGGCTTCGACACGACGAAATACAAGGTGATCTACGAAGGTCCGGACGGCAAGTACGGCGGTTTCTCGTGGTTTACCGATGACAATATCGCGGTACGCGCCTTCATGGTGTCCGAAGAGGACGGGGAGAAGCAGCGCGTCCAGTTCCAGATCAAGGAGCTCGAGCGCAGTCCGCAGCAGATGTCGCTTTTCCAGGTGCCGTCGAACTATCGCAAGCTGGATATCGGCGGCTTCGACCTGTCGTCCATGATGCCGGGAGCGGCCGGACAGGCGCCCGCGGCTGCCGCTGCACCGTCCGCACGGCCGAAGTCTTATGCCAACCCGGCGCCGGGCGGTGACGCCGTTTTGCAAATGGTGCAGCAGAACCTGAGTGCGCTCGGATACAACACTGGTAACACCGACGGTCTGCCGAGCACCGAGACCACGATTGCGATTTCGCAGTTCCAGGCAAAGAAAGGCGTCGAGGTGACCGGTGAAGCCTCTCCGCAGCTTGCCGGCATGCTTGCCGCCGAGGCCGGCCAGCAGGGCGGCGACTCATCCGGTGCGGTGCAAATACGTACCAACGACCCGCAGGCATTGCAGGCGGCACGCCAGGAATGCCTTCAGCAGAAGATCGCTGCCGCGCAGGAGAAGAAGAAAAAGAAACGCGGCTTCGGCAGCCTGCTGCGAGCCGCGTCTCGCGTCGCGGCGGGCGGCGCGGCGGACGGTCTCGGTGAAATCGCGGGTGATCTTTACGACGCGCACGCGACGCTCGATGACCTTTCATCGGCGGCCAAGGATCTCGGCGTCGCCCAAAGCGATATCGAAGCCTGCCAGAACGCGTATTGATCGATCGCAGCTCGCAGCGGGAACACAGGACGAATACAGCCCTGATCTCGCGGCCTCAGGTGGCCGGCTCACGTAACGGCACCGGTGCCCAGGTCACTCCCACTCGATGGTCGCCGGCGGCTTGCCCGAAATATCGTAGGTGACGCGGGAGATGCCGGCGATTTCGTTGATGATGCGCCGGCCCACGAGGTCGAGGAACTCGTAGGGCAGATGCGCCCAGCGCGCGGTCATGAAGTCGATGGTTTCCACCGCGCGCAGTGCGACCACGTAGTCGTAGCGGCGTCCATCGCCCATCACGCCCACGGAGCGCACCGGCAGGAACACGGCGAAAGCCTGGCTGACCTTGTCGTAGAGGCCGTGATTGCGTAGCTCGCTGATGAAGATATGGTCGGCCTGGCGCAGCAGGTCGGCGTATTCCTTCCTCACTTCGCCGAGGATGCGCACGCCCAGGCCGGGGCCCGGGAAGGGATGACGGTAGACCATGTCCCAGGGCAGTCCCAGCTCCAGGCCGATCTTGCGCACCTCGTCCTTGAACAACTCGCGCAGCGGCTCTACCAGCTGCATGCGCATGCGCTCGGGCAGGCCGCCGACGTTGTGATGCGACTTGATGACGTGCGCCTTGCCGGTGCTACCGCCCGCCGACTCGATGACGTCGGGGTAGATGGTGCCCTGCGCCAGCCAGTCGATGTCCTCGAGCACCTGAGCCTGCTCGTCGAACACTTCGATGAACTCGCGGCCGATGATCTTGCGTTTCGCTTCCGGGTCGCTCACCCCCGCCAGCGCGTCCAGGAAGCGCGCCTCGGCGTCCACGCGGATGACCCGGATGCCCATGTGGCGCGCAAAGGTGGCCATCACCTGGTCGCCTTCACCATGGCGCAGCAAGCCGTGATCGACGAACACGCAGACCAGCTGGTTGCCGATCGCGCGGTGCAGCAGGGCCGCCACCACCGAGGAGTCCACGCCGCCGGAAAGCGCCAGCAGGACCTTGTCGCCCCCCACCAGCGCGCGAACGCGCGCGATGCTGTCCTCCACGATGTTGCCCGGCGTCCAGTCCGACGCGCAGCCGCAGATGTCGTGTACGAAGCGCGACACGATGCGCGTGCCCTGGCGCGTGTGCGTGACCTCGGGATGGAACTGCAGGCCGTAGAAGCGCCGGCCGTCGTCGGCCATGCCGGCGAGCGGAGCGCTGTCCGTGCCGGCGATGGCGATGAAACCGGGCGGCAGGCTTTCGACCCGGTCGCCGTGGCTCATCCAGACATCCAGCTCGGCGGCGCCGTCGTCGCCGGCATGGTCCTCGATGTCATCCAGCAGGCTGGAGGCGCCGGTGACCTTGACGCGCGCGTAGCCGTACTCGCGCTGCTCGGAGCCAGCCACCTCGCCGCCCAGCTGGGCCGCCATCGTCTGCATCCCGTAGCAGATGCCCAGCACCGGCACGCCCAGGTCGAAGACGGCCGACGACACGCGCGGTCCCTCCTCGATGGTGACCGACTCGGGACCGCCCGACAGGATGATCCCCGCCGGCGCGAAGGCGCGGATCTCGTCGGCCGGACAGTCCCAGGCGCGCACCTCGCTGTAGACGCCGGCCTCGCGGACGCGGCGCGCGATCAGCTGCGTGTACTGGGAGCCGAAATCGAGGATCAGGATCCGCTGTGCAT
>Ga0209943_1001495_pt1 | contig 14161 bp, 10 predicted proteins | sample SalPonR1_B_D2_MG_FD_185698 | JGI IMG/M metagenome (GOLD analysis project Ga0209943, IMG submission 185698) | Salt pond soil microbial communities from South San Francisco under conditions of wetland restoration - Salt Pond MetaG R1_B_D2_MG... ... | reverse complement strand
GAGCGAATGACGCCTCGTAGAGGTTGATCGATGACAATCGATCAACTGAGCGAACCGCGGCATTTCGAATTGCTGTCGCGATTCTCAATTTACGGCGCTTACGCGCCGCACGCTTCATTTTGCGGGGCGCGACAACGGATCGGCCTTAATGCCCGATCGCATGACGGCTTTGCCGTCATATGGTTAGCTTGCGCGCAAAGCCCCCCCTCTAATCTTGAACACTGGAAAACAGTGATCATCACTTAGCATCAAAAAGAGTGTATTTAATCTCTGTAATCCATATTAATCCATGTAATCGGCGATTCTGAAACTCAATATAAACACCAAAAGAACAATAAAAAACCGTTCTTTCTCAAGGTCGCTCTCTCTAATCAAGGAAATCCCTTAATCAAAAAAATCAGTGGTTCAGAAACCCGAAACAAACAAGAATACCAAATCGGTTGGCTATAAACGTTTTGCGAGTAACAGATCCCGGATCGAGTCCGGGATGAGGAATGTTTTTGTTATTTTCGGTAATAAGAAGGAGACGTTGCCCTCTGGTTTTGGTTCGCTCTTTTAGGGCTGGAGCGCTCTGCACGCCCCCTTTTACCCTTTTTACTTTTGGCTTAATCCAAAAGTAACAAAAGATCAAGAACCCATCAAAGGTGATTTTAGCTTCGCTAAACCGCGGACGCTTTTTACCGCTTCATGCTTTTATCGCGGGTCTGTTTGATTCTAATTTATATCTTTTACCTTGGGGAAATTGTAACAACAACATATTCTAATTCTTCCCTGTACCCGCGATCGCAATTCCGCTCTGCGCGCCGCCTATCACTGGTGATGGGTTCGGTCCGCTATTCTTGATGATTTTCAGCTGCGATTTTCAAATTCGGATTCTTTGTTCTTATACTTGTGAGGCCGTTTAGTCCGTGTGAAAAACGTCAGCGGATGCTACTCAGGCCCGCCCACTTCTTTCATGGTTACTTTTTGAAGACCAAAAAGTAACCATGAGCGAATGACGCCTCGTAGAGGTTGATCGATGACAATCGATCAACTGAGCGAACCGCGGCATTTCGAATTGCTGTCGCGATTCTCAATTTACGGCGCTTACGCGCCGCACGCTTCATTTTGCGGGGAGCGATAACGGATCGGCCTTAATGCCCGATCGCATGACGGCGCTGCCGTCATATCTGATTCCACACGCGCACCCCCGCAATGTCTGAACCGCTGATTGATAAGATTCAATGATGGCCATGATTAAAACGGGGTTCGTGGAAGGGGGTGAAATTGAGGTTTTGAAATCGAAAACCGGTGCGTCAGCGATGTGAAAGGGGCCGCCCCAGCGGCCGTCCCCTCCAGGGATTGGAGGGGACCGAACGAAGGTGGAGCCTGAAACGTAGCGCCCACGAGGGACGCCACCCGGCGGATATCGGGGGGACGCCCAAAAACAAAAATGATAAAAGTGATTTCGCTAAATCCCTGTGGCTTTTATCAAAAAGATTGTACTTTGCTATTCAACTGGAAAAAGTGTTATGAAGATTGCTATTAATTGTCGCTTGTGGCTTCCCGGGCGGTTGGAGGGTATCGGCTTTTTTTTGCAGGAAGTGGTAAGCCGATGGCTGGAGGAACAGCCAGATGATGAATTTCATTTATTTTTTGACCGACCTACCGATATCGACTTTTCTGCTAAGAAAAACGTTAGGGTGCATGTCATGTATCCGCCAGCTCGGCACCCTATCCTGTACTGGATGTGGTTTAACATACGGGTGCCCTTGAGACTCAAACGCATTCGACCGGATCTTTTTTTTTCTCCCGAACCGCTAAGCCCCACTCCTTGTCCATGTCGGGAATTAATTACGGTTCACGATTTGGCTTATTTACACTTTCCTGAGACTTTCACTTCCCGGGATCTTAAGTATTACCAAAAGTACATGCCTAGGTTTATACGAGAGGCCGACGAAATCATTTCCGTTTCAGAATTTACTAAAGAAGATATCGCCAAGCACTTCCCCTCAGCGTCTAAAAAGGTTAGGGTGACGCACAATGGCTGCCGGGACATATTTGAGCCTATGGATCCTGCTGATATTGAGCAGTTTCGATCCGAGTATACTGATTATAAACCGTACTTTTTCTACTACGGATCGCTCAATGCGCGAAAAAACATTCACAATCTATTGCGTGGTTTCCAGCACTTTAAAGAAACCACCGGAAAGTCTCACGTGCTCGTCATTGGAGGCCGACAGGGCTGGCGGACTGAAGAGTTAGAGCGGGTGTATAAAACCCATCCTTTTCAAAGTGAAATTCGCTTTACGGGTTATCTGGAAGATCATATGCTAAAGAACTGGCTGGGAGCTTCATCGGCTCTAACTTACATTTCGCATTTTGAGGGTTTTGGTCTTCCCGTTTTGGAGGCTATGCAGTCGGGGGTCGCAGTCATCACGACCCAGGGAAGTAGTATGGAAGAGATTGCCCAGCGGGCCGGCTACTATGTAAATCCCGATTCACCGGAGGACATTTCCCGAGCTATGGTGGAGGTCGTTAGTAATGAGGAAGGTAGAATGAAGCGAATTCAATGGGGGGTAGAACGGGCGAGTCACTTTAGTTGGGATCAAACGGCGGCATCAATTTGGGCGGTGATAGAGCGCCTGGCTCAGTCAGTCTAAATTTTCCAAATGAGGCTGGAGTTCCGACATGATGAATCCTCGTTGCAATAGGAATCGTATGATTTTCTGCCTTTTTTCGAAGGAAGGAAGATCAGTGGATAAAGTCCGTCCTTTTTTAGCTACTAAATCGTCGATATTTTGCTCGTATTCCGAAAGATTCAGGCTTTCTAAGGCTGAATCAATATTGTAATTCGATATCCGATGCTGCCGAAGCCCACTTTTAATTTTCAACCTACCCCACTTATTCATGCGCATCTTACTTTGGGCGTAGGCCTGAGAAAATCGTTCTTCATTGAGAAAGTTCTCTTGAATTAACTCAAAAATGACATCATCGTGGTTGGCAGCGGGGATTCCCCAGTCGAACAGCTTCTTCTCCACCTGAAATCCGCTCCTCTCCTGTTTTGCGCAGTAGTCCTGAAGTCTTTCTAAAGCTTCATCGACTGTATATTTCTGTTTTTTAGTGCCCAATTTTTTATTTTTTTATTGCATTCTTCTCATCAAATAGATTATTATTTTTACATTCAGCAAAAATAAATACAAAAACTAACACTTATGGAAGAATGGTTCTCAAACGAAGATATCACAAATCAAATTATTGACTTTGGTGGAACGGTGGTTATTGCCATAATCACGCTCATTATTGGATTCTGGATTGCCGGTTTTGTTGGTCGGATGGTAAATAAAAACATGCAAAAAAGGGGTGTAGATGATACGGTGCGACCTTTTTTGGTAAAATTAATCAAAGTGGCCTTAAAGGTCATGGTACTCATCAGTGTAGCTGGCGTTTTTGGGATCAAAACGGCTTCTTTTATCGCTGTTCTCGGTGCGGCCACTTTTGCTTTGGGTCTGGCACTCCAGGGAACACTAGGTCACTTTGCCAGCGGTGTTCTTCTTCTGGTGTTCAAGCCTTTCAAGGTTGGCGATGCGGTTGAAATTCAAGGAGAGTTGGGGGTTGTGAAAGAGATAACGGTCTTCAACACCATCATCCACACCTTTGACAACCAAAAAATCATTTTGCCTAACGGAATCGTAACCAGTGGAGCCATTACAAACATTTCAGAACTCGGTACCCTTCGGGTGGAGTGGAGCATTGGGATTGGATATGAGGATGATATTGATAAGGCCCGGTCTATCATTCTTAAACTGATTAATGAGAATGAAATGGTGCTCAAAGACGAACCTATCGACTGTTTTTTGGCTGAATTAGCCGATAGCAGTGTAAATTTCAAAGTTCGCTGTTGGACGAAAACGGAAGACAAGTGGGCTGTTTATTTTGATATCATGGAGAAGGTGAAGAAAAACTTCGATGCGGAAGGAGTGAGCTTCCCTTTCCCACAAATGGATATCCATATGGACAAGGCGGAGTAAATGCCGAATGCGTTTCTATCTTAAAAAACCTGATCCGGTTCGACCGGATCAGGTTTTTTTATTTTCTGCCAAGCCATATCCTAATTGCCATAGATATAGATATAGTTCTGAAGGGGGATTCTCGGCTATTCATAATTACGATGCATTCACAAGCTGAAAAGCCCAAAGTGAAGCAGACGATAAAAGGCAATGTTACTCTCTAGTAATCTACCAAGCTAAAAGTCTTGATTGAAGCGATACATATCATCGGCTTTCCCAAAAAGATAAAGAAAGTCACCCACTTTTATTTCTGCTTCATGCAAATTTTCGGTAATGTACTCTGCGTCACGCTTGATGGCCAAAACCGTGATTTGATAATGCCCTCTAAAGTTAAGTTCAGCCAATGATTTGCCCTTTAGAGAGTGGACCATATCTTCACTTACTTTGACGGTAACAATTTCCCTGTCGGGGATTGCTAAAGATAGGTTTGAGGAATGACTATGAAGGGCGCTTTTCTCCGTTAGCATAAGGTAATCTGAGGACCGCACATCGGTAATGAACGAGCGAATTTCCTCCGTCGGCACCATGTATTTTTTCAAGACGCGCGTAAAAATCTCTATTGAAGTCTCGAACTCCTCGGGAATCACTACATCAGCACCCAGCTTTAAATGATCTTCGATTTGTCTGACATAGCGCGTTCTGACAATAATATAAACGGTTTTTGAGATGATGCGCACGGCTGATAGAATTCGCTGAATAGCTTCTGAATCCGATATGGCAATCACTAATACTCGTGCCTGAGCTACACAGGCCTTTTGCAAGATAACCGGATTAGAAGCATCCCCGAAAATTACATTCTTGTGCTTCTTTTGTGCTCGACGGAAGGTGTTGGGATCCAATTCTATAATCACATACGGAATACCTGCTTTTTTTGCTGTGTAAGAAATATTATCACCATTGATTCCGTAACCGATAATCACTAAATGATCCACGCAGCCGATATCCTTTTGCTTTGCTTCTTCATCCGTTTCATTGCGGGCGGGTGGCCGGCCCAAAAAGCGCAATGCGTAGGCAGTTATTTCATTGGCTCGGCCGAGAACAAAAGGAGTTATGGCCATAGTCAGTATAGCCACCGCTAAAAAGTATTGGTAAAGATCGAGTGGGACCAGATCGAAATCCAGTCCTACCTTCGAAAGTAAAAGAGAAAACTCCCCCACTTGAAAAAGGGCCAGGCCTGAGAGCAGGGCCACTCGGGGTGGGTAACTAAATAGCCGCACGATTCCGGCCACCACTAAAAACTTGATCAGCATAACGGCTGCTACTAAAGCGAGAATAACAGGCATGTTCGCCAAAAAAAACTCTACATTCAACAGACCGCCCACCGAGATAAAAAAGAAACTAATGAATACTTCTCGCAAGGGAAGTACATTTGCTGTAGCTTGATGACTGTAATCGGATTCAGAAATAATTAAGCCCGCAAAAAAGGCCCCCAATGCCAGCGACAATCCGACTAAATTTGTTAGATAAGCCACCCCTAAACAAAACACGATGACCGTTAGGATGAATAATTCCTGATTTTTAGTTTGTACAACCAGCTCCAACATTCGGGGAACTACGTACTTAGCTAATATAAAGACCATAATAATAAAGCCGAGGACTTTTATTAACAGAAAGCCCAAATCGTAAAGGGGACTTTCCGCTCGCCCCGCAAGAATAGGAGTCACCAGCATCATCAGCACCACTATAATGTCCTGATAAATTAAAATAGAAACAGCAAACTTCCCGTGAGGTGAATTGACTAGATTCCGCTCTTCAATAATTTTTAGCACGATTGCCGTGCTGCTCAGGGCAAATAAAAACCCGAGAAAAATGCCTACATTCCAATCATAGCCGAATGCCATAGCCAAAACGAGCGTAATACCCGTTGTCAGTAAAACTTGTAAACTTCCGCCACCCAAAATTCGATTTTTGGCTGCGGCTAAATTTTTCAATGAAAATTCAATACCAATGATAAACAGGAGAAAGATGATTCCAATCTCAGATAATAATTCAACTTCATGCTGGGATGAAATTAAGTGCAGCCCGTTGGGCCCTACGAGTACGCCTACGATTAAAAAACCGAGCAAAGCGGGCACCTTAATACGCTGGAAAAATAGAATAATAAGAAGAGATAAGGCTAAAACCAGAACGACATCCTGCAATATTGGAATTTCCATGAATGTACTTTTAGCGCAAAGAACAAGTCAGACTAAATAAACTACCTTTCGGGTACTTCCAAAAACTATTCTTTCCGTGAGGAACCATTTCTATTGAAATGGTTTAAATGTAAAATATGGATCTCAGCTTCGTTGCTCTTCAGTCACAGGGCCAAGGTACCATGGTGAGCGAAGGCAAACCACTATGGTCCTTCTTCGCGCCTTGATTAAGCATTATATATTTTATCCTTCTCACATCCAAAACAGTTTCCGTAGATACCTTTTAAAAAAAGCTTTCCGGAAGTCCGGAAAGCTTCTTAAAGTACCGAAGGTGGGAATCGAACCCACACGGTATTGCTACCACTGGATTTTGAATCCAGCGCGTCTACCAATTCCGCCACTTCGGCCTGGAGAAAAGCAAATGTAAGGTTTTTCGGAAAGATCCGCAAACCTTTTTTTCAATTACACTTATTCAAACAACCTTAAAATATCGAGGCCATTAGCATAAATCAATAAACTGAAGAGAATCAGAATCCCTATCAAAGTGGATACCTCCATGACCTTGTCACTGGGTTTACGACCACTTACGATTTCATATAGCAAGAACATGACATGGCCACCATCTAAAGCCGGGATGGGTAGTAAATTAACAAATCCCAGGATCAGAGATAAAATAGCCGTAACCGTCCAAAAGGATTTCCATTCCCACTCGGGAGGGAATAACTTTCCAATAGTGATGAAGCCTCCTAAGCTCTCGCTCGCTTTAATAGAACCGCTAAACATTTGTGAAAAAGCCTTGATCTGATCTGTTAAAAAGCCGGTGCCTTTGACCACCCCACCCCACAGAGCCGGTCCTAAGGCATAATCGCGGTGCGCTGTCTCAAAAAAATAATCCGGGCCATAGGGTGCGATCCCTAATACCGGTTGACTGTCCAACTTGACTTCAATTTGGTTACGTGCGCCCTTGCGATAATACTCGACAGATACTGACTCTCCCGGAGATGACTGAATGATATCTTTAAACCGGTCAAAGAACACTAATTCCTGACCATTAATGGCCACGAGTGAATCGCCCACCTCAATCCCTGCCTGCTCGGCCTTCGAACCCGATTGGACCTGACCCGCCACATAAGGCAAGCGCGGGTAGAATAGCACTTCCTGACTTCCAGCCGCGGTAGCCAATTCCCTACTCAAGTCTTCAGGGATTTTAATCGTCTCTACTTTGCCGTCTCTACGCACCTGAATTTGTCGGGCATTATTGAGAATGATTTCGCGGACGACTCGTCCGTCATCTAATTGTTCCAACTTCAAATCTCCAACCTGTAAAATTTGATCACCAGCTTGTAATCCCATTTCCCTACCCATGGAATCCACTGCAATTCCATAAGTGGCGTTCTCAGGAGGCAAATACTCCTCTCCGTAGGTAAATAATAGCAAGCCAAAAATGAAAAAACCGAGTAAAAAGTTGACTGTAACTCCTCCCAACATGATAATCAGGCGCTGCCAGGCGGGTTTGGACCGAAACTCCCAGGGTTGAGGTGGCTTCTTCATCTGCTCACTATCCATACTCTCATCCACCATACCGGCGATTTTAACGTAGCCGCCTAAAGGTAGCCAGCCCACGCCGTATTCCGTCTCGCCCCTTTTCACCTTAAACAAGGAAAACCAGGGGTCGAAAAACAGGTAAAACTTCTCAACCTTCGCTCGGAAGGCCTTGGCCGGAAAGAAGTGCCCCATCTCGTGCAGTACCACCAAAATCGATAGACTCAGCACAAATTGGGCGATAATTATAATGATTTCCATAGTATGTTTTCGATCTATAAATCAATATGCGAGCTTCTAAAGCTCCACATTGAATTTTTATGAATTGAGGCCAAAATTATGATTTTAAGCGCGATTCCATCATATATTCGCGCAAGAATAAAAAATGCACTTGTGAATCTCTTTTATGTCCCATCGTTAGATACTGAAAAGATAACACTTGAAGGTGAAGAATTTCGCCATTGTGTGCAATCGTTTAGACATCAGGTCGGTGACACTATACAGCTTACGGATGGACGGGGCACAAAAGCTCAGGCTCAGATAGATGACATTCAAAAAAAATCTTTGGGTGCTACTGTCGTCACCCGAGAATCGGTGGGTTCTGGTCGAACCTACCATCTCGAAGTCGCCATTGCACCTACGAAAAACATGAATCGGATCGAATGGTTCGTAGAAAAATCGGTCGAACTGGGTATTGACCTGATTTCATTTGTAATCACAGCCCATTCCGAGCGTCGGAAAATTCGTCTGGATCGTCTGGAACGAATTGCATTGGCGGCCATGAAGCAATCTCAGCAATACAGCTTACCCACTTTGCACCCATTACAACCACTCGAAACCTATATTGAGAATCAGCCCGTCACCGGCGACCAAATAGCTTATCTGGCCCATTTCCATCCAGAGGCTTCACACTTGACTGCTGAACATAACAAAAATGGGCACTATCGCGTTCTTATTGGTCCGGAAGGAGATTTTTCTGAGGACGAACTCACGAATATTCGCTCAGCGGGCTGGAACATGTGTACATTAGGCCGGCGGCGGCTTCGAACAGAAACCGCGGGTCTATCAACCGTTTCCTATTTCCATTGGTTACACGTATAATTATTTTCATCCATGATCAAACATCTCTTTTTTTTCGTCATTCTATCTCTCTTTAGCTGGAGTGCACAAGGTCAATTGCAGCTCGCCCTTTTGAAATACAATGGTGGCGGGGATTGGTACGCCAACCCCACCGCCCTTCCCAATCTGGCGACCTTTTGTAACCAGTATATCAAAACCGACCTCAAATCAGATTATGCTACTGTAGAAGTAGGTAGCGCCGACATCTTTAACTACCCCTGGTTACATATGACCGGGCATGGAAACGTCGTATTCTCTGATGCTGAAGCCGAAAATCTACGAACCTATCTCATTGCCGGAGGGTTTCTCCATATTGATGATAATTACGGGATGGATCCCTACGTCAGGACAGCGATCAAAAAGGTATTTCCCAATAAAGAATGGGTGGAACTCCCCTTCGATCACCCTATATACAATCAGCGATATCGTTTTTCTACCGGTCTCCCTAAAATCCACGAACACGACGGCCTCCCCCCACAGGGTTTTGCCATCTTACACGAAGGACGCGTGCTCGTCTTTTATACCTATGAAACCGATCTGGGAAATGGTTGGGAAGATCCCGGCGTGCACAACGACCCACCTGAAAAACGTCGCCAGGCCCTTCAAATGGGTGCCAATATTCTTCAATTTGCCTTTACGCAATAAAAAAAGCGCAGAACACCTCTAGTGCCTGCGCTTTTGTAGATTAGATCCGTTTTCTTATCTATAAGGGATTGGCAACCATTCGTCCTTCAAAGTCAAATTTAACGGTAAAATCTGCAGGAGCCTCATCAATTTCACCGACTAATACCAAACGAATACTGTGGGGCGCATTCTTGATGAGGTTGTTCAATTTACTCAGACCTTCCTCATTCAATTCCAAAGCCTGTGGCGCATCCATTAAAGCACTGATCGATATCGGATCCAAAGAAGAAATCTCAACAGGTCCAGAGCCATCTGTATCTGCAATCTCAATACGCGCCTGCGTTATCTGCTGATCCGCTGGGCCATTATGACGGACAACACTCAAATCAATACGTTTGATATCGATCTCTTTGATATTATCTCCATACTCTTCGATCACATCGACCTCTTCCTTCAGATCGATCAGGTCGCTGGAAAAATAAGTGCTCTCATCCCCACTCACGATCAGCTCGTGGCTAAATGCAAAATCTCTTTCGACATCCAGAACATCTGAGCAAGAAAAAAGTGGCAGCCCAATCAGGGCGAAAAAAACGATAAGATTTTTCATGATAAACGGGTTTAAATTTTGCGTCAAGGTAAATAAAAAAAACGAAACAAAATATGACTTAAATCATCCTGTGATCTAATATGGATCATGCTATGATTAGGGCGTACCCCCGGGATTCGCCTGCCGGCGGATCCCGGGGGCGCTACGCATCCGGGGCTCGCTCAGTAGACCGTGCTCTGTCCACCCTGGGGCGGACTCCGCACGCTTCGCTCGGCCCTCTCACCCGCCCATGTGACCATGAGCGGGTCCTCGGTCTTTCACCCCTTCGCATCCTTTAGGTTTGCATTAGAGGAAAATAGTAAAAAAAGACTACTATTACTAGAGTTTTCTTTTTTGCTTCTTTTTTCTTTGTTAGTATGTTAATAAAATAAAGAAGGATGGGGTGAACTTTCTTCGCATCTAGATTTCAAGATCTTCCTAGCGTATTAGTCCCCATCCTTCCATTTTCGGTTACTAGGACCATATAGAATTTCAGTTCCGACCTTTTAAAGGTTTTAGTCTATGTAACCATTTTAACCAAAACCCTAAACTATGAAAATTCGAGAAATTATTGGAATCGACATCAGTAAATTGGATTTCCATGCTTTCATTCACACTACTCAGGTTTTTACTAGGTTTGAAAACTCCACAAAAGGCTTTAAAGCGCTTTTAAAATGGGTTGCTAAAAATAGCCCCCACAAACAATCACAAACTCTATTTGTGCTAGAGCATACGGGGAGATATTCGCACAACATTTCTTATCATTTCTCCGCAAATGAAATAGAATTTGCATTGGTGCCCGGCTTAGAAATCAAACGATCCCTGGGTATCACTAGAGGTAAAGATGATAAAATTGACGCCGCTAAAATTGCCTTGTATGGTTATCGATTACGAGATGAAATAAAGCCCACTAAACTCCCTGGCAAACAACTAGATAAGTTGAAAAGGCTGCTGACTTTGCGCGATAGAATGGTAAGGCAACGCGCTGGATATAAAGCCTCTTTAAAAGAGGATGAACATGTCTTCTGTGAGGAAGAAGCTCGGGAAATTATAGAGCACCAAGAGGACATTATTAAGGCCCTAAGCTCAAAGATATCTCAAATTGAAAAACAAATGGACGATATCATAAAGGCCAATAAAAAACTGAACAAACTGTTTAAACTGTTAACTTCAATTAAAGGAGTCGGTAAGGTGACCGCCAGATATACAATCGTATATACAGCAGCATTTACAAAGTTTGCAACCTGGAGGAAATTTGCTTCCTACTGCGGAGTCGCTCCCTTTCCTCACCGGTCAGGTACAAGCGTAAAAGGGCGAAATAAAGTTAGCAATCTAGCCAATAAAAAAATAAAGTCCCTTTTAACTATGTGTGTATGTTCCGCTATCCAGAGCAATTCAGAAATAAAAGCATATTATGAGCGAAGATTGAATGAAGGGAAAAGTACAATGAGCACGCAAAATAACATCCGCAATAAATTGTTAGCAAGAATGTTTGCCGTTGTTAAAAGAGGTACTCCTTATGTGAATACCATGAAATATGCTGCGTAATTAGGTGCTAATTTATTTGGTTTAACCATAGAATACGCTTACGCAAATACCTTTTCTTTCCCGTTTAGTATATTTAGCTTATGAAAAATAAAGAAAACCAATAAACCTCAGTCTAATTATGAAGCCTATCTTTCCCAAAGTGATCTCCGTGCTCTTTATTTTCGCCGGCCTTAATCATTTCCTATCCCCTGAGTTTTACCTGCCCTTGATTCCCAGCTATCTGCCCTTTCCTACTTTATTAAATGGAATTTCCGGCATTCTAGAGGTCGTCATAGGAATCTTAATTTGGACCTCTACCTATCGCCGGCTTGGCGGTCTGGCATTGGCCACCCTTATGATTCTCTTTATACCCGCCCATATTCATTTTATTCAGATCGGACATTGTATCCCGGACGGGCTTTGTGTAGATCCATGGCTAGGTTGGGTTCGACTGCTTGTCATTCAACCGGCACTTATTGCTCTCGGGTTTTTGATCGCCCAGCAGGCTCCGAAGCCCCGCTCTAAATAGCTCAAGGCAAAAGCGAATAGTTAAGTGAGCCTCAAAAAAATAACAGGCAGATTAGGCGTTTTACCTCAATCTGCCTGTTCCTTTTTCGCCTTCGATCTCAAAAACAATTTCTATTCCTCCAAGGGTACTTCCTCTGCTTCGCTGTTATTTCGTGCAGCCATAAAGTCATGGGGCTTGTTTTGATGAAAAGCCAGGCCCTTGGCATCCCGACTAATATAAATGGTGTCGCCGGGTCCTGCCTGACCGCTAATAATGCGACGTGCTATTTGATCGACCACCTCTTTCTGAAGCACTCGTTTGAGCGGGCGTGCACCATATTGAGGATCATACCCCAAATCGCTTAAAAACTGGGCCGCTGCTTCACTTAAAGAGATATGAATATCCTGATCGCTCAATTTCTTCTCAACATCCTTCATCAGCAGCATGAGTATTCTGCGAATCTCAACTGCACTGAGCGGTAGAAACATAATTCGCTCATCGATGCGATTGAGAAACTCCGGGCGCATAAACTCGCGCAACATATCGAAGATTTCCAGTCTCGTGGCATCTATGACTTCTGTTTTCTGAATCGCGTCGGCGTGCTGCAAATCTTCGAAGTTTTCGAGAATGCGTTCTGCACCTACGTTTGAGGTCATGATGATAATCGTGTTTTTAAAGTCAGCCACACGACCCTTATTATCAGTCAAGCGGCCATCATCCAACACCTGCAATAAAATATTGTAAACATCGGGATGGGCTTTCTCGATCTCATCCAGTAGCACGATACTATAAGGGCGACGGCGCACAGCTTCAGTCAGCTGACCACCTTCATCGTAGCCCACATAGCCCGGAGGCGCTCCAACCAGTCGGCTGACCGCGTGACGCTCTTGAAACTCACTCATATCGATGCGTGTGATTGCTTCTTCATCATCAAACAATACTTCCGCCAGTGTTTTGGCCAACTCGGTTTTTCCCACTCCCGTCGGCCCCAGAAATAAGAAGGACCCTATCGGTCTATTCTCATCGGAAAGTCCTGCACGGCTCCTTCGAATCGCATCGGAGACAGCTTCCACCGCCTCAAATTGTCCAATGAGCCTCTTCCCGATCTCCTCCTCTAGTTTCATGAGCTTTTCCTTTTCACTCTGCATCATTCGACTCACGGGAATTCCGGTCCACTTAGAGATCACCTCGGCGATATCATCTGCTGTCACCTGATCTGTAGTGAAGCGTTTGTCTTTGGGAAGTTTGGCCAGTTTTTCCTCTGCCGCTTTGAGCATGGCCTCTTTTTCCTTGAGTTCACCGTAGCGAATTTTCGCTACCGCCTCGTAATCAGATTGCCGCTCTGCCTGCTGCGCTTTCATTTCAGCCTCCTCGATCTGCTTTTTAATGCTTTGCACCGTATCTACCACCTCTTTTTCATTCTTCCAGGCCGCTTTAATCGCGTCCAATTCCTGACGGGCATTCGCAATTTGCTCTTCGATGAGACCCAGCTTCTTCGATTCGCCTTTCTCTCGTTTGATGCCTTCGCGCTCGATTTCCAGCTGACGCAACTTGCGTTCCAGTTCATCGACAGCTTCAGGAACGGAGTCAAGTTCCAGCCGCAATTTAGCAGCCGCTTCGTCAATCAGGTCAATAGCCTTGTCGGGCAACTGGCGATCGGCCAAATAGCGATGAGACAGCTGGGCAGCAGCAATGAGAGCTTCATCCAGGATTTCGATTTTATGAAATACTTCATAGCGCTCCTGCAGTCCACGCAAAATAGATATACTGTCTTCTACTGAAGGTTCACTGATATACACCGTTTGAAAACGACGCACTAAGGCTTTGTCATTCTCAAAATACTTTTGATATTCATCCAGGGTGGTAGCCCCAATGGTGCGAAGCTCTCCGCGCGCCAGAGCCGGCTTCAAAATATTGGCGGCATCCATCGCTCCCTGGCCGCCCCCAGCACCGATGAGTGTGTGGATTTCATCAACAAATAAAATAATTTGCCCATCAGAAGCAGATACTTCCTGTATCACGGCCTTCAATCTCTCTTCAAACTCACCTTTGTACTTGGCTCCAGCAATTA
>Ga0209943_1001493_pt1 | contig 14175 bp, 9 predicted proteins | sample SalPonR1_B_D2_MG_FD_185698 | JGI IMG/M metagenome (GOLD analysis project Ga0209943, IMG submission 185698) | Salt pond soil microbial communities from South San Francisco under conditions of wetland restoration - Salt Pond MetaG R1_B_D2_MG... ... | reverse complement strand
ACCAATGTGGCTGTGTCCTATGACTCTAGAGAGAATGCCTCTTCGTATGATATTTCTTTCTTTAAACTTTTGAATCTTGCTGTAGGTGATAACGTTCAGATTGTATTTACGCCTCTTGGAATTAATGTGAAAACCAGAATATTATCGCTTGAGTATAATCCGTTTTATAGATATAACATCAGAGTAGAAGTTGGAAATTATAGGCCCAGCATTTCTGATACATTTTACAGGTTGGAAAATTCCATTTCAAGCGTAGGAAGCTCGGTAAGTGATATTCAAACTCAGGTTGATGATTTAGGGGTGTCCTATACCATTGTTTCTGATATTGTGGTGGGTGAAAGCACCATTGATGTGACTTATGCTGTTGAAAATGGAGCGGCTGAGCAGTATCATGCTGAATACTCATATACAGTCGATGGTAGCGGAAGAATTACAAGTATTACACTCGATACTATTTTTTCAGAGCTTCTATTAAAAGAGGTTTCTCAGTTAACAGTAAATAGTACAAACTTTGAAATTATCTATGCGGATTTCACTGAAGCTACCTATAACTACACGACAGATGCAAGTGGCAGAATCACCAGCGTCACCAAGGCTTAAGAAGGAGGCTATTGGATGAGTTATGATAAGAATTTTAATAATGCATTAGCCATCTGGGCAGCTCTTGGGGGCAGAGGAGAGCTGGTCTTTGGTATTCCGACCCTTTCTTGGTCCAAGATGTATTACAGCGATTTTGGCTATACCCAGTATGGCGGTGAAACAAGGATTGATGTTTATGATAATGGTAATGCACAAATTGCGGTATACCAGGCCAAAACGCCTTATATGTCCTACTTTAACCATACGACAAATCAGTGGACCGTTGTTGATAGTCCTTACTGGGGTTATGGTGCTCCGGTCATATTATGGGCAGGAGATGGCGTGTTTCTTGCTAAGATTAGTGGGATGGCAAATATTATTGCATCCTTTGATGGCATTACTTGGCATAATGCTGGATATTGTGCCGGTGCCTATAATGCCATGACCTGCGGGGCCTATGACGTGAATCAAAGTAGTGGTGTAGTCAGTTGGTGGTACTATAAGTCACCGGTTTATTACAGCTTTGATTCTTTAACAGAAAGAACAGCCTGGACCTTGGTTGGTTCTGATGGAACTTCAGTTCCAATCTTTAAATACCTAACGACCCATAAAGGCTTATTTGTAGGTGTTGTCGGCGGAGATAAATCCATTGCAACTGCTAGTACGGCAAGTCCTGGATCATGGACAACGACCATTCCAGAAGATGTGAATGAGACAAGTTATATGTATATTCGATCAGTCAACGATGTGCTCTTTGTGTTGAAATATACCTATACAAATGTGGGTGGAGATTATACCTATTATGTGACCCTGTGCGTATTAAATGATACTGCGACTGTGCTGACAGAAACAAATCTTAGTAGGGTGGGTGATCTTGCAGATAATCATAATCCAAATCCACAGAATATTATATGGATGGAGGACTGGGGTAAATTTGCTCTCTTTTCAGAAGGAATGCTTTATGTTTCTGATGATGGCCTTACTTGGGAAGGAGTAGCTCAACCAGGATTCACAGTGAGTCAGTACGATACATTTGGTGGAGCAATTTATGTTCCGGGAGATGGTTTCTATGTGAAAGCCAGTGGCTATGTGTATCATGCACCTTATTAAAACCTAGGGAATACAAATTTGAAATTCAAGACGTTTATGACTAACTATCATGGGCGTCTTTTTTATATACAAACTGAAATGAAAGTGAGGAAAATATAATGAAAGAAATATGGAATGTTGTACAAATGGTTTTTGCAGCAATAGGTGGATGGCTGGGTTATTTTTTGGGAGGTTACGATGGGTTTTTATATGCATTGATTGCCTTTGTGGTAATTGATTATCTGCTAGGCGTCATGTGCGCAGTAATTGAAAAGCACCTATCCAGTGATATTGGCGCTCAAGGTATTTTTAAGAAGGTTGTTATTTTTTCATTAGTCGGTGTGGCACATATCATTGATCAGAATATTATCGGAGATGGCAGTGCTATCAGGACCGCAGTGATTTTCTTTTATCTATCTAATGAAGGGATTAGCATTGTCGAAAATGCGACAAGACTAGGACTTCCTATTCCAGAGAAGCTTCGAGATATTTTGGAGCAATTAAAGGATGGAGGAGATAAGGATGGTAATAGATAAAAAACTGTTACATCGATTAAATTCGACATAAATCAATAAAAAAACTAGTAATTCAATCTTAAAAATATCAAACTTGAGAAAATATCTCAAGTTAAGTTGTAAAACTTCTTTCTTTAGGGTATAATAAACTACAAAAGAAATCCTTAAAGAGGAGGTTTTACAATGTTAATTGATTATAGATTTTCAAATTTTAGATCGTTTAAGGAAGAGACCAGCTTATCTATGATAGCAGGTAGACAAACGACATTGAATAATAACTTGATAAGAGAATACGGTTTAAGAGTTGTACCATCAGCGGTTATTTATGGGGCAAATGCAAGTGGGAAATCAAGTATTATTATGTCTTTAGCAGTTATGAAAGATATTGTTCTTTCCGGATCTCTTGAGGCTAGTTTTCCAAATTTAAAAAATTTAGAACTTTATCCATTTGCCTATCAGGAGTCGGAGAAACCGATGAAATTTGAAATTGACTTTATTTATGGTGGCAGAAGATTGCAGTTTGGTTTTGAAATTGAGGTAAGGCCTTTTAAAAAAGAAAGCAGGAAAATAGTTTCAGAAATTCTATTCTATATAGATAAATCTGAGCAGAAGACGCTCATTTATTCAAGAGATAGGGAAAAAATCCAGATTAACAAAGAGAAAAAAGCTTTATCACTCATTGAATTTGATGAGAAACTATTAAAACAATTTGAAAAGAAAATTAATCAGAATATGGATGAAACAGAGTTGTTTCTATCAAGAGCCTTTAAAAGTACAATTAGTAATGAACTAGCTGATTTGGTTATCGATTTCTTTAAAGAAGGTCTTGTAGTTGTCAGTGATTTTACATTAAAGAAAACAAACTTGATATTCTCTTTGGAAGATAGTTCGAAGAAGGATATCCTTGCTTGGAATAATATCATTGATGGATTTGTTAAAAATGCAGATTTTGGCCCTCAAGAAATCGCTTTTAGATCGAATAAATCAGAAAATAAAGAGTCATCTAATATGGAGCTTGTGTCAATTTATAAGTATCATGATCAGAATATTGTTATACCTGCAGAACTTATGGAGTCAAGAGGAATGCTGAAGTTAGTAGATTTTGCGATTCCATTTGAAAAACTTTTTAAGTCAGGTGGCGTTTTCGTATTGGACGAGTTTGATGCAGCTATTCATCCGGAGATTATTAAGGGAATACTTGCGCTTTTTAATGACAGTGATCTAAATGAAGCTGGTGCTCAATTAGTCTTTACAACACATAATCCAATCTATTTGAATAACAAGATATTCAGAAGAGATCAAATAAGATTTGTTGAAAAGGATACAGATTCATACGAAAGTGTTATCTATTCTTTAGCCGATTTTGGTTCAGAAGAAGTTCGAAATGATCATAATTTTTTAATCAACTATTTTAAAGGGAACTATGGGGCTCTTCCTTTCATTGATTTTTCTAAACTGTTAAATCAGGGAAGTGGAGCGGAGTATCAAAATACAATTCGCTGAGAAAGGAAGATTTATTAGAGTTTATATCATAATTTACTTTGGTGACACCTTATTTAATAGGGTGTTTTTTTAATGCGCAAATTTGTGATTAATTGAAAGGTGAGCGATAGATATGAATATAAAAACAAACTTCATGACTAGGAATGATTGCTATACAGCTAACAGAAAGATTATACCTAAAGGTATTATGATTCATTCCACTGCAGCGCCTGGAGTGATGGCAGCTGATTGGTTTAGCAGATGGAATAAGTCCTATAGGGCCGGTGAAATCAATCGTCAGGCCTGTGTCCATGCCTTTATAGACTCAAATGAAATTTACCAGTACCTGCCCTGGAACCATAGAGGTTGGCATGCTGGAGGAGAAGCGAATAATACCCACATTGGTTTTGAGATTTGTGAGCCAGGTGGGTTTTCTTATTCTAATGGTTTTACAATGGTAGGCTACGACGCATGTGAAAATGAAACCTATTTTAGAAAGGCGTGGAATAATGCAGTACGCCTATGCGTGTATCTTTGCAGAGAATATAGCTTCACTGAGAAGGATATCATTTGCCATAGTGAAGGATATCAACTTGGTATAGCTAGTAATCATGCTGATGTGATGCACTGGTTTCCAAAGCATGGTGAAGATATGGATACCTTTAGAGAGGCAGTAAAAGCTGAACTTGAAACAGCTATTGAGCCTGAAGCTGAAGAATTTGAAGCCGGTAGTATTGTTGTGATTAAAGATGCATCAAGAACATACTATCCAGGTGGGCCAATAATTCCTTCTTGGGTTAAATGGAACTATCACATGATCACGCAAGATGAATCAGGTGGAAAACCTGTGATTAAAGGCGGCAAGGAATGTGTTCTTTTAGGTAAAACTATTCTGAAAAGCACCATGGATGAAAAGGCTGGTATTATGACGTGGGTTGATAAAGACAATCTTGAAATGGTCAGTGCTGGTGTGGAAATTGAACCTGAGAAGGAATCCGGTAAAAAATACTATCGGGTGCAAGTAGGAGCTTTTAGTGAACAGAAGAATGCAGAGACCCTAATGGCCCGTCTAAAGAAAGCAGGATTTGATGCTTTTGTGAAATATGATTAGAAGAAAAATTGCATAATTGGGCCGGTGTTATTCCTTTAGCATCGGCTTATTTTTATGCCTTTATATAGTATAAATTACTTGCTATATAAGTACTTCTGAGTGATATATACTATGACGCCGATACCCTGAAGCCTTGAATTATAGGTGTTTCAGGGTTTTATATTTTAAAGAGACGTTTGGATGGTCATCCGAAAAATAATCAAAGAATGGCTTACAAAGTGAAAGGAGGAAAAAGCATGGAAAGAAATATTTCAGAAAGAATAAAAGACATGAATAATCGAATTTTAAGTTATGGATCTGCAATGACTAGACCCAGTGATTGTTACGCAGGAAATTTGGCGGTTGATTGTAATAGATTAAGAGTTGCTTCATACTGCAGAGTTAGCACAGAAGAAGAACTTCAAGTAAATTCGTTGGATAATCAGATTGTTCATTACACCAACTATATCCGAACAAATCCTGAGTGGCAATTTGCCGGAGTTTTTTCAGACCTTGGCAAGTCAGGAACTAAGATGGAAAGCAGAAACGGATTCAATAAGATGATCCGCTACGCCAAGGCAGGAAAGATTGACTTAATTCTATGTAAATCCATATCAAGATTTGCTCGAAATGTGTTGGATACACTAAAAGTGATTAGAGAGTTAGGAGATAAAAATATCTATATCCTATTTGAAAAAGAGAACCTTTATACGGGTGATATTCAAAGTGAATTCATTCTCACGATGCTTGCAGCAACGGCTCAAGAGGAGAGTCGAAGTACATCAGAAAATATTACCTGGGCCACATCAAAACGCTTCGAGCAGGGAGAAGCAAGATTTGTCAGGATTCTGGGATATAAAAAAGTGAAGGGTAAACGGTGGGTGATAGACCAGAAAGAAGCAGCTGCAGTACGAGAAATCTTCAGACAGTATTTAGAAGGCAGAACACCTACGGAAATTGCAAATCACTTTATCAGAAATGGTTATGTGAAAGCTAATGGGCGAAATGACTGGACAAATATCGCTATCACATCAATCTTGAGGAATGAGAAATATGTAGGAGATGCTCTTTGCCAAAAGACATACACAGAAGATTATTTAACCCATAAGATAGTATTGAATGAAGGCCAGAAAAATAAATACTATATCAAGGATCACCATGAAGGTATTGTTGATAGAGAAACATTTAATAAAGTTCAAAATATGCTTAAGCCAAAAACTAAAGGGGTCAAACGTGGGCCAGCTAAACGATACGATTTTACTGGAAGAATTGTTTGCGGAGAGTGCGGTGCGAATTTCCATCGTTATAAGGGTAGAGGGCAGGTCACTTGGCGTTGCAGCAGCCACATGAAAAGCGCTAGGCTTTGTAAAATGGATGGGATTAAGGATGAAATGATACGAAAGGCTTTAAAGAAAGCATTTATAGAAAAGCATGTAATTGATCCTAAGTCTCCTGCGAAAAGACAAATCATAAGACTTGAAAAGAACCTTCTAAACACAGAAGTGTTAAGAGATGGTCAGCAGAATAGATTAAGGTTAGACTTGGAAAAAGCTCTTTTTGCAGAGAGTATGGCAGTCATTGAAAATAAAGATGTAACTGAAATGGAAAGAGAGAGAATAGCAATCGAAAAAACTATCTCCGAAAGAGAGCCTTGGTGGGCTATGGTTGATTCGGATGATCAATATAGAAAAGATGCCATAGCTGAATTAAATAAAATGAAGCAATCTACGAATCCCATCAATGGATTATATAAAAAATTAGATAGTACAAAATTCCTAAGAGCCTGGATGACGCGTATAGTTACGAAGTCATCTTTTTTATTTACCATTCTATGGGCCAACGGTGAAGAAACAGAAGTAGAAATAGATGAAGGAGGAGATCTTTAATGGAAATAGAAAGAGCACAAAGACTACCATCATCAAGAGTTAGAATAATACCTGCAAGAACAAGAACCTCAAGAAATGAGGAAAATTTTGATGGTCAAAAAAAGAAAATTGGAGTTTATGTTCGAGTATCAACAGATTCAGCAATGCAAGCAACCAGCTACGATATTCAGGTATCTTACTTTAAAGAATATGTAGAGAAAAATCCCAACTGGGAGCTTGTAGAGATTTTTGCTGACGAAGGTTTGTCAGGGACCTCTACAAAGAACCGTGTAGAGTTTAATAGAATGATTGAACGATGCAAAAATAAAGAAATCGATTATATCATTACCAAATCCATTAGTCGATTTGCTAGAAATACTCTTGACTGTTTACAATACATTAGAATGCTAAAGAGCTTAGGTATTGGAATATTTTTTCAAAAAGAAAATCTGGACACTTTGGATAGTAAGAGCGAGCTTTTTTTAACAATTTTATCATCTATGGCTCAGGAAGAGTCCAGATCCATTTCAGAAAATACAAAATGGGGTGTTCAGAAAAGATTTCAACAGGGCAAAGCGCATATACCAACAACCTACTTTTTAGGATATGCAGAAGATGAAGATGGAAATATAATCATTGATGAAAAACAAGCATTAATTGTAAGGCGGGTATATAGGGAGCTACTTGAGGGTAAGGGGACTCCGACAATCGCCAAAGGTCTGATGAAAGACGGGATTAGAACTGCAAGAAATAAGAAAACCTGGACTTCGGATTCAGTTTACAAAATTCTTAAAAATGAAAAATATAAAGGCGATTGCCTAGCACAGAAGACAGTGACTGTTGATTTTTTGACCCACGAGCGTGTGAGAAATCACGAACATCAACCCCAATACTATATAAGAAATAATCACCCAGCTATCATTAGCGGTGAAGACTGGGAGAAGGTTCAAGAAGAACTGACAAGACGGAATAAAATGCTTAGAGATCCTGAAAATAAATACCGCATGACGTACAGTGGAGCAGCGCCTTTTTCGAATAAGCTATTTTGTGGAGAATGTGGAAGGCCTGTAACCAGAAGGAGACTTACCACTCACTATGGTCCTGATCGAATCCCGACAAAATTCACAGCTTGGCACTGCAGGGTTGCTTCTAAACGAGATCCTGATTATAAAGATTGTAACTGCAGTTATGTTTGGGAAGAAGAATTAGAAAAAGCCTTTATGAAACTGCTTTATGATATTAAGAACGACCAGGATTTTTTAATAAATGAAGTAGAGCTTGCCAAAGAAGATGTTTCTTTAACAGAAGAAGAAAAACGTAGATTAGATGAACTCGGGACCCAGATTGACAGAATTACAGATAAGATATCTGAAATGGCATCCAGATCAACAAGTTCTAATGAAACTATCTATGAAGCTACTATGCGGCATCTGATATATGAACAGGAAATACTTCAAATGGAATATGATGGGCTTAATGAGAATAAAAAAGAGGGAGAATACATTGAAGAAAATCTTAAGATTTTGATTGAAGCCTTGGAAAAAATATATGGGCCGGAAGAAGACTTTGATCCAGACATTTTAACTAAAGTCATAGAGAAGGGAATTGTCTATGATAAATGGCGGGTAGAGTTTCAATTCAAATGCGGTGTTTCATATGAAGTAAATGCTAGGAGAAGGCCGCAGAGGAATAAAAAGGCAAAATAGATAAATGTAAGGGAAAAAATAAAGAACATAAGAAAACTTAATATCACCATATCAATCCAGAACTTCTTTCATTCTAAAGATAGTACTTGCATTATCTTTGGACTAGAGTCATTAATATTACACCTGCAATAATAGCAGGTCAGCTCTAGAGAAAGGAGTTTTTATTGTGGAAAAAAAGACAATCGAGGTTATTTGGTCGACAGAAAATGATAAGCCAGTTAAACCAAAAGGTGAAAAAATAAGAGTTGCAGCTTATTGCAGAATTAGCAGGTTGAAAGATTGCAAGAAGTTAAACTCTCTTGAAAATCAATTGAAACATTATACACATAGTATCAGGGTGAATTCGAACTATAAACTAGTAGGATTATATTATGATCAGCAATTATCTGGTGCTACCATAACAGAACGTCCTGGGCTTAGACGACTTATCAGGCATTGTGAAGAAGGTATGGTTGAATTGATACTTACCAAAAGTGTATCTAGATTTTCAAGAAACTCCAAAGATTTGCTTGAATTAGTAGAATTTTTGGATGAGTTAGGTGTAACCGTAATATTTGAAAAGGAAAATATAAATACGGCCATTAGAAAAAACAAATTTTTTCTTACTGCTCTAGGGGCTGTTTATCAAGAAGAGATAAGAAGCACATCTGAAAGTGTAAGCTGGGGATACCAAAAACGAATATTAGAGGGAAATTTTAAATATCATAGACAATTTGGATACGAAGTGATAACTATCGATAATAAGCGAACAGTTGTTATTAATGAGCAAGAGGCTGACATAATCAGAGAAATATATGATTTGTATTTATCGGGGATGAAAATTAATGACATATGCGTAATGTTAACTAATAGAGGAGTGGAGTCGGTTACGGGGAAAACTGTGTGGCCTAACTCTACAATAAACAAATTACTAAAAAACCCAAGCTATGTAGGTGAAAAGAGGGCGAACCATAGACTGAGTAGTTTTGCTAAAAAAGTAGATTTCATGCGTGGGATTGAGAGAGATATTTATTTGATTGACGATGCTTACCCTAGAATAATTTCAAAAGATATTTTTGAAAAAGTACAAGCAAAATTATCAGAAAGTAGTCCAAGAAAATCTATAAGTGTAGCGGAGCCGCATACATGTTCAAAGAGAATATGGTGTGGATTATGTGATACAAAATATCACAAAAATAAAAAAGGGCGCAGGAATATTTGGGTATGCAATATTAAACATAAACAAGCTCGCCTTTGCGATTCTCCACGAATTGATGATTTAATTATTCTTTCAATGATGAAAAATGCATTTAAACTCAAGTATGATTTTTCAAACCCACAGCTTCTAAAAAACCTAAAAGATGAATTGGAATGGGTAAATAAGAATGATCGTTTTGAATTTCATCGATTGAGTAACTTGACCCAGCTTCAAATTGCAAGAGAACGAGAAAAGCAAGCACAGAACAATAAAAGAATCGATGCGCATAATAATGTAAAAATCAAAGAAAAAGTTGTAATAGACTTCGAGAACTTAGCGAGTATGATTGAAGATGACCGGATTCTTAGAGTGCGGGCTATAGAAAAATTAAGCCTAGCAAAATCTGCAGAAGAGTTTTTTGATGAAACAGATATTGAAACTTTAAGGGCTTGGATTTTAGAACTAACAGTGTTTTCTTTGAAGGATTATAGGGTGCGATGGAATGACGATCAGATAATGGAAATTGGCGAATGTGATAAGAAAAAAACCGATATGAAAGAAAAAAGAAGAAACTTAATAGATGAAGAAATTAAGTTGAATTCAAGTAGGCATATTAATCAAAATATTGTAAACATTGAAGAAGATGAACACACTCAAATTTCCTTGACGAAAGAAGAGGGGGGAACCGATAGTATGCAAGCGGAAATAGTTGAATATAATCCAAGATTAAAGTTGGTTGAACGTATCAGAAAAGAAATTTCAAATGGCGAGGATAGCGTGGCAAACTATAAAAAACCTAAAAAACGAATTGCTGCATATGCAAGAGTAAGTACAGATGATCCAACCCAACTAGGATCATTAGAGGTCCAGATGGCTTACTATACATATTCAGTATTAAAGAACCCTGATTATCAATTGGTTCAAGTTTATTATGATGAAGGAATTTCAGGAAGAAAAACATCAAATAGGCCTGGATTCCAACAGATGATTGCCGATTGTAAAAAGGGAAAGATAGATAAAATAATTACAAAATCAATTTCTAGATTTTCACGGAATACAGTAGAGTGCCTTAAATACATAAGAGATTTAAGATATTCAGGCATTTCGATTCTATTTGAAAAAGAGGAAATTGATACAAGTGATATGGATAGCGAAACTCTCATTACAGTCCATAGTGCTTTGGCCCAGGAAGAATCTAGAAGTTTAGGAGAAAGTGTAGCATGGAGTAAACAGAAAACTGCGCAGAGGGGAGAATTCAAACAAAGCACTCTGCCATATGGTTATTTGTATAATAAATATGGAGTGTGGGTGATTGAAGGTCAGCGTGCGAGGGTGATTAGACGAATCTATGATTCTTATTTAGCAGGGAAAAGTGTTCGTCAAATAGCCGCAGAACTAACAAAAGATGGTGTGCCAACTGCAAGAAACGGTAAAAAATGGGCACAAACTACACTGTATAAAACGCTGAGAAATCCTGCTTATAAAGGAGATTTGTTATTTCAGAGTACGTATACAAAAGATACAATCCAGGGACTTCGTGTTGTTAATAATGGAGAGTATCCTATGTATTATATTGAGGATCATCACGATCCTATTATTGATAAGAAAACGTGGAAAAAAGTTGAAGAACTGATAGCAAATAATCAATTTAAAAGGGAAGGTTGGAAAGAAAAAACAAAGCATACGAGAGAAGAATTTTTTAAGGTTTTTGTTTGTGGCAATTGTGGTGGCTTAATCTCACATCAAGGAAGAAGTAATAAAGTAGATTATTGGAGATGTGTAAATTCAATGAAGAGTAAAGAAATAAAAATATGTAATGCAGGTAGTTTACGACAGAAAAATATTGAACACACTTTTATGGCGATGCTGTTGGAAATGAAGAATTCAAAGAAGTTATCACAACAGGTAAACGCAGCAATAGATGATATTAACTTAAAACCTTATGAGGAAGAAGAACTTGAGCATCTTGAAGCAGAAATAGAAACTCATTATCAAGCTCTTTATAATACAGTAGAAGATGGAAAAAAACATGGTGAAGATACCGAGGCGATTAAAACGGTTACTGATAAAATCATGAAGCTCCATGATCGAATTAGAAATTTTGAAGATAGGATTGAACAAGTGAAGGATATCAAAGAAGAGATGAAATGGCTGAGAAAAGAGCTGTTAGTACTAGAGCCATTCAATCCCAAGAAAGAGAGAATACCATTTAGAGGAGATATTTTCACTAGGCTGATAAAGTCTGGAACTTTTCTGATCGATGGTGTAATAGAATATAAACTGAGTATTGGAGTGAGCTGGACCGTAAGAGATAATCGCAAACAGTATTGGAAGCTTCCGATGAAAACAAAATAGATGTAAAAATGGAACCCACTGAGTCGCCTGATAGAAGTAATCAAGCTACTTGGTGGGTTTCTTTTTTATACCAAGAAAAAAATAAAAAGGTCATTTGGTCCAATTGGTTTTTTAAAAATGGAACGATTTTCTTTACTTCTGAAGAATAACGTGCTAAAATTAAAAAAAGATGAATAGCACTCAAATAAAGTGGTTATAATAATTTTAAAAATGGAACGCTATTCTTCAAATATGAAGAAAATCATGCAAAAACTAAAAAAGAGAGGTGAGATAAATGGATGTGTTGGCTGAACTGGCGAAGTATCCAGTTTTTACAATCGATGATGTAAAGAAGCTTGCAGGTAATGAGAAGACAGCGTATACTCAGCTAGATCGTTTGATAAAAAAAGACCTCGTTAGGAAGGTTAGAAAGAATATTTATTCTGTGGTAAATCCTACAACAGGTCAGTTGGTTGCAACTCGTTATCAAATCGCTTGCGCCATAACAGATACTGCATATATCTCTCACCACAGTGCTTTTGAATATTATGGGCTGGCCAATCAAGTGTTCTATGAAGTGTATGTTTCATCTGAAAAAAGGTTCAACCACTTTGAATATGATCATGTAACTTATAAATATGTTGCATCTAGAATGAGTGAGGGTATTGTTGAAGCGAAGAACACCACCGGGGTTAAAATAACTGATCTGGAACGGACAGTTGTTGACAGCATAAGGGATTTCAATAAAATAGGTGGGTTTGAGGAACTGTTGAACTGCCTTGAAGGTGTCCACTACTTGGATGAAAAGAAGCTTATAAGGTATCTTGATGTATACGATACTCAAGGCCTTTATCAAAGGGTAGGATTTCTCCTTGAACATTATCGAAAAGAGCTACAGTTATCAAAGGAGTTCATAGAATATTGCAAAGGTAAAATAGGAAAAAGCAGACGGTACCTTGTGGGTGAAGCAAAGGACGACAGCTTCTATAACAGTGAATGGGAACTGATGGTACCGGAAGGGTTATTTGAAATAACGGATCAAGGAGGCGATATACTTGTCTAATTACGATATTATATATTTAGGGAAAAAAGCTCAAGAACTCGGATTTGTAAGGGATACGTTAGAAAAGGTAACAAGGCTAGCGGATATTCTGGAATATTTAAATACAAATCCAATTCTAAAAGATAGTCTAGCGCTAAAAGGTGGGACAGCAATTAATCTTACAATTTTCAACTTGCCACGTCTTTCTGTAGATATAGATTTGGATTATTTAATTACCAACAGTAGAGAAGACATGCTTGAAAGTAGGGAGAGTATTAATAAAATTATTGATCGCTATTTGGTGTCCCAAGGGTATTCAAAAAATCCTAAGACGAAGAATCCTCATAGTTTGGACTCATGGGTCTATGACTACATGGGAGCCAGCGGGAATAAGGATAATATCAAGATTGAAATTAATTACTCATTAAGGTCCCACGTTCTAGAAGCAGAAGAAAGACCGATTATAACTGAGCATTTTTCCAGTGAATATAAGGTAAAGTCTTTAGCTCCACTTGAGATATATGGAAGTAAGATGAATGCACTGTTAAGTAGAGCTGCAGCTAGGGATTTATATGATGCAAGAAATATGATTCACTATGGTCTTTTTGATGAATCGGAAGAAGAGATGCTGAGAAAGTGTGTTGTATTCTATGCAGCCATATCAGCGAGAGATAAAAACAGTATAAACAAGACTTTTGATACCAATGGGATTGATTTGATTACAAAGAGAAAAATTAAGACAAATCTCTATCCTGTCATTAAAACAAAAGATGATTTTGAATTAGAGTCGGCTAAGAAACTTGTTAAAGAGTACATTTCTGATTTAATGGTTTTGACAAAAGAAGAGAAGGAGTTTTTGGACAAGTTTGAAAGCGGAGAATACATTCCAGAGCTTTTATTTGAGGATAAGAAAATTTTAAAACGAATTAGAAATCATCCAATGGCATTATGGAAAACTAGATAATGCAAATGAAGCAACCCACATAGAGAGAATCTAGCTTCGGAACGATACCGAGGTTAGAGAGAATCTGAGTGGGTTGTTTTTTCATGTATATATATATAATAGAAGAAACTCATTTTTTAAAAACGTTAGAAGGTCATATAGAGAGAAATTTCAGCTCATCACATAGTGGTGGGCTTTTTTTTATTGTATTTTTCACATAAATAGTAAATTGCATACCTTAAAGAGGGAGTCTATAACATAGTCGGAGCAGTAAAACGCGAAATGTAAATGTACTAATTGAGCCTGAGTTATCCTTCTCGTATCATGGCGACCGGTCTGGTTTCTCCCGTAAA
>Ga0209943_1001490_pt1 | contig 14191 bp, 10 predicted proteins | sample SalPonR1_B_D2_MG_FD_185698 | JGI IMG/M metagenome (GOLD analysis project Ga0209943, IMG submission 185698) | Salt pond soil microbial communities from South San Francisco under conditions of wetland restoration - Salt Pond MetaG R1_B_D2_MG... ... | reverse complement strand
GCCGGGCCAGCATTTCCGGCTCGTCGCCGGCCGCTCGCGCCAGCCGGCGAGCAGCGAACGGCGCAAGCACGCCGGTCGCCAGACGGTAAACTCCAAGCCACGGTGAAATCATCGCTGCAAGCATATCCCAGGGAGCGGCCGGACAACCCTTGGGCTGGAGAAAAAGCGGACTTGGCCGCGGATTGACGCGGATATTCACGGATCAATGCAAACGCATGAACCACGAAGGGCACGAAGGGATCAAGGAATAGCAACGACCAACCGGGCGAAGCGACCTCAAGTCGCACGAACTCGCCCGACGGAGTTTTTTGGGCGCACAACCCGAGATCACGGCATCGTCTCGAGATCCCGGATATCGCCTGGCGGCGATTCCGGGATGACGTATTATCTGCTTGGCGATTCCGGGGGACGTATTCTTTTTTCGTGTCCTTCGTGCCCTTCGTGGTTATACGCTTTTGAATCCGCGTTAATCTGCGGCTTGAATTCCTATTTTCGAAAAGAAAGCCCCCCGATCAGGAAGTTATCAATCCAAATGGCCCTGTTCACTCAAACCTTGACACGCGCCGCGCTGGCGCCGCTCAAGTGGATCGGCCGGATGCCGCTGAATCGAGCCCAGCGCACAACCCGATGGCTGGCCGGGCCGATGCGCCTGCTGATGCGGCGGCGATCGGCCATCGTTCGACGCAATCTCGAAATGTGCTTTCCCGAACTCGACGATCGTGAACGACAGCGTCTGGCGCGCGATCATTTCCGCAACCTGGCCGAATCCGTCGGCGAGATCGGTTTTGCCTGGCATCATCCCGGCAGGCTCGATTCGGAAACGGGTAAAGTGGTGGGCCTGGAGCATCTGGAACAGGCGCGGACCGACGGCCGGGGCGTGATGCTGCTGACCGGGCACTTCACCTGCCTGGAAGTGGCCGCACGGCTGTTCGGCGAGCAGGTTCGGGCTCAGGCCATCTACCGCCCGATCGGCAACCCGGTGCTGGAAGATCTCCAGATTCGCGGACGCTCGCGCTACGCCGAGGCGATGATCCCGCGCAAGAACCTGCGCGCCATGGTGCGCCATCTGCGCGACGGAGGCGTACTCTGGTACGCGCCCGACCAGGACCTGGGTCCGGCGCGCAGCCAATTCGCGCCGTTCTTCGGCATGCCGACGGCGACCGCCACAGGCATGCTGGAACTGGCGCGCCTGGGAAACGCACGCGTGGTGCCCATGATCCCGCACAAGGACCCGGTCGTCGGTCGCATCTCGGTCATTCTGGAACCTGCACTGGATCCGTTTCCATCAGATGACCCGATCGCCGACCTGACCCGCTTCAATGCCATGTTGGAACGCCATGTGCGGGCCGTGCCGGCAACCTACTGGTGGCTGCACCGCCGCTTCAAGACCCGCCCCGAAGGCCAGCCCGACCCCTATCGCTGAGCCTGTCTCGCACCCAACCTGACTGCCAGCCGCTCGTCGCGCTCTTGAAAAACGGCAAAACAGCTCTCGCGAAGCCGCCAAGAAAAAATCGAAGAAAGGTTCGAACCCGACTTTCATGGGTTTTGTTCTACACAGCAGGTTCTTACTAATAGCCTTTCCTTAGCGCGTTCGCGGCTTCGCGAGAGCTGGTTTGACTATGCCCTGGGTTCCTTGGTACGCCGATGTGGCCCGACTCCGAATGCGCGCTGCGCGCTTATCCAGGCTACAAAACTGATTCAACTACGTAACTATGATCGACCTTCGCGCGACAGCCGGGCCAGTTCAAGGTACTTGTCACGCGTGTACGCCGCCTGAAGTGCGCTCATCTTCCACCCGCCTCGGCCGTCGAGGAACGCGCCGCGGAACACGAAATTGTCCAGCCAGTTGAACGCGGCACGCAGGTATGCCCCAGCTCGGGATGCACGAGCGCCCGCAGCGTGGCGCTCGGCTGCCTGGAGCCGGGCGTAGCCGCCGAGTTTTTCGCGCGCATGCCTTTCGTTGCGGAATACGTGGTGATGCAACTCGCCCTCGAGCCGACCGCTGCGTCGCGCGTCGGTCATGACGAGCTTTTCATGTACGGGGGCATTGGTGAATTGCGCCGCACCACGCTCAAAAAGCCGGAGTGGCGCGCGCGCCCAGTGACCGAAGTGCAATTGCCGACCGAACGCAATGGTCAGCCACGGGATACGGTACCCGGTGTAATGCGGTTGCCGCCTTGACAGGATCAGGTCAATCTCGCACTTGAGTTCTTCACTGACGACTTCGTCGGCATCGAGGCTGAGCACCCAGTCCCCGGTTGCACGATCGAGCGCGCGCTGCTTCTGAGGCCCGAAGCCGGGCCAGTCGGTGACTTCGACGCGATCGGTATGGCGGCGGCAGATTTCGACCGTGTTGTCGGTGCTGCCGGAATCGAGCACGATGATTTCATCGGCCCATCCGGCAACCGAGGCCAGCGAGTCGTCGATGCGGTCGGCCTCGTTGCGGCAGATCATGATGATGCTGAGCGGATGGCGGCGGCCGGCAGACGCCGACCGGATTTCGCTGCGCTGGCGCACCCGCACCAGGGCGTTGGCCGCGGCAACCAGCAACGCGAACCAGATGATTCCGCTGTTACGTTGAAAGATCGATTCACTCAAGGCCATCACGGCCAGGATCGAAACCGCCGCCAATCCGCTCCAGCCGACCAGACGCGTGCGTTCCAGACCGGTGCGCCACAGCGATGCAAAGCGCTGCAAAGGGATGCCGAATAACAGCAGAAGGCTGATCAGCCCCGGCAAACCGGCAATCAACAGCGCTGAAAGATACTGATTATGGGGGTGATGATATTCAAGAAACCAGGACGGCAGGGCGCCTTGCGCCACGGCATGCTCCAGCGCCGCGCGAAACCCACCAGGCCCGAGCCCGAGCAGCCAGCCGTCGCGCAACTGCTCCAGCGAAAGCTGCCAAAGCGCCCAGCGAATGGCCAGGGTATCGGTGCGGGCAATCTCTTCGGCATTGGAGGAAAAGGCGTCGACGGCCTCGACCACCCGCTGTCCAAGCGGAATGCCCGGCAACAGCGAAAGAACGGCCGCGAATACCAGAATTGCCAGCGGTACGCCGAACCGCCAGAGCGGCGTCTGGCGGGTCCCCAGTGTCAGCAGATACAGCACGAGCAGCGGCGCCAGCGCAAGCCAGGCGCCGCGCGATCCTGACAGCGCGCTGGCGGTCAGGCCGAACGTGACGGCGAGAACCATGATTATTCGTTTCGGAACAGCCAGGCTGCGATCGGCGATTCGCGGCAGCAGCATCAGCGAAAATGCGAGCACGACGCCACCGAAGTAGATCGGATTGGTCGGGCCGCCAACCCTTTCGGCCCATTCGCCTGGCTCTCCGGCGAAAGCAAAGCCGATCGCGTAGCCTCCTGCAATCATCGTGCCGGCCGCCAGACCGGTCCACCACCCGCGCTCCAGACCGTCGACCCGCACCAGAAAAAGATACGCCGGAACGATCAACAGTAAACGCAGAATGCGCCCCACATCGTCCCAGCCAACCGGATGGATACCGTGCAAAACCCAGGACATCAGCCAGACGCCCACGAAACCGACGACCGAGAGTGTCAGCAGTCGCTCATGCGCGTCAAGCTCCCAGCGCCGACGCGCCAGCCCGGGTTCAAGCCAGATTATTCCCAGCAGCGCGATAAGCAGGAAAGCGGCTCCGGCGACCTTCGGCACGACCAGGCCAAGCGCCAGGCCTGCAAAAAGAATCAGCGCGGCGGTTCGGCCAAGCCAGCTCGAGGCAGGCACCACCGCGCTGCTGCGCGGAACCGGAACCGTGGCGTCGGTAGAGTCAGTCCTCAAGCTCGAACCGGGCACCGCAATACGGACACAGTGCCGAACCGGTCTTCTCGATCGGCAGGTAAACGCGGGGATGCGAGTTCCAGAGTTCCATTTCCGGCGTAGGACAGCTCAGCGGGAGCTCGGCGCGCGTGATCTTGTAGAGACATTCGGTATTCGCCGGCTTTGTCGGCGCGTGGGTGTCGGGAGAATTTTCGGGAGATTCGTTCACGGACAGACCAGCCGTAGATGAAAGCGTTTATTTTAGCGCTCGGAAGCCGCGCCAGTGGGCGCACTCGAAGGACGGGCACAAAAGCGCTCACGCCGGCTCGCCGAAGGCATCTCGCCAGGCCCGGGTCACGATCTCGCGCGCGGATTCGGGCAATTCGTCCCTGCAATTGCGCTCGAGAAAGATCCGGTCGCGCAGCGCTGCGGCGCGATTGAACGCGTCTTCCAGGTGCTCGGCCGTGTCGCGCTGCAACCAGCCGAGCGCTGCCAGGCGTTTCAGTTGATCAATGGTCGCGCGGGCCTCGATCAATTCGGTGGCTTCGGCCGCGTTCAGCAACACACCCAGTTCGGCGATGAACTGGATATCGCCCAGCAACCGTTTCTCCGGCCGCTCCGAGCGCTGTTCGAGCTGGCGGCGGCGCATGTCGGCCAAGGAACGCTGCACCTCGACGGCGTCGCGTGGGCGTGCCAGTACCCGGCCACGCAGCGCGTCGAAATTTCTTGTGAACTCATCGCTGCCGAAAACACATCGAGCCCGAATAAGGGCCTGGTGCTCCCAGGTCCAGGCGTGTCGCTCCTGATAATCGGCAAAGCTCTCGAGCGTGGAAACAAGCATCCCCGCGTTGCCGTTGGGCCTCAGCCGGGTGTCGATCGGGTAAAGTTTGCCCCCCGGCATCGTCAACTGCATGGCGTTGATCATTCGCTGCACCGCCCGCACCGGGGCTTCGCCGCGCTCGTGCAGGAAAACCAGATCCAGGTCGGAACTGTAGTGAAGTTCGGATGCCCCGAGATTGCCGTAGCCGATCACCGCCGGCGGGTCGTCTTCGGGCAGGAACAATTCGGCCATTCGCGTCAGCACGGATTCGGCCAGTCGCGTCAGTCGGACCCTCGCTTCCGGTCGGCCCAGCGTTCCATCGAGCTGACCGAGCGCGGTGCGGACGAAGCCGGCCTGCCGGTAGCGTGCCAGTCCGTTGAGGCTGTTCTCCACGTCGTCGGGCTGAACCGGCGGCAGGCGCGGCAGGTCCGGACTTTTCTCCGGCGCCAGCAAATCATCCAGCAATTGCGGGCTTGCGGTAATCCACTCGGCCAGGCGCGCCGAGCCGCGGTAAACGCGCACGCACCGGGCCAGCGTTTGCGGCCGCTCGTGCAGCAGCGCCAGGTACGCCGAGCGGCGTGCGATCGTCTCGATCAGCGCCAGGAGATCCGGAAATCCGGTATCCGGCGGACTGTGTTGCAGGACCTCGTCGAGCAGCTCCGGCATCAGGCGGTCCAACCGCCGCCGACCCTCCGCCGACAGCGGTCGGCGCGCGAGCCGGCCGTGGAGTCGCTCGAGTGCATCGGCTGCGGCTGCGGCGTCCTCGAATCCCGCCTCGTCGAGCCGCGACGGCAGCTCCGGCGACGGCGGCCAAAGCAACTGCGACGGCGCGGCGCGTTGTTCGGGACCGCCGAAGCGCTTGCGAAACGATTCCCGAACGCGCTGGCGCACCGATTCTATCCGCTCGGCAAGCTCATCCCATCCGGCCTGCGCCATCAGCACCGCAAGGCTTTCGCGCTGCGCAGTATCGGTCGGCAATTCGTGGGTCTGGCGACCGGTGACCACCTGCAGCCGATTTTCCAGCGCACGCAGGAACCTGTAGTTCTCGTCCACAGACTCGGCCTGCGCCTGGTCGATGACGCCGGCATCCCGCGCGGCGCGCAGCGCAGGCAGGAAGCCGGACGTCCGCAAAGTCGATTCGCGCCCGCCGCGCAGCAGCTGCAGGCTTTGCACCAGAAACTCGAGTTCCCGGATTCCACCCGGGCCGCGCTTGATATCGTCCTGCAACTCCTCGCGGTAGGAGCGCGTCTCGATTTCGCCATGCAGCGCGCGCAGGCTGTCGAACAGCCCGTAATCAAGGTAGCGCCGGAAGACGAAGGGACTGATGCGTGCCAGCAGCTCGCGGCCCAGCCCGAGATCACCGGCGACCGGGCGCGCCTTGAGCCAGGCATATCGCTCCCAAGCCCGACCTTCGTTGATGAAGTACTGCTCCATGGCATCAATCGACCAGACCATGGCGCCGGCCTGACCGAAAGGCCGCAGCCGAGTGTCGACGATCCAGACACGCCCATTGCTGGTGACTTCCTCCATCAATCGGGATAGCTCGCGCACCACGCGGCTGAAGTAGTCGCGCGGCTCCAGCGGCCTGCGTCCGTCACTCTGACCCGACGCCCCGTGGCAGAACACCAGGTCGAGATCAGAGTTGAAGTTCAGTTCGTCGCCGCCGAGCTTGCCCAGCGCCAGCACCGCGAGCCGAGCGGGGCCGCCTGGCGGGGCATTCAGCCTGCCATGGCGCTGGACGACGACGTCCTCGGCCTGCGCCAGCGCCTGCTCGAGGCACTCACAGGCCAGCGTGGACAGAAGCTTGCCGGTCTGTTCCACGTCGTGCCGTCCCTGGACCTCCAGCCACTGGATGCGTAGGGCTTCCAGCTGACGATAGCGACGCAGGCGGGATTCAATCGGCAGTTCCGGATCATCGGCTCGGGCATCGTCGGCCAGCCAACCGGCATTCAGCCGCCAGCAACGCAGCACTTCGCGCGCGTAGGCGCTCGCGGCGACGAAATCTTCCGGGGATAAGTCTGGGGCGGAATATTCGCTCATCGGGCCCGGCCCCGGCCCGCCTGTTTGACCAGCGCCGCGAAAAGCGCGCGCTGGTCGGGACGCTGGGGGAGGTACTCCGGATGCCATTGCACGCCGATCAGCCAGCGATCACCTGTAGCCTCGAAGCCCTGGAGGACGCCGTTGGGTTCGCGCGCGACGGCTTCCAGGCCGTGGCCCAGGCGGTCTATGGCCTGGCGGTGAAGCGCGTTGACCTGCGCATGCTGCTTGCCGACGATCTCCTGCAGCCGGGAGCCCGGTTTCAATTCGACGCGCTTGCGCGGCAAAACCGACCGGATGGCCGGGTATTCGTCGTAGAAGCCCTCCAGCGACTGGTGCAACGTGCCGCCCAGGGATACGTTGATCAACTGCATGCCGCGACAAATGCCCAGCATCGGCAGCCGGCGCTCGATGGCTTGGCCTATGAGCGTGTGCTCAAGCTCGTCGCGCGCCGGATCAAGGCCGCCGCGCTTTTTCGTCAGCAGGCGCCGCATCAGCCAGAGTAGCGGAAACAGAATAAAGCCCAGCGCCCGGCGCCAACCGAATGCGCCGGGATCCGACAGTTCGCGCATCGGCAGGTGTCGGTACTCACCGTAAAGCGCCGGGCTCACGTCGGCGCCGCCGCCGATGATCAACCCATCCAATTCATCGATGGTCCGACTATGCGACGGGCGGATTCGCAACGGTCGTCCGCCGACCAGCCAGACCGCCAGCGCGGAAAAAAGCCACGCGGCCGCACCGCCGCGGTCGGGACCGGTAACACCGAGTCGGGGTCGCATCACTTCAACCTCAGCGCTCGTCTGACCTGCGACCACCAGTGCCGCAAACGACTGGATTGACCCAGCCGCGCCCGGGCCGCCGACTCAAGGGCATCCGCATCGGCAGCCATCGTTTCGATGCGCACCCACTCGCGCCACGGGTCTCGCAGCGACCACTCGGGATCATCGATCAGGCAGTTGGGCAACCGGTAGTGCCAGGTCGGCCGCGGCTTGATCAGATGCCGTTCAACCGGCGCCGACATCACACGCTCGCGATCGATCCACGCAAACAGCGGCAGCAAGTCCAGCGGACGGTTGCGGGTCGGAGTGAATTCGAGGTAGTCATCGATCAGCGTCTCCAGATCAGGTGCATAGTCAGGATTCAGCACATGAGCCACGAAATCTTCGGGAAAATGCTGCACGAATGGGCTGAGCTTGCGCGAAAAATCGATCTGCTCGCGTTCGCAAATATCGGGGAACAGGAGAAAGAACGCCCGCAGCACCGAGACAAGGTGAGAACCGCTGCACTCGGCGATATCGATATTGAACTGGAGGCCGAACGCATACAGGGCCGACGACTGCGTTCCCTTGGCGCCGGCCCGACAAAGCCCCCGACGTATGTCGTCGATTCTGTCCAGCTCGGCGATCGTGACCGGCGGACAGACCAGTTCGTGGGGCACCACCAGACCGGCAACACGTGACAGCACATCCTCCAGATTATCACGCAGCTGACCCGGTTCGATCTCGATACCGACGGCCTTGAGCGAATCGAGGTAGCGCCGCGAGGTCAGGACCTCGGCGTCAAGCTCGATGCCGAAATCGCCGAGCTCGGTATCGCGAACCGTCCCGGAAAACGCGCTTTCCGATTCAAATTGCCCACCGAGCACGTCGATGACTGCCTTTGCGATGCGCTCGGGGTCGATGCCGGCCATTTCCATCTCCACGCCCACCCGGCGCGGCTTGCCCGCGTGGTCGTCGCGCCATGGCAGCGTTTCGAAACTCGACACGATCAATAAACCAGGTTCACCATGCCCAGCATGGCAACCAGGAACAGCACGCTCATGGGCAGCCCCACCCGAATGAAATCCTTGACCTTGTACCCGCCGGGACCGATGATCAGCGCGTTGACTGGATGGGTGGGCAGGATGAACGCGTTTGACGTGCCCAGCGCGATGATCAGCGCGTAAATTGCAGGGTTGGCGTCGGTGGCCAGCGCGATGTTGATCGCGATGGGCACCAGCAACACCGTGGCCCCGACGTTCGACATGACCAGCGTGAAGACAGTGGCCAGTACCGCGAGCGCGAGTTGCATCCAGATTTCGCCGATGTTGCCGACCAGCGCAAGCATTTCCTGCACCAGCCACGCCGCGGTGCCGGTGACCTCCATCGCGAATCCCAGCGGAATCAGGCTCGCCATCAGAAACACCGTCTTCCAGCTCACCGCCTGATAGGCCTCGTCCATGCTGAGCACGCCGGTGAGCACCATGCCGATCGCGCCGGTCAGCAACGCTACAGACAGGTTGAACTCGGTGAACAGGATCAAGCCCATGGCGAGCAGGAAAAACACCAGCGCATGGGCCACTTTTTGCGGTCGCGCTTCTTCCTTGGGCACATCGGTTGCCACGATGAAATCCTTGTCGCGAGCCACTGCGGAGAGATCGCGCCACGACGAATGCGAGACCAGGCAATCACCGATTCGCAGCGCTTCGCCCCGCAAGCCTTCGCGGACGATGTCCTCGCCGCGATTGATCGCCAGCACCGAAATTCCGAAGCGCGATCTCAACCGGGCATCGCCTATGCTCTTGCCGATCAGGTTGGAGCCCGGCGGTATCACCACCTCCGAAATCCCGGCGCGACCAGGATCGAACAAGGTCCCGAAAGTGCGCAGCCTGGGTTGCAGCCTCAGCTTGTTGTCCACCGCGAATCGTCCGACCTGTTCGCGCGTACCCATCACGCCCAGCATGGTGCCGACCCAGATCATCTCATCGGCCGGTGGCGCGAGTCGCGGCTCATCGGTGCTCTGTATGGCCAGCAGCAGCGGCGCGCCGTCGAGCATCTCGGCCTCGGCCACGCGCATGCCCACCAGCGGCGAATCGACCGTCACGAGCAGTTCGTAAACGTCGCCGGTAATGCCGTAGACCTCGGCGAAATAATTCTTGGTTCTGCCCGGCGAGGCCGGCCGCTTGCCGTGGGTCCGGGGGATCAGCCTTCGGCCCATGGTCAACAGAAAGACAAGTGCGACGGCAAGCAGCGCCAGCCCGATCGGGCTGACCGAAAACAGCCCGAAAGGACGCATTGCCTCGGCGCCCGGCGGCAGCGAGCGATTCGACGTCAGGATCAGGTCGTTGAGCAGGATCAGCGGCGAGGAACCGACCATGGTGATGGTGCCGCCGACGATGGCGCAGAAGCCGACCGGCATCAGCAGCGTCGACAGCGGGATATCCAGGCGGCTCGAGACCCGTCCGGCCACGGGCAGAAACAAGGCCGTAGCGCCGGTGTTCTGCATGAACGCCGAGATGAGACCGACCGATGCAGCCAGCATGGCGACGATGCGGTTTTCCGACTTGCCGCCGTAGCGGACAATGCTCGAGGACACCGTATTCATCACGCCGGTGCGATCCAGCCCGGCGCCAATGATCATCACCGCAATGACCGCGATGACGGCGTTCGAGGCAAAGCCGTCGAACAGTTGCTCCCCTGGGACGAGACCAAGCAGGCCGACAAGCACCATGATGGACACCGCTGCGATGTCGATGCGAACGATCTCGGTGACGAACGCGAATATGGTCAGGCCGAGCAAGGCCAGTACCAGCAGCATGTCACCGGTGAGTGTCAGTTCGCTTTCCATTGCCTTCGGGTCGGGCCTCCCTGTATTTCTTGTTATTGCCTGCTACAGGTTACACAGGTTGGCATGGATTTGAATGAACTTTGTGCGCTTGTGGCGCGAACCGACGCTCGGCTTCACATTCGAAGGCGGTTTCGCCCCGCGCTGGTTCGTGCACCTTGGCCGGGTGCGGGCGGCCTCTCAAATTCAAATTCAAATTCGACTTCAACTTCGACTGCATTTCGCCCCGCGCTGCGCGCTTGCGGGCGAGTTACTTTTTTCGGTTGCAAAAAAAGTAACCAAAAATGCGCTTTACAGGCGGCAGCTGTTCGAGGTGCTGGCCGGAACGGCCTGGGGGTTAGGTGTGTGGCATCGGGCGTCGATCTCGGATCTTCTTGTCTGTGCGGAGTGTTCGCCTTGCTTTGCGGGTGACGAATGGATTCCGGCTTCGATGGTTATGGAACGGGGTCGCGGCGATCGAGCTGGCACGGGTCTGCTGGGGGATACTGAAGTGGGTTCCAGTTCGGGGCGGTGAGGGCTGGTGGTGGCCTGGTTGCGGTCGGTGTTCTTGCCCGGTGGCGGGGATGGTGACGTGGGCCGAAATGTCCTGCAGGAGCGGTCTCCAGGCCGCGACCGGGGTAGACCCGTCGGCGCCTGGAGACGCCTCCTACGAGAACCTGGAACGAGGGCGTTGTTTGGTTGATGCGGTTCCCTGGCCGCGATCGGTGCCGAATTTATCGGCGCAGGATGCGCCTCCCACAGAAAAGTCGGCATTGCCCGGCACGCAGCCAGACGCAGGAAGCCTCCGGCGCGGGTTGCAGGAGTTCAGTAGCCGATAGGGCCACCCAACCCACTCATCATCCCAATCTGGAACCTTCTTCAGCATCCACCGATGATCACGACGCCCTCGATCGAGACGACCCCGCTCCGATAACCATCGAAGCCGAAATCCTCTCGTCACCCGCAAGCCACGCCGCACATGACGCTCGGGCAGGAAGATCTCCAGCCAAAAGCCGCGATCAAACACCTAACCACCAATCCCATCCACCCGCAACGCAACCCCCTGCCGCCTGTAAAAAGCGCTTTTGCCTACTTTTGTCGCGACTGACAAAAGCAGGTCGCCAGCAAGCGCGAAGCGCGTGGCGAAACGCAGTTTCATTTGAAGTTGAAGTGGAATTAAGGAAAAAAGGAAAAAGCCACCGCACCCGGCCACGGTGCACTCCTCACCGCGGGGCGAAACGCAGTTGAAGTTGAATCAAAGAAAAAGCCGCTCACTCCCGAGCCCGGGAACGAACCGCCCGCAATCGCGCCTCTATCCGATCGAGCAAAAGATCCCCACATCCCCCGGGCGAGACCCGGGCGGAGAGGCTGTCGGCCGCGTTTCGCTCGGCGAGCTGGTCGAGCTCGTCGCCCACTTTCCGATAAGCATCGCGAAACGACATACCCTCGGCAACCAGTTCGTTGGCCCGGTCGGTGGCGTGCATGGGCGCACCCATGCCGGCCAGCATGCGCTCCGGCTTCCACTCGAGACCGGCCAGCAGGGCCGGGACCAACGCCAGGCCTTCCAGTCCGCGGCCGAAGGCGCGCAGTACCGGCGGTTTGCTGTCCTGAAGGTCGCGCTGGTAGCCCGACGGCAGGCTCAGCACCGCATCAAGTTCCGCGCGCGCGCCAACCACCGTGGCATGCAGCGCGCGCAACAGCTCCACGCCGTCCGGGTTGAGCTTGTTGGGCATGATCGACGAGCCGGTGCAGAACTCGGGCGAGACCTTGACGTAGCCGAATTCCTGGCTGGCGTACAGGCTCAGGTCCCAGCACAGTCGGCGCAGGTCGGAGGTGGCCGCGGCGAGCGCGTCTAATGCACGTAATTCGACCTTGCCGCGAGCGGCCTGGGCGTTCTGGGGGTTGACGACCAGTCTGGCGAAGCCAAGCTCTTCGGCAACGCCATCGCGGTCCAGCGCCAGGTTGACGCCGAAACCCGATGCGGTGCCCAGCGGAGACGCATCCAACCAGTCGTGGATGGCCGCGGCCAGCTCCGCGTTGTCGATGAATGCTTCGGCGTGACCGGCCCACCACAAGCCCAGCGAGCTGGGCATGGCCTGCTGAAGATGGGTATGTCCGGGCAGCGCGACGTCGCGTTCGGCATGGGCCCGCTGCAGGGCGACTTCGGCGATGTCGCCGCACAGTCCGGCCAGCCGTTGCAGCCTGTCCTTGAGATAAAGCCGCAGCGCAACCGCGACCTGGTCGTTGCGACTACGCCCGGCGTGGATGCGCTTGCCGGTCTCGCCAAGACGTTCGGTCAGCCAGGCCTCGATTGCCGAATGCCCGTCCTCGAATCGATGGTCGAGCAGGAATTCGCCACTTGCAAACGCGTCGGCCAGGGCGTCGAGTTCGCGTCCCATCGCGCCGGCCTGGTCGTCGCTGAGCACGCCGATGCGCGCAAGCGCACGCGCGTGCGCCCGACTGGCGCGGATATCAAAAGGCAGTAATTCCCGGTCCAGTTCCACGTCCTGGCCGGCCAGGAAACGCATGATGGCGTCGGGCACATCGTGCTTGCCGGATTTTTTCCAGATCGGGTCGCTCATTTTTCAACTCCTTTTGGCCCGGTCGAGGCGATGCCGGCCAGTTCTTCAAGCCCGAGAGCCAGATTGATATTCTGCAGTGCCTGCGAGGCCGCGCCCTTGAGCAGGTTGTCGAGCACCACCACGAAACTCGCCCGATGCGCATCCCGCGCATCGACGCTGAAGCCGCCTATGCAGATACCTGAACGAGGATTCAACGATGGGATCTCGGGAATTTCGGCCTGGACCCGGACCAGCGGTTCATCCGAGTAGCAGGCCTGGAACTCGGCCGTCAGCGAGTCGGCCGTGGCCGGCGCGCCCAGCTCCACTGCAATCGTCAGGGTGATGCCGCGAAAGAACGCGGCGACGTGCGGGTGAAAGCGAACCGGGCGACCGAGATGGGTGCTGATTTCCTGTTCGTGGACGTGGCCGGTCAGCGCGTACGGAAGCAGGTTGTCGCGAAGCCGCTCGGGATTATTGCGCGCCGACGGCGTGCGCCCGGCCCCCGAATATCCCGACACGCCGAAGATCACCGGCGGGCTCATCAATGCATTGCGAAGCGGCAGCAGGCCGAACTGCGCACCGGTCGCGTAGCAGCCGGGGTTGGAAATCCGGCGGGCATCTTTCAGCGCCGCGCGATTGAACTCGGTGAGACCGTAGGCCCAGTTCGGATCGAAGCGGTAGTCGGCGCCCAGGTCGAGAATCAGCGCATGGGGATGGCTGCGCACAATGGCCTGCACCCAGGGCGGGCTCTGACCGTTGGGCACGGCCAGCACCCAGACGTCGGCATCGACGCCGTCGACCTGGTCCGGGGCCAGCGCGACGAAGGCCTGGTCGGATCGCGGCCAGTCCGGCACTTCGTCGCTGATCGGCTGGCCGGCCTGGGCGTTGGACGCCGCCAGCGCCAGCTCGATATCCGGATGCACCGCCAGCAGGCCCAGAAACTCCCGCCCGGTATAGCCCCGCGCGCCAATCAGCGCCAATTGATATCGGTTGTCGTCATTCATCGGGTCGGTGCCGTATGGACAGGCAAACTGATTTCGCTCGGGAATAAAAAGCAGTTGCACGAAGAGCACGAAGAATTGCACGAAGAACACGAAGGGTCAAATTCAATTCTTCCGCGCAGACTGCGGCGTGGCCGTTGCAGGTGGAGGCCGAACACGTCAATAGATTTTTCTTCGTGTCCTTCGTGCCCATCTTCGTGTTCTTCGTGACCGGCTTTTGATTTTGCTCGGCTTTTATCTGCCCTCATCCGGACAACAAGGCTGTTCATTCCACTTCCTCCCGCCAGCCCGAATCGCGCGCGGCGGCGTCTGTCACCAGCCGCTCAAGCTGGCCGAAATCCTCGATGCCTATGGTATAGACCACCCACTGGCCGCGCCGATGGCTGGCTTCGGCCTGCTGGAAATACCAGCCG
>Ga0209943_1001486_pt1 | contig 14223 bp, 11 predicted proteins | sample SalPonR1_B_D2_MG_FD_185698 | JGI IMG/M metagenome (GOLD analysis project Ga0209943, IMG submission 185698) | Salt pond soil microbial communities from South San Francisco under conditions of wetland restoration - Salt Pond MetaG R1_B_D2_MG... ... | reverse complement strand
CGTCAGCGCGGCCGCCGGCTCATCGGCCAGCACGGCCCGGCTCGCTTCCATGGCAGCCAGGATGATGCGCGCCTCGTCCGATGCGCCGTGTTCCAGCGCGCGCTGCAGCAGGGATTGCGCGCGCGCGTCATGACCCAGCATGTGCAGGACGCGGGCCAGCTGCACCATGCCGATAGCGTAATCGGGGTTGAACTCGACCACGCGCTCGAAGGCGAGCGCGGCGTCCGCCAGGCGGCCCGAACGTTCCGCCGCGCTGCCTTTCATCTGCCAGGTGCCGAACCAGTCAGGCGCAATCTGCTGCAGCTCGGCCATGAAGCGATCGAAGGCCGCCTCGTCCTGCCACTGGATCGCGGCCTCGGCGCGGCGGCGAACGATCACCGGTGACAAGGGGTCGAGCTCGTAGGCGCGCCTCACGGCGGCGCTCGCCGCCTCGTAGTCGGGCAGCAGGGTGGTGGCGCTCCACAGCTGCGCAAAGGCATTGTTCGGGTTGATTCGCAGCGCGCGCTCGAACGCGGCGCGTGCCTCGGGCAGGCGCTCCTTGGCGCCGGCGCCCTGCGTCAGCAGCAAGCCGCGCACGGCCCAGGCCTCGTCGCTCTGCGGGTCCAGCGCAAGCGCGCGCTCGAGCGCCCGGTGCGCCAGCTCGCCGGTCTGTTCGAGGCTGCGGTAACCGTAGTTATCCAGCAGCGCGTAGACCATCGCCACGCCGGCATACGGCGGCGCGTATCCGGGATCGATCACGATGGCCTGCTGAAACTGTTCCAGCGCGCGCTGCAAGCCGTCGGGCGTGCGCAGGCGCACGTTGGACTGGCCGCGCAGGTAATGGTTGTACGCCTCGACGTCGCCCTTGGCCGTCTGGCTGATCACCGTCTCATCGGTGTCCAGCAGGGTGCGCCGCAGCGCCTTGACCACCTCCGTGGCAATCTCGTCCTGGATCGCGAACACGTCATCCAGGCGGCGGTCGTAAGTGTCGGACCACAGGTGATAGCCGTCGCGCGCGTCGACCAGCTGGGCCGTGACACGGATCTGGTCGCCCTGCTTGCGCACGCTGCCCTCGAGGATGTTAGCAACGCCGAGACGCTCGCCGATGGCCTTCAGGTCGGCCTGCTGCCCCTTGAAGGCGAACGAGGAGGTGCGGCCCGCCACGCGAAAATCCTGCATGCGCGCAAGCACGTTGAGCACTTCCTCGGCCAGCCCGTCGGAGAAATACTCGTTGTCCTCGTCCGCCGACATGTTGACGAAGGGCAGCACGGCAATGGAAAGATCGCGCGGCTCGCCGGGCGTGACCGGGGTCGCCGGCGGGGCCGCACGGCCTGCCAGGTTCCCCTCGCGGACATTGAACTGGCTCCATAGCAACAGCAGGATGGCGAGCACGAGCAGGCCGATGGTGGCGATGTCCAGCTTGCGCGCGGACTGGTTCCCGTCACGGCCGGCGGAGGCGAGGTCACTCTCGCGCCTGACGCCCTCGGGCGTGATCTCGAAGGCCCAGGACAAGATGAGAGCGAATGGAAAACCCAGCGCCAGGACGCCGGCGATCAGCCGCAGCGACCCCTCCGGCGCCTCCAGCAGTTCGAGCATCACGTCGGCGACCTGCAGGATCAGCCAGGCGCCGGCACCGTAAAAAACCGCGATACGGATGACATTGCGGCGCTTGAGTTCGGCAAAAAACGACTTCATCGGAAATCCATCGACCATCCGGCCCGTGGAAGCACAGGCCCGAGCTTAATCACGCCTCCCTGCAAACGCCACTTTGGCGGGCGTCCCCTGCGCCCGATTGACTCCAGCGGGGGGCGCCTGTGTTATAGAGAGAGCGTATGCATGCCCACGGTCAGCCATGAACGAACAAGCGCCCCATTCGCCGGACGCCCCGGAAGACGAACAGGCGCTGCCTTTGCTCGCACCCTGCCGGCAGGTCCCCGCCGCGGCGCCGTTCGGCTGGCTCGCGGCCGGCTGGCGCGACCTGAGGGCGGCCAGCGGCCAGAGCCTGGGCTGGGGCCTGGTCGTGCTGGGGCTGTCGTGGGCCGTCAGCCTGCTGGCCCTCTGGCTGGGCAACTGGATCGTGCTGCTGTCGTTGCTGTCGGGCTTCGTGTTCGTGGGCCCCCTGCTCGCAATCGCCCTGTACGCCATCAGCTGGCAACTGGAGCTGGGGCGCGTGCCGAACTTCGATCTGAGCTTCGACGCCGCCCGCAAGCGCCTGGGCGACGGCATGGTGTTCGCGCTCGTGCTGATAGTCATCTTCCTGGTCTGGGCGCGCGCCGGATCCATGGTGCACGTTTTCTTCCCGATGGAGTCTCACCCCGAGTTCCGGCAGCTGGCGCTCTTCCTGCTGATCGGCTCGGCCGTCGGCTCGATCTTCGCCCTCATCGCGTTCGCCGCCAGCGCCTTTTCGCTGCCCATGCTGATGGACCGGCAGGTGGACACCATCACGGCCGTGATCACCAGCATCAACGCCGTGCTGCGGAACAAGCGCGCCATGGCCGTGTGGCTGGCGCTGATCATCCTGCTCACCGGAATAGGCTTCGCCACCGCTTTCGTGGGACTGGTGGTGCTGTTTCCCCTGCTGGGCCACGCGACCTGGCACGCCTATCGCGACGTGGTGGACGCCTCGGCCTGGCCGCGGCAGCGCGCCTGAGCAGCGATGCCCACCAACGTCACGCCGGAATACAAGAAGGCGGAAGAGGCCTATCGCAAGGCCCGCGAGCCCGCCGAGCGGCTGGACTGCCTCCGCCACATGTTGTCCAGCATCCCCAAGCACAAGGGCACCGAGCACCTGCAGGCGGACATCAAGAGCCGCATCAAGGACCTCACTGAAGAACTCGCGGGGCCGAAGAAAGGCGGCAAGCGCGGCGGCCCGGCGCTCTCCGTGCGCCCCGAGGGCGCGGCACAGCTGGCGCTGCTGGGCCCGCCGAATTCCGGCAAGTCGACGCTGCACCAGCGCCTCACCGGCTCGCGCGCACACGGCGGGCCCGGACCCTTCATCACGCAGTTTCCGGAGCCGGGCATGTTTCCCTGGGAGGACATCGCCTTCCAGCTGCTGGACATGCCGTCCATGTCGCCGGAGCACAGTCCGCCCTGGATCGGCGGCAGCCTGCAGTCGGCCGATGCCGCGTGGCTGGTGGTGGACCTCGCCGATCCGGCCTGCGTCGAGCAGCTGCAGTTCATCATCGACACGCTGGCGCAGAAGAAGGTCGTGCTGACGGCCGGCTGGCCCGGCCTGGAGACGCAGTCGCCGGGTGAGCCGGCCGGACCGGAGCCCGGCGACCCCTTCCGTATCGAGCTGCCCACGCTGCTGCTGGCGAACAAGAGCGACCAGGCGGGCGACCCGGAGGAACTGCGGGTGCTGGAGGAACTGCTGGGGGTGAACTTCCCGGCCCTGCGCGTCTCCGCGCGCACCGGGCAGGGACTGGGAGATCTGGGGCCCTGGTCCTTTCGCGCGCTGGGCGTGCTGCGCGTCTACACCAAGGCGCCCGGCAAGGAAGCGGCGCGGGACAAGCCGTTTACCGTCCGCCGGGGCGACACGGTGCTCGACGTCGCCCGGCTGGTGCACAAGGACGTGGCCGACAGCTTCCGCTTCGCGCGCATGTGGGGGGCGAAGGTCTTTGACGGCCAGCAGGTGGGCGCGGATCACCCTGTCTCGGACGGCGACCTCGTCGAGCTGCATTCCGGCCGGTCCTGACAGGAGGCGGGAAACTCAAATCGCCAGCCCGCGAGCGTCCGGCGCGCCCGCGGCGTGATACGCTCGCAAGGATGAGCGACAAGCAAAAACCCGCGGACAAGCGCCGCGAGTCGCGCGTGCCCGTCACGCGGGCGGGCCGGCTTTTCCGCATGGGCATGACAGCCGGCGGCATGGCCGTTGGCGGACTCAGCGAGAGCCTCAGGCGCGCCACGGGCGGGGCCTCCAGCCGCGCGACTTCCGCGCTGTTGTCCGGCGCCAACGCGACGCGTCTCGCCAAGCGGCTGGCGCACATGCGCGGCGCCGCGATGAAGCTGGGACAGCTGCTGTCGATGGAAAGCAGCCAGGTGCTGCCGCCCGAGTTTTCCGAGGCCCTGGCGGTGCTGCGCGCGTCCGCCGACGTGATGCCGAAAACCCAGGTCAAGCGCATCCTCGGCCGGGAATACGGCAAGGGCTGGGAGGCGCGCTTCGAGACCCTGGACTTCGAGCCGGCGGCCTCCGCCTCTATCGGCCAGGTGCATCGCGCCCGCACCCGTGACGGCGAGGACATCGCGCTCAAGATCCAGTATCCGGGCGTCGCCAAGAGCATCGACAGCGACGTGGACAACCTCGCCATGTTCCTCAACATGGCCCGCATACTGCCGCGCGATCTCGATGTCTCCGACATCGTCGAGGAAGCGAAGAAACAGCTGCGCCAGGAAGCGGACTACAGCACCGAGGCGGCCAACCTGGAGCGCTACCGCGAGTTGCTGGCCGACGACGACCGCTTCATCGTGCCGCGGCTGCACCGGGAGCTCAGCAGCCGGCGCGTGCTGGCGATGGAATGGATCGAGGGCGAGTCGCTGGACCGGCTGGTGCGGGAAGACGTGCCGCAGGAAATCCGCAACAACATCGCCGAGGCGGTGCAGGACCTGACTTTCCGCGAACTGTACGAATTCCGCTTCATGCAGACCGATCCGAATTTCGCCAATTACCTCTACCGCCACGAGGACGGCCGTATCGGGCTGCTGGACCTGGGCGCTGCGGTCGAATTCCCGCCAGCTTTCGTGGACCGCTACCGCCGCATCACGCGCGCCATCCTGGACCATGACCGTGAAGGCGTCGCCCGCCACGCCGCCGAGATCGGCTACCTGCGAGAGACCGATTCCGAGCGCCACCAGAAGCTGGTGGTGGATCTCATTATGATGGTCTGCGAGCCGCTGACGACGGAAGGGGCCTACGATTTCGGCGCCTCGACGCTGCCGTCGCGCGCCGCCGCGGCCGGCCTGGACATCGTGTTCCGCTCGCGCGAATACCGCAACCCGCCGGCCAACACCGCCGTGCTGCATCGCAAGCTCGGCGGCAGCTTCCTGCTGTGTCAGCGACTCGGCGCCCGGGTGGAGATGCGCGACTACCTGCTCGCGCGCATCTGAGCCGGAGCGCCGCGCGCGCCAAACGGCCGCGGCCCACTCGTCTATACTGCGCGCTCGACACGAACCGTCCCCGGAGTCCGGATTGAGCGAACACGGAACCCCGCCGCGCTCGGTGCGCGTGCCGACCCTGCTGCAGTCGCTGACGCCGGTTGCCGTCCTCATCACGCTGCTGTCACTGTCCATCTGGCTGTTCGGCGCGGACTCCTCGCAGGGCGCGAACCAGGTGGCGCTCACGCTGACCGCCGCGGTGGCCGCGATCATCGCGATCTACAACGGCGAACGCTGGGCGGAGATTCTCGAGGCCATCGTGCGCGGCATCTCCACCGCCATGGGCGCGATTCTGATCCTGTTCGCCATCGGCGCGCTGATCGGCACCTGGAGCATGTCGGGCACCGTGCCGGCGATGATCTATTACGGCGTGCAGCTGCTCTCGCCGTCGATCTTCTATCCCACGGCCTGCCTGATCTGCGCGCTGGTCTCGGTCTCGATCGGCTCCAGCTGGACCACGGCGGGCACCATCGGCATCGGCCTGATGGGCGTCGCCCAGGGCCTGGGGCTGTCACCGGAAATCACTGCCGGGGCGGTGATCTCCGGGGCCTATTTCGGCGACAAGATGTCGCCGCTGTCCGATACCACTAACCTCGCGCCCGCCGTTGCGGGGACCGAGCTGTTCACGCACATCCGGCACATGACCCACACCACCGGCCCGTCCTTCCTGGTCGCGCTTGCCGGTTTCACGCTGGTGGGCTTCGTCGGCGCGGGTCCCTCCGGCGAGCTGGCGCTGGGCACCCTGACGGACACGCTGGCGACGAACTTCGACGTGGGCATCTGGACGCTGCTGCCGCTCGCGACGGTGCTCGGCCTTGCCATCGCTCGCTATCCGGCCTTGCCCGTGATCCTGTTCGGCGCGCTGCTGGGCGCGGTGTTCGCGGTGATTTTCCAGCCGCAGACGGTGGCGGCTTATGGCGGCGCGGACGACATCGGGCACGGCATGGCGCTGCTGAAAGGCGCCTGGATCGGGCTGTTCAACGGCTACACGGCCAGCACCGGCAACGAGGTGGTGGACTCGCTGCTGTCGCGCGGCGGCATGAGCAGCGTGCTGACCACCGTGTGGCTGATCATTTCCGCGCTGACGCTGGGCGCCGTGCTGGAACATGCCGGCATGCTGCAGAGAATCATCCAGGGCGTCATCCGCAGCGCGAAGAGCACCGGCTCGCTGATCACCTCGGTGGTGCTCACCTCCATCGGCACCAATATCGTCACCGGCGACCAGTACATCGCGATCGTCATGCCGGGGCGCATGTTCCGCGCCGAGTTCAGGCGCCGGCGGCTGAGGGCCCGCAACCTTTCGCGCACCATCGAGGACGCCGGCACGCTGACCTCGCCGCTGATCCCCTGGAACACCTGCGGCGCTTACATGGCAGCCACACTGGGGGTCGCGACTTTCGCCTACCTCCCCTGGTGTTTTCTCAACCTGGTCAATCCCTTCGTGGCCATGCTGCTGGGCTTCCGCGGGCTCAGCGTGGAGAAGGTGCCCGAAGGGGTGGAAATGCCGGAAGTGGACAGCGGCGCGCGCGCCTGATCTCAGGAAGCCTCGCTGCGATAAAGCCGCACGCTGAGAGCGGGAAACCAGTTCTCCACCCACTCGGCATGCAGCGCGCTCGCCGGCGTGCTGCGGTAGATCCTGGATTTGCTCATCGTGGCGAAGCGGCGCCCGAGCTCTTCCAGCGCAGACTCGGGATCGAGGCCTTGCTCGACCAGCCAGCAGCCCATCACCATGCCGGTGCGATCGACCCCGTCGCTGCAATGCACGTAGACCCGCTCGCCGTCATCCAGCGCCCGGCCGATGACGCGCAGAATGGCCAGCACCTCGTCCGCATAGTCCGGCAGGGTGTCGGGCGCGAGCGGCTCGTTGCGGTACTCGGCATGGATGCCGCGCTCGCTGCAGAGCTTGTCGAGAAGCCCGTCGTAGGGATGGACGGCGTCAGCCTCGTCGCTCAGGTCGATGAACACACGAATTCCGGCGTCCAGCAGGCTGCACAGCCTGCGGCGCACGACCCGCTCTTCCCAGTGACCGGGATGCTCGCCGGCCAGCAGGCGGCCCGGCTCGACCCAGTAGCTTTCGTTGATCGGGATGAAATCCGTCATCGCCCTTTTCTCATCGCCTTTTTCTCCGTATGCAGCGGAGGCTAGCAAGGCGCGCGTCCGCGGGCTGTGACGCAGTTCTCGCGCGCAGCTATTCCGGCGGGCACAGCCAGTCGAGGCGGGGCCGCGGCGCCGCCGGTTGCGCGAGCAGCGGCCACAGCTCGTCGAGCAGCCGGCGCAGGTCCTTCTCCAGGCCCCAGGGCGGCGCCGAGATGACGAGGCCGCTGCCGTTAAGCCCGGCCGGATTGTCGTCCGGGCGCACCGGCAGCTCCGCGCGCAGCACGCCTCCCGGCACGGGCGCGGAAAGGTCGCGGTAAAAGGGCTTCAGGCTGCGGCGATCCTTGATCGGGTACCACGCGGCCAGCACCCCCACCGGCCACCGGCGCCTCGCCAGGGCGAAGGCGTCGCTGGTCCGCCGCAAGTCGTCGGGCGCCTCGTAGGGCGGATCGACGAGCAGCAGTCCGCGTCGCGGCGTGGGCGGCAGCAAGGCGCCGATCGCCTCCCAGCCGTCGCGGCAATGCACGGCGGCGCGCGCGTCTTGCCGGAACAGCTGGCGCAACACATCGGCTTCCTCGGGCACCTTTTCCGTCAGCACCAGCCGGTCTTCCGCGCCCAGCAGCCCGGCGGCGATCAGCGGCGAACCCGGATAGACGCGCAGGCCGTCGCGGTTCGGCTCCAGGGCCTTGACGATCCGCAGATACGCCGCAAGTGCGGCGTGCTGCGGCGCCAGTTCCGCCAGCCGCAGGATGCCGTCTTTCGCTTCGCCTCCGCGCCGCGCCTGCGAGCCCTCCAGCGAGTAAAGCCCGGCGCCCGCGTGGCTTTCCAGGAAACAGAGCGGCTTGGGGCGCGCCCGCATCCGCAGCAGAATGGCGGCAAGCGCGGCATGCTTGAAGACATCCGCGAAATTTCCGGCGTGGTATGCATGCCGGTAGTTCATCGTCTCTGCTTCATGGCCGAATGTTCATCGCGGTTGCTCGGTCGCCGGCACTTCACTCGTTCATCAGCCGGACGCGATGCACGTACAGGCGCAGCGCCTCGCTCGGCTCCGCCAGGAAAAGGCCGAAGCGGCGAATGGTGTCCAGGTCCAGCCGATCTCCGGAAGGCATGCGGGCCAGGGTGTCCAGCGGGATGTAGAAATCGTTCACGCCGGGCACCACGCGCAGCGCGTAGTCCACGCGATCCCCGCGCGCTTGCAGCCGCGAGCGATCCGACAGGCGGAGCTCCACGCGCACCGGCTTGTCGGCCGTGGAGTAGAGGTGCAGCTTGAGCAACTCGAAGTCGCTCCAGTCCTTGAAGGGCTCGTGCACGAGCACGCCGTCGCCGGCCGAGCCATCCATCAGCAGCAGCGCGACCCGGCGCCCGCTCACGCGGGGCCACTCGTCGGGTCCGCGCCCCACGAACAGCTCGGCTCCCTGCGTCTCGATGAAAGGTTCCTGCCAACTGCTGGCGAGGTCCACGACGATCGGAAAGGCCCCGGCGCGCCCGGCGTAGGAGGACAGCACCGGTCCCAGCGGATGCAGCACTCCGGCCACCAGCAAAGCGCCCAGGATGCCGATGGAGCGCCGCGGCCAGCCGCGCAGCCAGGCGTGCTCGCGCTTCAGGTCGCGGTCCAGCGCCGCGCTCAGCGCGAGGAAGCCGAAGGCGCCCAGCAGGGACTGCAGGCCACGGTCCGCGGACGGCGCGCCGTTTTGCGTCAGCAGCAACTCGTAGGCCGACACCAGCGCCGCTACCGCGACGATCGCCACCGCGTAATAGAGGGATCGCTTGCGGATCCAGCGCCGCCCGAGCAGCGCGGTCATTTCCAGGATCACCAGGCCGGCAAAACCCGCGTAGAAAATCTCCCGCAGATCGCGCAGCGTTTCTTCCAGCAGGCCGCGCGGCTTTTCCAGGCCGAACACCGCGAGCAGGAAGAGCACGGCGGCGCCGTACAGCACCATCAGTCGCGCCCCGGGCCCCCGGCGGGCGCCGGAGACGGGAACGCGGTCAGGCACTTCGGCCGGGTCGGGTCCGTTCATTCGATACGCTCCGGGCGCCACGGCTGGCGGCGGTGCCTTACCCTAATCCGGCGCGCCCGCATCGGCAATCCTCAACCGGCTTCCTCCAGCCAGAAACGGCTGAAATACAGGTCGAAGGGCTCGCTGGGCCGGCGGCTGAAGATGATGAACTGGCTGATCTCCCCGAGGTCCAGCCGGCGTTCCTGCGGGCCCTGCTCGATGGTGGCCAGCGGGATCGTGAAGTCGTTCAGGCCGGGCATCACGATGAAACTGCCGTTGTACCGGTCCTGGTGGGCCCGCCGCCGGTGCGCGTCGTCCACTCGCAGCACCAGCTCGACCGGCGCCGCCAGCGCCGACCACACCTGGAAACGTAATGCGTCATAGCCGGACCAGTCGGGATAGGGCTCGCGCACCGTGACGCCGGGCCAGGGCGCGTCCAGGAAGGTCACGCGCGCCACCTCTCCTCCCGCCGTGGCATCCCAGCCGGGCGGCGCCGGCGCCGGCTCGAGCGCCGACCGGCCGACGCTGAGGAAAGGCCGCTGCCAGCCCGCGGTCAGATCCGCCACCACCGGAAACGCGTCGGCGCGCTTGGCGTAGCTCCAGCCCGCCGTGGCCAGAGGCATCAGTCCCAGCACCAGCAACAGCGTCGCGCCCGCCAGCACCAGGCGGGCCGCCACCCGGCCGTCCGCGCCCAGCGTGCGCCACAGCGCGGGCTTCAGCGCCGCCACGATGGCGAGAAAAGAGAAGGCGCCGGTCATGTTGTGCACCGCGTCACCGATGCTGGCGTGCCGCCCGCCCTGGAACACCTGCAGCGCCTCGGCCGCCAGCCCCAGCACTACCGTCGCCAGCAGGGCGATGACAAAATCGGCGCGCGCGGGTTGCAGGGCGCCGCGCAGCACCCGGATGATTCTCAGCATCATCAGCGCCGCCACGCCGAACAGCGGCAAATGGCCGATCTCGAACAGCAGGCGCCATCCGTAGGCGTCGCCCGGCGGCCGGACCAGCGCCAGGAACAGCATCAAGGCAAAGACGCCCAATATGGGCGGGGCGAGCTGCCGCCAGTGGGCCGACACCGGCCCGTTCTCCCGCGCTGAGGGCGGTTCCCCGTTCACGGCGCGCGGCGCGTTACAGCTGCTCGTCCAGGAAGGCCAGCGTGCGGCGCCAGGCGTCCGCGGCCGCGTCGGGCTGGTAGCGCGTTCCCGAGGGGTTCGCAAAGGCGTGGCCGGCCTCCTCGTAAACGACGATTTCGGCCTCCTTGCCCAGCGCTTCCAGGCGGGTTTCGAACTCGCGCACCGTTGCCAGCGGAATGCCCTGGTCCTGGCCGCCGAAGATGCCCAGCAGCGGCGCCCGCAGGGGCGCGAGCTCCGCGGGGTCGGTCACCAGCCGGCCGTAGTAGACGACGACGGCGTCCAGCGCTTCCGGCATGTCCAGCGCGAGGCGCAGCGCCAGGCCGCCGCCCAGGCACCAGCCGATGCTGCCGACCTGTTCCACGGCGCCCTCGTTCTTCAGCCAGCCGAAGGCCGCGCCCAGCTGCAGCCCGGCATAGCTTTCGTCCTCCATCAGCGCCTGCATCAGGGCGCGCGCCTCGCCGGAATTCTCCGCGACCTCACCGCGGTACAGGTCCACGGCGAGCGCCAGGTAGCCCTCGGCGGCGAGCCGGCGGGCCATCTCGCGGATGTTGTCATTCAGGCCCCACCACTCGTGGATCACGATCAGCCCGGCCCGCGGCGTCCCGGCCGGCCGCGCCAGGTAGCCGTCGCCACTGCCGAACTGCACGGTTTCGGTGCTCACGCCCGCCGCCGGTGTCCCGGCCGCGGCGGCGGCGACCGGCGTGTCGCCGGCATGCTCGCGCGCCATCGCCTCCAGGTGTTCGTCTGCCTGCCCGGCCTGCGGCTCCCCGGCGGACTGCGCAATCGCCGGTCCCGCCAGCAACAGCCCGCACAGGGCCGAAAAAAGAACTCGCTTCATAACAACGCCTCGATCATTTCCCGGGTGATCAGCACCACGCCCTCGTTGGTCACGTAGAACCGCCGGCGGTCCTCCGCCGGATCCGCGCCGGTGACCAGCCCGTCGGGTATTTCCGTGCCCTCGTCGATGATGGTCTTGAGAATGCGGCAATTCCGGCCGATTTGCACGTCGGGAAGAATGATGGAGCGCTCGACCTCGGAGGACTCGCCGATGCGCACGTTGCTGAACAGCACGGACTGGCGCACCGACGCGCCGGACACGATGCAGCCGCCGGAAACCATGGAGTTGAGCGCGTGTCCCTGGCGGCCCTCGTCGTCGAGGATGAACTTGGCCGGCGGCAGTTGCGGCTGGTAGGTCCAGATGGGCCATTGCTGGTCGTAGAGGTTGAACTCGGGCTCCAGGTAGGTGAGTTCCAGGTTGGCCTCGTAGAAGGCGTCCACGTTGCCCACGTCCCGCCAGTAGAACTGCACCTTGGTCTCGGCATCCTGGAAGACGTAGGCATGGACCTTGTCGCCCGCCTCGATGCAGCCGGGCACGATGTCGCCGCCGAAATCATGCCTCGAATCCTCGCGAACCGCGTCCTCGCGCAGCACGCGCTCCAGGTGCGCGGCGCTGAAGACGTAGATGCCCATGGAGGCCAGCGCGATGCCCTCGCGACCCTCCATGGGCGCGGGATTCTCGGGCTTCTCGAGGAATTGCGTGATGCGATTGTCCGAGTCCACGCTCACGATGCCGAATTCCCGGGCGCGCGCCACCGGCACTTCCACGGTCCCGACAGTGACGTCGGCCCCGCTCTCGGCGTGCTGCGCGAGCATCAGGCCGTAATCCATCTTGTAGATGTGATCGCCCGCGAGCACCAGCACGTAGTCCGGCTCCTGGCGCCGCAGGTAGGCCAGGTTCTGGTAGACGGCGTCGGCGGTGCCCTTGTACCAGGAGGCGTCGATCTGCTGCTGCGCCGGCAGGATCTCGACGAACTCGCCGAACTCGCCGCGGAAATAGCCCCAGGCGCGCTGCAGGTGGACGATCAGGTCCTGCGCCTTGTACTGCGTCAGCACGGAGATGCGCCGGATGCCCGAATTGACGCAGTTCGAGAGCGGGAAGTCGATGATGCGGTACTTGCCGCCGAAGGGGGTGGCCGGCTTGGCGCGGGACAGGGTCAGTGCCTTGAGGCGCGAGCCGCGGCCACCGGCCAGGATCAACGCGACGGTGTCGCGAGTCAGGCTGCTTACGTAACGTCCCGGCTGGCGGCTGTTCATGGCTGGTCCCACGCGGCTGTGTTTGTTCTGCATACAGTAGCAGGGAGGGCGGGCCACGCCATGCGGAGCGACCGCAGCAGCGCGCGCTTGTGCTAAATTTGCGGCCTTTCCCGCCAGCCGGGGCGCCAATGCCTGCCAAGCTCAACTCCCCCAAGCTGAAAAGCTCCCGGCACAAAATCCTGTTCGTCGTCGCCGAGACCTGGCCGCTGGTCAAGACCGGCGGGTTGGCCGACGTGGTGCCGGCGCTGGCGCGCGCCCTCGCGGAACAGGGACACGACGTGCGCCTGCTGATGCCGCATTACCGTTCCGTGGAAGAGGCGTTCGCCGGCGAACCCGCGGGCCGTTTTTTCGACGTGCTGCCGGGGAGTCCGCGGGCGCGCCTGGTGCGCGGCCGGCTGGCCGGCTATGACATCCCTGCCTGGCTGCTGCACTGCCCGTCGCTTTACGACCGGCCGGGCGGGCCCTACGCGGACGCGGCGGGCACGGACTGGCACGACAATCACCTGCGCTTCGGCCTGCTTTGCAAGGTCGCCGCGATGTTCGGGAGCGCCGGCGGGCTGGACGGCTGGCAGGCCGACGTCATCCATGCGCATGACTGGCACGCGGGCCTGGCGCCCGCGCACGCTCATCTCGACCCGGCGGTCACCGCGGCCACGGTCTTCACCGTCCACAACCTCGCCTACCAGGGCAACTTCGACCCGGGCTGCATGCGGCAGCTGGGCCTCGGTGCCGAAGCCTTCCATCCGGACGGCCTGGAATTCTACGGGCGCCTCAGCTTCATGAAGGCCGGCCTGTGGTACGCGGATCGCCTCACCACGGTCAGCCCCACCTACGCGGGCCAGGTGCAGACCGAGAACTACGGCTGCGGCATGGCGGGCGTCCTGCGGCACCGCCGCACGGCGCTGAGCGGTATCCTGAACGGCGTCGACGAGCGCACCTGGAACCCGGCGACGGACACCATGCTGCCGGCCCGTTACACGGCGGCGGACCTGGCGGGCAAGGCACGCTGCAAACTGGAACTGCAGGACCGCTTCGGGCTCACGCGCGGACCGGACATCCCGATCGTCGGCATGGTCGGCCGCATGACCACGCAAAAAGGCTGGGACCTGCTGGCCGAAGCCATGCCCGCGCTGCTGCGCGAGAAAGTGCAGTGGGCACTGGTGGGCAGCGGCGATGCCGCCCTGGAGGCGCAGCTTGCGCGACTGGCCAGGGAACACCCCGGCATGGTCGGGCTGCACCTCGGCTACGAAGAGGCGCTGTCGCACCTGGTCATTGCCGGGTCGGACTGTTTCACGGTCCCCTCGCGTTTCGAGCCCTCCGGACTCACCCAGATGTACAGCCAGCTTTACGGCACGCCGCCCGTGGTGCGTCGCACCGGCGGGCTCGCGGACAGCGTCACCGAGGCGACGCGCACCAATATCGCGGACGGTTCCGGCAGCGGTTTTTTCTTCTGGCGGGCGGACAGCGCGGAGCTCGAGGTGGCCCTGCGCGATGCGCTGCGGCTGTATCGCGAAGACCGGGAGAGCTGGCGCGCGCTGCAGGTCAACGGCATGGCGCGCGACTTCAGCTGGCGGCGGCCGGCCGCGGAGTACGCGCGCGTCTACCGGGAGGCGCTGGGTCAGAAGGCGCCGGGGGCGCGGGCGCTGGCGGCGCGCGCCACGACGGCCGGTCGGATTTCCGGCGGCAGGGTCCGCAAGGGCTGAAGTCGGCAGATCGGCCAGGGCGTTCCGGGGACACGGAGACAAGGCAACCTGGAAGCCGCGCAGTGCGCGGCCTGG
>Ga0209943_1001485_pt1 | contig 14243 bp, 7 predicted proteins | sample SalPonR1_B_D2_MG_FD_185698 | JGI IMG/M metagenome (GOLD analysis project Ga0209943, IMG submission 185698) | Salt pond soil microbial communities from South San Francisco under conditions of wetland restoration - Salt Pond MetaG R1_B_D2_MG... ... | reverse complement strand
GGCGAGCGCGGTTTGGTTGTTCCAAATAAGCGAGCCCAAACAAGGCGGAGCTCCCGCAAAGGCCCGTCCCGTTAGGGTTTCGCCGGAAAAGCCGCATCTCGCGCGTTGCGATCCTCAGCCGTAGCTATGGCTACTGTCACTCGGTTCGCACCACACGATCTGCGGCTTTTCCGACTGAAACGCGCTCCGCGCAGAGTTGTTCAGAAGTTCCTTGCCCCCGGTAAAATAGCCGGCTCTGACCGCAGCGAACGACCCGATGACCCAGTCTTTTTCCGTGCTCAACCCGCCGCGCGCCGAACCCGGCGAGGGTCAGCAATGGCCATTGCTGGAGGACCTTGCGCTTGCGCTGGCGATCAACGGATACGCGCGGCGACGCGGCGGGCCTGTGCTGGTCGCGGCCTCCGATGGCTATTCGGCGCGCCGACTCAGGGACGACATCAACCACTTGGACGGACCGCGGGCCGACCTGTTCCCCGACCTGGAAATCCTGCCCTACGATTTGTATTCACCCCATCCCGACCTGGTCTCCCGCCGGCTCGAGGTTCTCGCCGGCCTGCAGGATCGGCGCGAGGGCGTAATCATCGCGCCGATCAACGCGCTGATGCAGCGGCTGGCCCCGACCGGCTTCATCGCAGGGCGCAGCGTGGATTTCAAGGTGAGCGAGGAGCTGGACCTGGCGCGTTTTCGCGAGCGCCTGTTCGACGCCGGCTACGAAGGCTGCGACCAGGTTTGGCAGCCCGGCCAGTTTGCTGTGCGTGGTTCGGTTTTCGACCTCTGGCCCATGGGCATGCCGGTGCCGTATCGCATCGAGCTTTTCGATACCGATATCGAATCGATTCGCTCGTTCGACCCGGAGACCCAGCGCTCCATCGACAAGCTCGAACGAGTGGAATTGCTGCCGGGTCGCGAGTATCCGTTCGACGAAACCGCCCGGACCGAATTCCGACGCCGTTTCCGCAACCGCTTCGAGGTCGACCTCAGGCGTGCCGTTCCCTACCAGGAAGTTGGCGAAGGCCGGCACGGGCAGGGGCTGGAGCAGTACCTGCCGCTGTTCTTCGACCAGACCGCGGGCCTGCTCGACTATCTCCCGCGCGAGCATCGACTGGTGATCCTGGCCGGCTGCGACGAGGCCGCCGTCGAATTCGCCGAGCAGGTTCGCCAACGCTTCGAACAGCGCGCGGGCGATCGTGAGCGTCCACCGCTCAAACCCGAAGAGCTCTACCTGGATTCGGACGATCTGCTGAACACGCTCAAAGAAGCCGCAGCGGTGCGCGTAACCCGTCGCCAGCCGGCAGGCGCGACGTTCCGGCCGCCCGAGGCGCTGGACCTGGATCACGCGCCGGAGCAGGCCGCCGAAAGGTTGCACGAGGAGCCCGGCCGGATTCTGCTGGCCGCCGACACCGCCGGGCGGCGGGAACTGATCGCCGCGAATCTGAAACGCTACGGCGTCACGCCGCGGCTGTTGGAATCGTGGGCCGCGTTCGCCAGCGGCGACGACCGGCTGGCGCTGGCGGTGCTGCCGTTTTCGGGCGGTTGCAGCCTGCCGGACGAAGGCGTCACCATTCTGACCGAGTCGGAGCTGTTTCCCGGCCATACCCGCACGCGCCGGCGGGACCGGAAAAGCGGCCAGGATCCGGAAAGTATCGTGCGCAGCCTGGCCGACCTGCAGCCCGGCGCGCTGGTGGTACACCTGGAACACGGCATCGGGCGCTACCTGGGCCTGGAAGTGCTCGACGTCGGCGACACGCACGGCGAATTCCTGACCCTGGGATACGCCGAGGGCGACAAGCTCTATGTACCGGTCACCGATCTGCACCTGGTGAGCCGTTACACCGGCGCCGATCCCGATGCGGTCACGCTCAACCGGCTGAGCTCGGACAAGTGGAAGAAAACCCGGCGCAAGGCGGCCGAGAAGGTGCGCGACGTGGCCGCCGAACTGCTCAACGTGCAGGCCCGCCGGGCGGCGCGGCAAGGCCACGCGTTCTCGTTTGATGAGAGCATGTACGCGCGCTTCGCCGCCGGCTTCGAGTTCGAGGAAACAGAAGATCAACAGGACGCCATCGACGCGGTGCTGTCCGATCTGAAGGCGGGCACGCCGATGGACCGGGTGGTGTGCGGCGATGTCGGCTTCGGCAAGACAGAAGTTGCGCTGCGCGCGGCGTTCGCGGTGGTCGACGGCGGGCGCCAGGTGGTGATGCTGGCGCCGACAACCCTGCTGGCCGAGCAGCACTACCGCACGTTTGCCGACCGTTTCGCCGACTGGCCGGTCAAGGTCGGATTGCTGTCGCGTACCGGCGGCAAGAAGGAAAGCGACCGAACGCTGGCAGGCCTCGCCGACGGCACCATCGACATCGTTATCGGCACCCACCGACTGCTGCAATCGGACGTCAAGTTCGGCAACCTCGGGCTGGTCGTGGTCGACGAGGAACAGCGCTTCGGCGTTCGGCAGAAAGAACAGTTGAAGCGCCTGCGCGCCGAGGTCGACCTGCTGACCCTGACCGCAACGCCGATTCCGCGCACGCTGAACATGTCCATGACCGGCTTGCGCGAGCTTTCGATCATCGCCACGCCACCGTCCCGGCGCATGGCGGTCAAGACCTTCGTTTCCGAATGGGATACGGCCACCATCCGCGATGCCGGCAACCGCGAATTCCAGCGCGGCGGCCAGGTGTATTTCCTGCACAACGACGTCCGCACCCAGCCGCGCATGGCCGAGGATCTGGCAAAACTCTTCCCGCGGGCGCGAATCGGGATTGCCAACGGCCAGATGCCGCCCGGCGAGATGGAGCGCACCATGCGCGACTTCTACCATCGCCGCATCAACCTGCTGGTCGCCAGCACCATCATCGAAAACGGCATCGACGTACCGACCGCCAACACCATTATCATCAACCGTGCCGACAAGTTCGGCCTGGCCCAGATGCACCAGCTGCGCGGGCGGGTCGGCCGCTCGCACCACCTGGCCTACGCCTACCTGGTAACCCCGCCGTGGAAAGCGATGACCACCGACGCACGAAAACGGCTGGAGGCGATTCAGTCGCTGCAGGAGCTCGGCGCGGGATTCACGCTGGCCACCCACGACCTGGAAATCCGCGGCGCCGGCGAACTGCTGGGCGAGGACCAGTCCGGCCAGATCGAGGCGATCGGCTTCCAGCTCTACTCCGAACTGCTCAACCGCACCGTCGAGGCGCTAAAGGCCGGCGTCGAGCCGGACCTGGACGAGCCGGTGGACGTATCTTCGGAAGTCGATCTGCACACCACCGCGATGATCCCGGCCGGCTATCTGCCGGACGTACACCAGCGCCTGGTGCTGTATAAGCGGATAGCACAAGCTCGCACGGGCAAGCAACTCCACGAGCTGCAGGTCGAGATGATCGACCGGTTCGGCCTGCTGCCCGAAGAGGTCAAGAACCTGTTCAGTGCCGCCACCCTGAGACTGGAAGCACGTGCGCTCGGCATTCGCAAGCTCGAGGTCGGTCCGGCCGGCGGGCGCGTGGAATTCCTGCCCAAACCCGACATCGACATGGGCGAAATGATCCGGATGATTCAAAAAGAGGCTCACACCTATTCCCTGCCCGCCCAGGACCGGCTGCGGGTCCAGGGCGAGTTCGAGCGGCTCGAGGACCGGATTGCCGTGGCCGAGAACCTGCTCGAGCGCCTGCGTCCCAAGACCCGTGATGAAAATGCCCCGGGCGCCGCAGTAGCCCGGGCACAGACAAGCTAAACTCGCGGTCATGAGAATCGCGATCGACAAGGGTGTTGCCGGCCTGGCTTTGCTGCTCGCAGCCGCCTCGCTTTCCGCGCAGCAATCTGCATCTCGACAAGCCGACGCGATCGATTATCCGTCCGTTTATCGAGTCGAACTCATCGTGTTCAGCCACGCCGACGGTCGATCCGACCGGACCCGCAGCGCGAGCCCGGCGGACTTTTCCGGGGCGCTGGATCCGCTCCTGATCGCCCAGGCCAATGACATCGCCGAGCGTCAGCTGGCCGCACTTGCAGAGGGGTTGCCGGTCGCGCGGGTTCCCGGAGAAGTCGACGAGACCACACCGAGGCTCGAAACCGACGGGCAGACTCTTCGCCCGATCCCTCCGATGTATTCGGCTCTGGGCGACCTTTCGCGACCGATCCGGCGGGCGATGGAGCGTTTGCTCGACGCCCCCGAATACGATCCGGTGATGGCGCGCGCCTGGATTCAGCTGGCCGATCGCGGCCGGCCGACCGCGACCATGCGCATCCACGACCAGACCGTGGTCGACCTGATCGAACCCGATGAAGACCGGAGCCTGGTGCCGATGCCGCACGTATTGCCTTTCGGTCCACTCGTGGAAACGCCGTCGCCGGCGCTTGATATCTACCGTCTCGACGGCACGCTGCGGCTGCGCCAGCGCCAGTTCCTGCATCTGGACCTGGACCTTGTCTGGCAGACCCGGGCCCGGTCCGTCGCGGACCGGATGCTGCCGGCAGATGAATTGTCCGCGTCCAACCGGCCGGAGTCCGCCGAAGGCGAATGGCGGCTGCACCGGCTCCAGCAGTCACGGATTGTCAAGCCCGGCCGGCTCGAGTACTTCGACTCCAGCCTGTTTGGCGTGCTGGTGTGGATCGAGCGGTTCGGCCGGGTCGAGCCCGAAATCGAACCGCCCGAACCGGACCCGGCCTCATCGAATCCGGCAGAGGCTGAGGAAACAGTCGACCCGGTCACGAATTCCGGTCTTTGACGGTATCATTGACTTCCAGAACTCAAGCTTCGATTCTTCCCCCATGGATTCCAACGCCCTGACCGCACTATCGCCGCTGGACGGCCGCTACGCCCAACGGCTGGCGCCGCTTGCCAGGGTCTTTTCCGAGGCCGGGCTGATCCGGCAGCGCGTGCGGGTGGAGCTGGCGTGGTTCCGGCATCTGGCCGGCGTCCCGAATTTCGATGCGCTGGCACCGCTCGCGCCGGACGACGACGCATTTCTCGATCGGCTGGGCGACGATTTTTCCAATGCCGATGCAGCCGAAGTCAAGGAGATCGAGCGCACCACCAACCATGACGTCAAGGCGGTCGAGTACTGGATCAAGAAGCGCATGGCCGATCGCCCGGGACTGGCCGACAAGCTGGAAATGGTGCACTTTGCCTGCACCTCGGAAGACATCAACAATCTCGCCTACGGCCTGATGCTCAGGCAGTCGCTCGTAGAGGTGCTGGATCCGGTGCTGGCCGAGCTTGATGCGCATCTGGCCGGCATGGCCGAAGCCTATGCCGAGTTACCGATGTTGTCGCGCACCCATGGCCAGAGCGCGTCTCCGACCACCCTCGGCAAGGAAATCGCCAACACGGTGTTCAGGCTGCGCCGGCAGCGCCGTCAGCTCGTGCGGGTCGAGATCAGCGGCAAGATCAATGGCGCCGTGGGCAACTTCAACGCCCACCTGGCGGCCTGCCCCGATGTCGACTGGCCGACCGTCGCGCGCGATTTCGTCGAGCACCTCGGCCTGATCTGGAACCCGTACACCACCCAGATCGAGCCGCACGACATGGTCGCCGAACTGGCCCATTCCCTGATCCGGATCAATACCGTGCTGCTCGATTTCGCCCGCGACAGCTGGGCCTATATCTCGCTGGGCTATTATGCCCAGAAAACCGTGGAAGGCGAAATCGGCTCATCGACCATGCCCCACAAGGTCAACCCGATCGACTTCGAGAACGGCGAGGGCAACCTGGGTCTCGCCAACGCACTGCTGGGCCACCTGGCAGAGAAGCTGCCGGTCTCGCGCTGGCAGCGCGACCTGACCGACTCGACGGTCCAACGTTCCATAGGATCGGCCTTCGGCTACTGCTTGCTGGCATGGAAATCAATCCAGCGCGGACTGGGCAGAATCGAGCCGAATCGCCCGCGGATTGCGGCCGACATCGACAACGCCTGGGAGGTGCTCGCCGAGGCCATCCAGACCGTGATGCGCGTTCACGGCATCGCTGAACCCTATGAAAAGCTCAAGGCGCTTACTCGCGGGCGCACAATTGACGCGGACGGCGTCCGTGAATTCCTGAACGGGCTCGAGCTTCCGGCAGCCGAAAAGCAGCGCCTGCTGGAAATGACGCCGGCAGGCTATACCGGCAACGCGGCGGGCATGGCGCAAGCCATCGGACGGTACACATGAAGACCATCCAGCTCGTGGAATGGAACGGCTTCGACGCGCGGCGCTTCCTGGACGAACACTGGCAGCACACCCCGTTGCTGATCCGCGGCTGGCTCAAGCCGGCTGCGCTGGGCATAGACCAGATCGTCGCCGCCGCCGGAGACGACGATCTGGGCTCGAGACTGGTCGTTGGCTCGTTCGAGAACCTGGACTGGACCCTGGAATACGGTCCGTTTCCCGAGGATGACCTGCCGTCACTGGACCGTCCCTACCAGTCCCTGCTGGTCCAGGACATGGACAAGAAATACTCACAGGTTGCCGAACTGCTGGATGCGTTCAGCTTTCTGCCGAACTGGCTGCTCGACGACGTCATGGTCAGCCAGGCCGGCCCCGGCGGTTCGGTCGGTCCCCACGTGGACGCCTACGACGTGTTCCTGGTCCAGGCCGCCGGCGCGCGTCGATGGGAACTGGCCAGCAGCTTCCAGCCGGACCTCAACGAGGATTTCGAACTGGCCGTCCTGCGCAACTTCAAGGCGGAAGCGAGTTGCGTGGCCGAACCTGGCGACGTGCTTTACGTGCCGCCCGGGGTCGCGCATCACGGCATTGCCCAGCAGAACAGTCAGACCTGGTCGGTCGGGCTGCGCGCGCCCTCTTCGGCCGAACTGCTGTCGGAGCTGGCCGCGTTCCTGGGCGAACACGAGGCGCGACTACCGCGGCTGAATCCGCTCAAGTACGACACTGAACGCGCCGAGCGCATAGACCAGACCCTGCTGCAGCACGCCCGTCGACTCCTGGCCCAGGCGGTGCAGCTCGACGACGAAGCCCTGGTCAGCTGGCTCGGCCAGACGCTCACCGCGTATCGACAGTGGTCGCCGGGCAGCGGCGACGACAGCGCCCCGGAGATGGACATCGACCCCCCCCTGGTGTTCGCTCCGGGAACTCGTCTGGCCTGGAGCGATTCCGGTCTGCTGTTCGTCAATGGCCAGCAGTGGGCGTGTCCGCCGGAATTCGCCCAGGCACTTTGCCGCTCCTGCCGCATCGAAGAGTGGCCCGAAGACGAAGAGGCGCGCAAGCTGGTCGAGAACCTGATCGAGCAGGACGAATTGATCCGGCCGTGATGCCTGAGGCGGCGAAAGCGGCGCCGCGAGGAACGCATTTTCCCAGCGAACGTTATCCGGCTGTGGCTTAGCAGTTATAATCGAGAATTGGCCAGCGGCAACCCCGGCTCTTGCATTTCCAATGACCGAAGACCTAGAAAGAAAATACCGGACATCGCATTTGTCCGGCCTGAACGCTGCATTCGTCGAACAGCTCTACGAAGAGTACCTCGACGACCCCGAATCAGTGCCCGAATACTGGCGCGACGCTTTTGACGGGTTGCTCAACGGTGCGAATGACGATACCCGTCACCGTTCCATCGCGGCGCATTTCGAGGCGCTGGCGCGACAGCCGGCGGGACAGTCGGCCGGCGCAGGCGCCGAGGACTTCAAGCAGGCCGGCGTGCTGCGGCTGATCAATGCATACCGGGTGCGCGGTCACCAGCGCGCACGGCTCGATCCGCTGGAACTGAGCGACAGGCCCGAAGTGCCCGACCTCGAACTGAAGTTCCACAGTCTTTCCGACGCCGACCTCGATACGCAATTCCACACCGGCAGCCTGGCCGCACCGGATCACCTGAAGCTGTCCGAGATCATCGAGATCTGCCAGCGGACCTATTGCGGCTCCCTCGGCATGGAATACATGCACATCCATGACACCCACCAGCGCCGCTGGTTGCAGCAGCGGCTGGAGCGCGGAACCGGGTCGTTCGAACTTCCCGCAGAAGACCGCACGCGCCTGCTGGAAAAGCTCGGCGCCGCCGAAGGCCTGGAAAAATATCTCCATTCGCGCTACGTCGGTCAGAAACGGTTTTCGCTTGAAGGCGGAGAGAGCCTGATCCCGCTGTTCGACACGCTGATTCGGCATTCGGGCAGCCAGGGCATACGCGAGATGGTCATCGGGATGGCCCACCGCGGCCGGCTGAATGTGCTGGTCAACATCCTGGGCAAGTCTCCGCGCGACCTGTTCGCCGAATTCGAAGGCAAGATTCAGCATGATGATCCCGCGCGCTCCGGCGACGTCAAGTATCACTTGGGCTTCAGCTCCGACATTCTCACGCCCGGCGGCGTGATGCACCTTGCGCTGGCATTCAATCCTTCGCACCTGGAAATCGTCAATCCGGTGGTGGCCGGCTCGGCGCGCGCGCGCCAGAATCGGCTGGCCGATTACGATCACGAACAGGTGCTGCCGGTCCTGGTCCACGGCGACGCCGCCCTGGCCGGCCAGGGCGTGGGCATGGAATTGCTCCAGATGTCGCAGTTGCGCGGCTTCAAGGTCGGCGGGACGTTCCACGTGGTGGTCAACAATCAGATCGGCTTCACCACTTCCAATCCGCTGGACGCACGATCGACGCTGTACTGTACCGACATTGCCAAGATGGTCCAGGCGCCCGTCTTCCACGTCAATGCCGACGACCCGGAAGCCGTGCTGTTCATCACCCGGGTGGCCGCGGACTTTCGCCGCGAGTTCAAGAAGGACGTGTTCGTCGACCTGGTCTGCTACCGCCGGCAGGGTCACAACGAAGCGGACGAACCATCGGCGACCCAGCCGCGCATGTACCAGGTGATACGCAATCTCGATTCCGTTTACAAGCAGTACGCCCGCCGCCTGATAGACGACGATCTGGTCGACGCCGATGAACTCGACGACTGGCAGCAAAGCTACCGCGATCGACTGGACGACGGAGAAACGGTTGTGGAACTCGCCGATGCCGGCGATGCGCTGCAGACTGCCGACTGGTCGCCGTACCTCGATGCCGACTGGCGCACCGACGCCGACACCACGATGCCAGTCGACAGCATCAAGGCGCTTTCGGAGCGTCTGACTACGCTGCCCGATGATTTCGAGGTGCACAAGCAGGTCGCTCGCTTGCTCGAACAGCGGCGCAAGATGGCCGCCGGGGATTCGCCGCTGGACTGGGGCTTTGCCGAAACCATGGCTTACGCCGGACTCCTCGACTCAGGCTACGGCCTGCGACTGGTGGGCCAGGATTCGGGCCGAGGCACATTCTTCCACCGTCACGCCGTGCTGTACAACCAGGAAGACGGTCGCTACATCACGCCGCTTAGCGAAATTGCCGATGATCGCCACAAGGTCGCCATCATCGATTCGCTGCTCAGCGAAGAGGCCGTGCTCGGATTCGAATACGGTTACGCCACCGGTGAACCGGGCTCACTGGTGATATGGGAAGCTCAGTTCGGCGATTTCGTCAACGGTGCCCAAGTGGTCATCGACCAATTCATCACCTCCGGCGAAACCAAGTGGGGCCGGCTGTGCGGACTGGTCATGTACCTGCCGCACGGTTACGAGGGACAGGGGCCGGAACACTCGTCGGCTCGGCTGGAGCGTTTCATGCAGTTATGCTCGGACAATAACATCCAGGTCTGCGTGCCGACGCTTCCCAGCCAGATGTTCCACATGATCCGGCGCCAGATGCTTCGACCTTATCGAAAGCCGCTGGTAGTGTTCACGCCGAAAAGCCTGCTGCGCCATCGCGAGTCGGTTTCCAGCCTCGACGATCTGGCCTCGGGCGGCTTTCAGCTGGTCATCGACGACCCGCAGAAGCCCGGCCCGGAAAAGGTCAAGCGCGTGGTGTTCTGCGCCGGCAAGGTCTTTTTCGACCTTTCCAAGAAGCGCGACGACGAAGACGATACCTTCGACAACATCGCAGTGGTGCGTGTCGAGCAGCTCTATCCGTTCCCCCGTGAGGAACTGACGGAAATCATCGAGCGCTATTCGAACGCCGAAGAAATCGTCTGGTGCCAGGAAGAGCCGATGAACCAGGGCGCATGGTTCCAGATCCGCCACCATCTGCAGGCGTGCATCGGCGACAAGCAGGTGCTGCGCTACGCCGGTCGCCGGCCCTCGGCATCTCCAGCGGTTGGTTACTATCAGGTTCACATCGAACAGCAGAAACGCCTGGTCGAACAGGCGCTTGGCATTCGAGACATCGATTCCGATCAATAACGCGAGTATTTCCAAGGATTTTTCATGAGCACTGAAGTCAAAGTCCCTACCCTGCCCGAATCGGTTTCCGACGCGACCGTCGCAAAATGGCACAAGAAAGCCGGCGACAGCGTCAAGCGTGACGAAAACCTGGTTGACCTGGAAACCGACAAGGTCGTTCTCGAGGTTCCGGCCCCGGCCGACGGGGTGCTCGAGTCCATCGAAGCCGAGGAAGGCGAAACCGTGAATGCCGACGACGTTCTGGGCAAGCTCGCAGAGGGCGAGTCCGGCGGCGATTCGGATTCCGAGGACAAGAAGAAGAAAAAAGAAGACAAAGAAAAGAAGGGCGATAAAGACGAAGAAGACGAGGGCGGGGAGGAAGAGAAGGAAGAGAAGGAAGAGAAGGAAGAGAAGGAAGAGAAGGAAGAGAAGGAAGAGAAGGAAGAGAAGGAGGGGGAGAAGAAGGAGAAGGAAGACGACGAGGACGACAAGAAGAAGGAGAAAGAATCCTCGGAGAGCGAAGAGAAAAAGGAATCCGGCGACGGGAAGACCTCGCACGAAGCGCCCGAAGGCGCAGACAAGCTTGCACCGGCAGTACGCAAGCTTGTGACCGAACACGGCATCGATCCGAGTGAAATCGACGGCACCGGCCGCGACGGCCGGATCACCAAGGCCGACGTACTCCGCCATATCGGCGCCAGCGGGGAAACCGGCGGTGCCCGACCCGAGGAGCGGGTCAAGATGTCGCGTCTGCGTCAGCGCGTTTCAGAACGCATGAAGGAAGCGCAGAACACTGCCGCCATCCTGACATCGTTCAACGAAGTAGACCTGCACGAGGTCGTGCAGATCCGCAACCGCTACAAGGACGCTTTCCAGAAGCGTCACGGCAGCAAGCTGGGCTTCATGTCGTTCTTCGTCAAGGCCTGCTGCGAGGCGCTGGACAAGCATCCGGTAGTCAATGCCTCGGTCGACGGTGACGAGATCGTCTACCACGGCTACCAGGACATCGGCATTGCGGTCTCCACCGATCGCGGCCTGATGGTGCCGGTGTTACGCAACGCCGGCCACATGGGCCTGGCTCAGATCGAGGCGCAGATTGCCGAGTATGCGGAAAAGGCGCGGGCCGGCAAGATTCAACTCGAAGACCTGCAGGGCGGCACATTCTCGATCACCAACGGCGGTGTGTTCGGCTCGCTGCTCTCCACACCGCTGCTCAACCCGCCGCAAAGCGCCATTCTGGGCATGCACACGATCAAGGAACGTCCCGTGGCGATCGACGGCGAAATCGTGGTCAGGCCGATGATGTACATCGCGCTGTCCTACGATCACCGCATCATCGACGGAAAGGACGCGGTTCAATTCCTGGTCGCCGTCAAGGAAGCGCTGGAAGATCCGGCGAGGATGCTTTTAGGCCTCTGAGCGGACAAAGCCGCTCAGAGGCCGGTTTTAGGTTTTAGGGTTTACGGTTTAGGGTTTAGATTTAGGTTTTGAAGTAACGCTTAACACTTAAAACCTAACACTTAAAACCTTCAACCGAACCTTCAACTGAATCCCCGGAACCGGCATTCTTGAAGCTACAAGGCCGACGACCCCAATTTTCAAAATCGGTAACGAATCATGTCAGACAACGAATTCGACGTAATCTTCATCGGTGGCGGTCCGGGCGGCTACGCCGGTGCCATCCGCGCGGCCCAGCTCGGCTTGAAGACAATGCTGATCGACGACCGCAAGGGCGAGGACGGCAAACCGGCGCCGGGCGGCACCTGCCTGAATGTAGGCTGCATTCCTTCGAAGGCGCTGCTGGATTCGTCCAAGCACTTTCACCATATCCAGCACGACTACACGGCCCACGGCATCAACACCGAGGGCGTGTCCATCGACATCGACAAGATGCTCGAGCGCAAACGCAAGGTCGTCAAACAACTCACCGGCGGACTGGTCCAGCTGTTCAAGGCCAACAAGATCGAGTTCGTCAACGGCCGAGGTAAGTTGTTTTCCGAACGCCAGGTGGAAGTCAGTCCAAACGACGGCGACAAGTACACCGCCACGGCGAAGGACGTTGTGCTCGCGGCCGGCTCTGTGCCGTTTTCGATCCCCAACGTCGAGGTCGACAACGAATACATTCTCGACAACGTCGGGGCGCTGGAAATTTCGGAAGTGCCGGAACGCTTCGGCGTCATCGGCGCCGGCGTCATCGGTCTGGAAATGGGTAGTGTCTGGAGCCGGCTCGGGGCGGAAGCAGTTCTTTTCGAAGCGCTTGACGATTTCCTGCCGGCCATAGACCGTGATATGGCCAAGGTCGCACAGCGTGAATTCAAGAAGCAAAAGCTCGATATTCGCATGGGTTGCAAGGTCAGCGGCGCCGAAGTGTCAGACGGCAAAGTCAAGCTCAGCTACAGCGACGGCAAGGAAGACCACGAAGAAGTGTTCGATCGCCTGCTGGTGGCGGTGGGCCGCAAGGCGGCGACCGACAACCTGGTGGCCGACGACAGCGGCGTGGAGCTGACCGAACGAGGAAAGATCAAGGTCGACGGACACTGCCGCACCAGTGCGGACAAAATCTGGGCCATCGGCGACCTGGTGCGCGGCCCGATGCTGGCGCACAAGGCTTCCGAGGAAGGCATTGCCGTGGCCGAATCGATCGCCGGCCAGGCCGGCCACATCAACCTCGAGACGGTGCCGTGGGTGATCTATACCGACCCGGAAATCGCTTGGGTGGGCAAGACCGAAGCCCAGCTCGAGGAAGAAGGCATCGAATACCGCACCGGCGCATTCCCGTTCGCCGCCACCGGCCGCGGGCTCGCCATGGGCAACGCCACCGGGCAGGTCAAGATCCTTGCCGACGCCGAAACCGACGAACTGCTGGGCTGCCAGATCGTGGGCTCCTACGCCTCGGAATTCATCGGCGAAGTCGTGGTAGCCATGGAGTTCAACGGCTCTGCCGAAGATCTGGCGCGCATCGTCCACGCCCACCCGACGCTGTCGGAAGCCGTGCACGAAGCCGCGCTGGCCGTCGACAAGCGGGCAATCCACAAGGCGAACTAGGCCGCGCCGCCGGGGCGGCCGGTTTCCGGTTTCCGGGTTCGGGTTTCCGGAAACCCGAGGGTCGGAGGTCGGAGACGAACCCTTCGCCGGCGAGGCCGGCTCCCACACCCGTAGCCGCTGCTGCTACGGCCCTGGCGCCGAAGCTCGCTACGGGTGTGGGCGCTTGCCTGCAAGCGAAGATTTTCCGGAAACCCGAACCCGGAACCCGGAACCCGGAACCCGGAAACCGTTATCCTTTTCGAATCCCCAATCGAAGGCCGCCGCCATGTCCGCCAACGTTCCCGATACGTTCAAAGCCCTCCGCATCTTCGACGATGAAAACGGCTACCGGGCCGAGATCGTCGAGCAGACAATCGAGGACCAGTCCGAAGGCGACGTCGTCATCCGGGTGGCGTGGTCGGGCATCAACTACAAGGATGCGCTGGCGGGCACCGGCAAGGGAAAGATTCTTCGCGAATTTCCGCTCAACGGCGGCATCGACGCTGCCGGTACCGTGGTCCAGTCTGAAAACAGCGATTTCAACGAGGGCGACGATGTCCTGATTACCGGCTGCGGACTCTCGGAGACTCGCGACGGCGGCTACAGCGAGTACCTGCGGGTGCCGTCGAGGTGGCTGGTACCGCTTCCGAAAGGCCTGTCGCTTCGCGAAGCCATGTTGCTCGGCACCGCCGGTTTCACCGCGGCGCTCAGCCTTTGGCGCATGGAAGCCAACGGACAGACGCCGGACATGGGACCGATCGTGGTCACCGGCGCATCGGGTGGCGTCGGCTCGATTGCAATCGACATCCTCACGCGGGCTGGCTACGAGGCGCACGCGATCTCGGGCAAGGTCGATCAATTCGAGTGGCTGAGATCGCTGGGCGCGAAACAGTGCGTCAGCCGCAACGAACTTTACTGGAGCGAGAAGCCCCTGGATTCGACGCATTGGGCCGGGGCCATCGACAATGTGGGCGGCGACATGCTGTCCGGACTGACCCGGGTCATCAAACCCTGGGGATCGATCGCTTCCTGCGGAATGGCCGGCGGCATCGGCG
>Ga0209943_1001484_pt1 | contig 14251 bp, 14 predicted proteins | sample SalPonR1_B_D2_MG_FD_185698 | JGI IMG/M metagenome (GOLD analysis project Ga0209943, IMG submission 185698) | Salt pond soil microbial communities from South San Francisco under conditions of wetland restoration - Salt Pond MetaG R1_B_D2_MG... ... | reverse complement strand
TGAAAGTGGCAATGTCGATTCCTGGCTTTGCTATTGCAGCGTCCGTGCCAACCATGGAAAACAAAGAAAAACAGCAAGTTAGGCATTCGCGTCGACCGCAGAAACTTGCGGACCGCAGGATTTGATGGTCAAATCCGCAGATCCTTGCGGTGGAGAGAGGCGGAAACCGATGGCGACTCGTCCCGGCCGGGAAGCACCCGGCCCCATGCTGACGGAGCGCTACCGGGCGCTCGTCGACCATTCGCCCCACGCCGTCGTCGAGCTGGACGGGGAGGGGAGGATCCGGGGCATGAACGGCGTGGGTCTGGAATGGGCCGGCGCGGAGGCCCCGGAGGAGGTCATCGGGGCGGCGTTGCCCGCGCTCGCCGCAGAGGACGACCGCGCGCGGGTGGAGGCAGCGCTGGCGAAGGCGTTGCGGGGCGATGAAGTGCAGTTCCGCTATGCCGACGAGGCCGGCGCACAGTACGCCACCTCGCTCATACCAATAACGGAAGACGGCGAGGTCGGCCACGTTCTGGCACTCACTCAGAACCTGACCGACGAGCTCCGTCTACGCCAGAAATTCAGCGAGATGGAGGCGCACCACTCCCTCATCCTGGAATCCGCCGGCGAGGGCGTCTACGGCCTGGACGCCGACGGCCGGCTCACCTTCGGCAACGCGGCGGCGGAACGCATCGTGGGCTGGGATACGAAGCGAATCCTCGGCGAACGCTCCCACGAAATACACCACCACACCTACCCGGACGGCCGTAACTATCCCCGCGAGGAATGCCCCATCTACGCGGCGCTGAAGGACGGGCAGGTGCACCACGTGGAAGACGAAGTCTTCTGGCACTCGGACGGGTCCGCCGTGCCCGTGGAGTACACCAGCACGCCCATCGTGAAGGACGGCGAGCCGGCAGGCGCCGTGGTCATCTTCCGCGACATCTCCGAGCGCAAGGCACTTGAGGCACAACGGCGCGAGGCCTTCGAGGAAATCAAGCGGCTGAAGGAGCAGCTGGAGCAGGAACGCGACTACCTGCGCGACGAGGTCAACGTGTCCTTCCACTACGGCGAGATCATCGGCCAGAGCGAAGCGCTGAAGCGCACTCTCGCTCAGCTGGAGGCGGTGGCGCCGACGCCGGCGAACGTGCTCATCCTCGGCGAATCCGGCGTGGGCAAGGAGATGATCGCCCGCGCCATCCACGCCCATAGCGGCCGCGCCGACAAACCTCTGGTCAAGGTGAACTGCGCCTCCATCCCGAAGGATCTCTTCGAGAGCGAATTCTTCGGCCACGTGAAGGGCTCGTTCACCGGCGCGCACCGCGACCGCGTGGGACGCCTGCAGCTGGCCGACGGCGGCACCCTGTTCCTGGACGAGGTCGGCGAGATCCCGCTGTCGCAGCAGGGCAAACTGCTGCGTGCGCTGCAGGAGAACGAATTCGAGCGGGTGGGCGACGACCGGACGAAGAAGGTGGACGTGCGGGTAGTCGCGGCCACCAATCGCGATCTGCTGGAAGAGGTGAAGGCGGGACGCTTCCGGGAAGACCTCTACTATCGGCTCAGCGTCTTCCCCATCGAGGTGCCGCCGCTGCGGGACCGGGTGGACGACATCGCGCCGCTGGCCGCGCATTTCCTGAAAGTGATCGGCGAGGAACTAGGGCGCCACGAGCTGAAACTCACGCGGGAACAGCTGAGGCTGCTGGAGCGCCACGACTGGCCGGGCAACATCCGGGAGCTGAAGAATGTGATCGAGCGGGCGGCCATTTCCTCGAAGGGGGTGCGGGTGCGGATGGACCTGGCGTTGCCGGACACCGCGGAATCGGCGCCGGCGGCGGTGACGGCTTCGGACGACACCGCGTTCGTCACGGAGGCTGAGTTCCGCCTGATGGAGAAGGCCAACATCACGGCCGCGCTGCGAGCGGCCGATTGGCGAGTGTGGGGCGAGGAGGGAGCCGCCGATCTGCTGGGGCTCAATCCGTCGACGCTGAAGTATCGGATGAAGCAGCTGGGGATCGAGAAGCCGGAGATGGCCTGGGACTGACCCAGAAAGCGCTCGCTTTCGCAGGGCTTTCCTTATCACCAGCTTCAGTCCGGGCCAAGTCTCGTCCACCGAGCAGCAATTTGCGTGTACCAGCCCCATCGGCAGGGGAGCTCACGCACTACGTCCTCGATCACGTCCGTCGCGGCACCGAGCGACGCCGCAAGATCTGCTAACGATTCGGTGTCAATGCCGCCGGGCAACGCTCTGAGGTAAGATTCCCGCTATCGACCCGGCGCAGCGGTTTTTGTCTCGGCACTTCCGGGTGCGTGTCGACAGCAGTTGCGTCCGGATTAGATGCAATCGGTCTTGCAGACTCAGTACAACTGCGCAGGCACGTGACGAAGATTCTGTTCAGGGTGTGTCGGGACGGAGAGATCCATGAGCCACCATGCCTCCCAGGAAGACGTCATCTTTACGAACAGGGTGGAGTCCTGTCAGTTTCCAGTAGCAGATTTCGATCACAGAGCACATTTGCGCCTGGCATACGTCTACCTCTCGGAGGATGATGTCGACACGGCTGTCGAAAAGATGCGGGACGCTCTGGTGCGTCTGCTCACCGCCAATAAGATAGAACCTGCCGCCAAGTACCACGAGACCTTGACGAAAGCGTGGATACTGGCGGTTCACCATTTCATGAGCCTCACGAATGGGTCGGCTTCCGCTGACGAGTTTATTGACAAGAACCCGGAGATGCTCGACGCAAGCATCATGCTTACCCATTATTCCGCCGAGGCCCTTTTTTCGGATGAAGCCCGTAAGTCCTTTGTGCAGCCGGATCTTGATCCTATCCCCCGGCCCGGAGGTTAGGTGCTCTCCTCAAAGACCGCTTCGGTGCGGTGCCGCTTGTCGGCCCGTCTCGGATGTCTTTTGATGCTTCCGCTGAGGTTCCACCGCTCGACGTCGACGACCATCTCCAAGGATTCCGCACAACCATGAGTCTGATCGAGTTCAGCGTCGGCTGAATAGCCGGCCGATCCCTTTATTGCGCAATCTCGTAGGCCAGGCTCGTAATGCGGCCACGCCGGTAGGGTTTCCGGCCCTCGGGCAGCAGCCACGCCACTTCACCCTCCAGCGGGACCAGCATGCCGTCGCGGACCTCGTAGCGGCTCCATCGGCCTTCCCACGGTGTCGGGATCACCTCGCCGGCGACCGTGCGTCCCCTCGCCTCGGCCCGAGCCGACTCGATCAGTCCGCGCTCGTCGAAGCGGAACAGCATCGTCAGCGTGATCCCGCCGTCTTTCATCGTTGCCACGGCACTGGAATCATCCACGGCCTCCCACTGCACGCCCTGGCCAGGCAACAGCGCCGCACGCGCTGGAACCGGACGCCGAGACGATCACCGAAACTGCCCTGTTTCGGCACGGCGCCGATCTGACGCGCGAGCGCGAGCATATCCAGCACCACGGTGTGTCGTGCCAGCGGACATCCTCGCCGCACAGTGACGCGATGGTATCCGCGTCGTGCGCGTTCACCGCAGCATGAAGCCGGTGGAGGAAGTCGCTGGCGAATGCCGCCTGGATCTGCTGTGTCATCGGTATGCCTCCGGCGTATGGAGTCCTGCACACCCACCGGGGTAGCGCTCAATAGCAAACGCGGGTTGCGCAGGCTTTGCCGCAACCATGAGCAACAACCCATTCTGTGCGTGAATGAATAGCGGAGCTATCAGTAGCAGCCGAATGGAGCGGCCAGGCTCTTACTTCCGCAGGGCTTTCCGTATCACCAGCTTCAGCCCGGACCACGTCTCGTCCACCGCGCAGACCTTCACGTCCACCAGCCCCATCGGCAGAGCCAGCTCGCGGACGACGTCCTCGGTGACGTTCGTCTCGACGCCGGATGTCTTCTTCGGCCAGGACACCCACAAAGAGCCGTCCTGGGGCATCTCCCGGATGCCGCGGTCAAGTTCAGATTGGAGCTTCGCGCGAGACCGGGTGAACACGTGGAGGATGTCGAACGGCGGGCGCAGTCGCGCCGAGACGACCGCTCCGTCGGGCATCGGTGCCAGCAGATCCGCGTAATGGGCCGGCGCGCCTCTCACCTTTACACGCGCGCCCGGCTTGATGCCGAGTTTCTTGCTGAGCGGTGTGCCCGAGTATCCGGCCATTTCCCGAGATTCCGATAATTATCATCTGGCAACAATATAGCGGACGGAGTCGATAACCTGAAAACGGTGAGAAGAGCTGACGTTCGGACGCCTTCCAGGCTTTTGACGGTATCGAGAAAGTACCGTAACTCGGTTCGGGAGCTTACGAGTCGTCCCGCTCGAGCAACCGCACCATTTCTTCGGCAACCAACGCAGCTGATGGCAGGAACATACTCGAAACAATGCGTTGATCGACAACGACCGCATGTTTGTCCGCCAACGTTTCCTTATTCAGGGCCTCTGCCCCATTCTTGCGGAGTTGATCCTCGACAAGAAACGGCAACAGGCTGCCTGCTTTGGCCCAGGACTTGGAACGCTCCGTCGAGTTCGGGAACCCGGCCACACGCTTGCCTTTGACCAGATAGCTGCCGTCTTCGAGCCTCGCGTTGGCGAAGCCGCCCGGACCATGCCCGCAGCCGCCCACGACGCCACCGTTTTCGTATATGCGACCCATGAGGGTCATCAGTTCTTTGTCGGATGCAACGTCGAATAACGTTCCGTAGCCACCACCGACATACACGGCCTGATATTGGGCAGGATCAATTTGACCGGGTTTGAGCGTGTTTCCGGCCTTGCCCAGGAAGTTCTCGTACTTGATGGCGTAGCTACTGATGCCAAGGGGATCCATCATGAACTCGACGGGGCCGCCCTGAGGCGAGACGAAATCCACCTCGTAACCGTGCATGACGAAGATATGGAAAGGCGGCGCATACTCCCAGAGGTTGTTACGCGCGTCGTGCTGCTCGGGATCGCCCATGTCGAGCATGTTCGAAGCAACGAAGAGGACCTTGCCTTTCGCTGCAGCGAATGTGGGAGCCGGGGCGAATGCTGATGCAACTAAACAAAAAGTCAGCGCCAAGGCATACGATTGCTTGATCAAGTGCTTCACGTTCAATGGATTCCTCTTTCCGCTGCCCAAGTATATTTATGTGGCGATTCCCGCGCAGCAATTGCGTCTCGGACCACTCCCGGGTGTCATCGCCTGACGCTGACCAGTTGCGACGAATTTGGGCGGTCGTGCGATTGGGCGGATAGATCGCACCGCGACGATCGGCCATACTCGCGGGCATGCCATCATTTGTCGCTGAACTCCAACGCCGTAATGTCCTCAAGATCGCCGCTGCCTATGCGCTGGTTAGCTGGATCCTGATCGAGGCAGGTTCCGTTCTGCTGCCCACCTTCGGCGCGCCGGAGTGGTTTTTCCGTGTCTACGTGCTGATCGTGGCCGCCGGCTTCGTCGTGTCGCTGGTCGTCGCCTGGATTTACGAAGTCACCCCTGAGGGCGTCAAGCGGGATAAGGACGTTGATCGATCCACATCGGTCACCGGGCAGACGGGGCGCAGGCTCAACTACGGCATCATCGGTCTGCTCGTCGTCGCACTGGCAGTCTCGATCACGCTCAACGTCAGCGGCATGCGCCAGGGCGATGCCCCGGCCGATGACGTTACCCGCCAGGGATCCATCGCCGTGCTGCCGTTCACGAGCCGCAGCACCGATCCTGAGAACGCGTTGTTTACCGACGGCATCCATGACGACCTGCTGACGAGCCTGGCCAACGTGAGTGCATTGAAAGTCATCTCTCGCACCTCGGTACTGAAATACCGCGACACGACCAAAAACCTGCGCGAAATTGGCAATGACCTGGGCGTCGCCAACGTCGTGGAAGGTTCGGTGCAGCGCGCCGGCAATAACGTGCGCATCAACGTGCAGCTAATCGACGCACGGACCGACGAACATATCTGGGCGAAAGCCTACGATCGCGAGCTCACAGCGGAGAATATTTTCCGGATCCAGAGCGAAATCTCCGGAGCAATTACCAGCGCACTCAGGAAGCAACTGACGCCGGTAGAGCAGGACCGACTGGTAACCGTTCCTACAGAGAACCTCGAGGCCTACCGTCTCTATATCGCCGGCCGCAACAACGTGTACGAGCGGCGTCTCGAGACATTGCAACTGGCGCGACAGCAGTTCCTCAAGGCGATCGAACTGGATCCACAATACGCGCAAGCCTACTCCGGGCTCGCCGACAGCATCATTCTACTGCTCATCAACCACAGTGCGATTCCGCGCGACGAAGCCTTCGCCCAGGCGCAGGCGGCGCTGGACAAGTCGCTTGAACTGGACGACACCAATGTGGATGCGTGGGCATCGCTCGGCTTGCTCGAGATGCACCGTGCGCAGCAAACCAGCGTCGATCCGGATTACGCGCCGGCCGAGGCCGCGTTCACCCGTGCTATCGAGCTCAGTGGCAATCACGCTGAGGCCTATTCCTGGTACGCGAGTCTGAAAATCGCGAAACTCGAATACGACGCTGCCATCGACCTGTTTCGCAAGTCGCTCGAACTGGACCCGCTCGCACGCATTCCGCGTTCGAATCTGGCCGGCGTCTATGCGCAACTCGGCCGCAATGACGAGGCGCTTGAACAGTGGTTGGAAGCGACGCGCATCAACCCCGAATGGCCTTTGGCGTACGACAACATCGCCCGACACCTGGTCGGGCTCGGCCGTTTCGACGAAGCCTACGCCTGGGCGGAGGCGGCACGCCGGCTTAGCACCGATCCGCTGACCGGCCAGACGCGTATCAGCGTACTGCTCCAGTTCGGTGAGAACCAGCGGGCGGCCGCCATGCTCGATGCCATACCCGAGCGGCACCCGCTGAAGCCGACTGCGCTGGCCTATCAGGCGTTTTTCGTCGGCAATCTCGCAGAAGCGATGGAACGTTGGGAGGCCATTGTGAGCGCCGGCGCCAGCCCTATACAGAACGTCGTGATCGACGCTGTTTCGGATGCGGCGGCCATCATGGGGGATTACGAGACGTCGTTGGATTACTGTCTGCGGCTGACGCCGACGTTGACGGAGCCGCGATTCAAAGTTGATGAGCTCAACGCGCACAACGCCCTCAAGTACGCGTTCCTGCTGCAGCGCGACGAACCCGGAAGCGCACGCGCCGCGGCGCTCCTCGACGATCTGTTGGTCCAGTTCGAATCCGGGCCACGGTTGGGCGCAGCCGGGCATGGCGTTCGAGACGTGCAGGTACTCGCGTTGCAGGGCAAGCAATCACAAGCACTGGCGCGTCTGCAACGGGCATTCGAGGAGGGTTTTCGCGGCGTGAGGAATTTCGACAACTGGTCGCTCGCGGAAGACCCCTACCTCGTTTCGATTCGAGATACGCCGGAGTTTGGTGACGTGACGGCGGGGATCGCTGCCGCTAATACGCTGATGAAAGCCCGGCTCGAGGACGCGATCGCAACGGACGATCTGGACTCTCTACGGGACTTGACCCGCCGCAATGGCCGGCAGTAACCACGCATGGTTGTCTGAAGGTAAGGGAATGGCCCCGGGCGGGACACATTACCGATGGTGGTGGTGGCCGGTTTGGTCTGTGTCATCGCGTCTAATGAGATCGCGGTTCCTGCGGCCAGGGATTCGGTGGTTCGGCCGGACAGCGGAGGCGTAGCCGGGCTGACCGGCTATCGCGTCAGCGTCGAGCGTCAGCCTGATCGTTGCGGACATCGTCGATGCCGGTTTCATTGCTGATGTAGGCCAACAGGCGTTTCAGGGTATCGGGAGAGTAACTTATCTCGGTCGGCGTATCCGGCAGGGGCGGCGGACCCTGAGCCGACCTCAGATCTTCAGTCACGCCACTCGTGGTGCCGTAGATCGGAGCCTTAACGGTCAGCGGGAGAGGTTCCGGTAACGTTCGGTGGAGGGCTCGATGAACCACAACCGCATTCAGTAGAGCGAGGTGCTTCCCCGGATGCACGCCATCATCGGCGAACCAGGACAGGCCAGGCTCTGTCTCGAGGAGCCGCTGCAGTGTCTCGGAAACCTCGATGTAGGGGATGCCCGCCTCTTGCGCCGCCAACGATTCTCTCTCGACCAGATATCGCGATGCGGCCGGATGCCGCTGGTACGTACCCAAAAGGAATACGTGGACACCTCGCTCCTCCCCCAGTGCGGCAAGGACCGCGATGGCACGTCTCGATTCGGCGCATGAGTCAGGGCCAAAGGAGCACATCAGCTCACCCCCGCGCTCCTGGAGGACAAGCGCGTAGTAGTCGGCGCCCTCCAGCACTCGTTCCACGGCCCCGTCTGCGACTCGCTCCGACAGTGTCGCTCCGCCTTTCACGATCATATCGCTCGCGATGGGCTTGCCGTTTGCCGCCCCGAGTGCCGAGACGATGGCGGGCGTGTTCCCGACGTAGGTCAGGCTGTTACCGACGAAGAGGACTCTGTCGGTATCGGTGGCAGATGTGATTGGGGCGCACGATGCGCACATCAGGAGTACGGTGAGCGCGACAAAGGCCTTCAGCCGTGCCCAGAAATGCGTTAGGTGATTCTGGGCAAACAGCGGACCTGATCGCACCGCAACTACCCGCTAGCGGGCTTTCGCGGGTCTGTCCCGATTCGGGCTCGCAACGCGCGCGTTGGGCGGCCGGCCGCTCAGCGAACCATTCACTGCAAAATGATTGTCAGCCGCAGCCTTGCCTGGCATCAAGATCCTATTTCCATTTCTTAACTAGTTCGGGGTTAGCTTTGGTGAATGCCCATCCGTGTACGTAACGGAGGAGAATTTCCGTAGCAGCCCGAAAGGCATCAACGGCCTCGATGTAGATCCAAGAAGGCAGGGGCTTGTCCTTGGCTGAAATGTTGATCGTCATTGATCGATCGGACTCGGAGACGGCCTCCCTAAGCCGTAGTGCACCGATGAGATGTGTTTGGGACAGATGAACGTAGCCCGACGTTCGCTCGTATACGCGCGGAACCCAATCGAATTCTCTGCCAAGCTTCGCGACAAGATAAGCATCGGTCATCTTTTTGCCGTCTCTGTCTTTCAAGTCGCGCACGCGTTCGCCGCCAAGAACGGCGAGCGCAAAGTCATGCGGCTGGGATCGATTCAGGGCGCCCGCCGCCAACAAGTCCATTCCGTACAGGGCCCCGCCAGACGCCTCAAGCATTTGCTTTCCTAGTTCGAGGTGGTCATCGTCGAGAGCTACCAGCCTCTTTAGGCTCGATTCCAACGACTCGCTGCTTAGAGATTCCATGACCGAGGCGCAGCCGCCCGACTAATTTTGCTTGGCGATTGAGCCGTGATTGGAAACTACCATAAGTGGAAAATATCGCACGACCTAGGTCGTTACCTTTCTTACCAGGCGAGCGGTGATGCGGAGAGGTTCCGCTAACCGGCGAGTAGTATTGCACACAGGACCGCCGCCCCAGAAAGATCTCGGCAGCACCAAGATTCACTCTCTCGGAATATAGACGATCCATCCACTCAGCGATGAGACGACGTGCTGCGGGCTCGACCAACTTGTGCGCCCGGCGAGGTCAGGCATGGTTTCTGGTAATTAAAAATGTCGGAAAGTTGCCCGCATCGGCCGATAACCGACGCTCCCTCCATGCGGAGAGGCAACCAGGGAAAATCCCCATCTTAGATAGCTTTGTTGCCAATGGTTACGACTCGCAAACCAGAACAACCTTACCGGCAACTGCGCCCTGCTCGATCATTTCATGGGCACGCTTTACTTCGACTAACGGTACCCTTGCGCCGATGACTGGTTCTATTTGCCGCGAAGCAAGCATGCTGATGAGCTCTCCAAGAGTTTCACGGTACCAACCATTATCTTTCTTTACTTCGCCGGGGGTAGCGCAGAGGGATACCCGTTTTCCGTCTGGCCAGCAATTGAGCGCAACCATTTGAAGTACGCCGAATGCCATTGTTGTCAGGCCGCCGAAGCTGTCTCCGGCAAAACCATAACTCACTAGCCGGCCACCTTTTCTTACCGCTTTATACGAGCGCCGCAGGTTCGGCCCGCCAATTGGATCGAATGCGGCATCGACGCCATCCGGAACTTCATTCCGAATGTATTCCAGGAAATCCCGGCTCTTGTAGTCTATTGGGATGCCGCCGTAGTCGCGGACAGTCGGATGCTTAGTGGCAGAGGCAGTGCCGTACATTTTCAAGTCCAGCAATGTGCCCAATTGAAGAAGTGCAGTACCAACACCGCCGGCAGCGGCATGAATAAGCACTGTTTCGCCGCTTCTTACCTGAGCCTTCTTATGCAGAATACAGTGCGCTGTCAGATAGTTCAGAAGCAGGCTTACAACTTCGGCCGGGTCCAATTCTTCAGGAACAGGCAATAAAAGCTCTGGAGGCACACATACATACTCTGAGTAACAACCGAATTCTGGATTGAGCGCAGCCACATACTGACCTTTTTCAAGGCCGGCAGCGTCCGAACCAAAGGCGTCAATGACTCCGACGAAATCATAACCGGGGGTGAACGGTACTTTCGGTGCCAGAGGATAACCTCCGTGCTGCGCCATGATGTCGGCGTAGCCAACACCTGCGGCAAGAACCTTGACTCTGACTTGTCCTGGCCTTGGCTCGGGAATCGCTTCTTCGACGGTTTTGAGAACGTCCACGCTGCCGTGATCGGCGACGACGATCCGCTTGTAATCACTCATAGAAGTAGCCGAGCTCAGAAGGTTTGAAGGGTGCCCAACGCCGCTCAGCACGCGCCGAATTGAAATGGGCCATCAGCAGACTATCGCCGAATAGTGGCTGCCGCAATCCTCGGCGGCTGATCCATACACGCAGCCGGTCTCGCTCAATTTGCGTAATATTTTCCACTTCGAGTCGAAAAGCGACGCTAGCTTACTACCCGAGAGCGAGCATCCGGAGTTCGCCGCGGAATGGTCGCTTTGCGGCCAGGAGCAGTCGTACAGAATTAGTGCTTCTTCTTCTTTTTCTTCCGGGGCCTCGGCGAAGGTAGCTCCGCCGCGGTCACCCTCAGCAACTTCGTCAACCAATCGCGGTCCTCAATTTGATCGTCAATCAGAAATGAGTTCTTTGCCCCTGGGTAGGCTGGTGCTTCAACGACATTACCAATGAACTCCCTGCCCGCTCTGGTGGGTTTGACGAATAACTGGTCGTCGCAGATAAGCGCTACGACTTTGCCGTCCAGGTAAAGTGTGCAACCACCAAACATCATCCGGTGCGTCAGATTGCAGCTCTCGTCGACCTGGTCAGCGACGTACTCAACAAACTCAAGTCCTTGCGCCACTCTCGGTCTCCTGTCTTGTTCCTGCCGGAAAACGCGCTACAACGATTGCGCAATAGCTGCTTTGGGTCAACCTCGGAGCTCATACCTCATGGCGGCGAAACGGTCGCTTCTCCGCCAGAACCAGCCGCAGAATTGACCATGCGCAGCGGCCTATGTATTACTGCGGCATGCCTGTTTGCCGCAACTGCCAATTGAGCCTCGATGGCGAATACTGTTCGACTTGCGGCCAGCGAAACCTCGACCTCGATAAACCAATCTGGAGCCTGGTCGGCGCGATCATTAGCGAGACCTTCGAGGTTGATGGGCGGGCTGCCTCGACAGTAAAGACCCTGTTTCGGCATCCGGGCATGCTCACCGGCGAGTTTCTTGCGGGTCGTCGAGCCGCCTACTCACCACCGGTACGGCTTTACCTGGTCTTCAGCATCGTGTTCTTCCTCCTGATCACGTGGTTCGCGTCGAGCGGATTACTGCGTGAGCTCGGGTCAGATCTGAGCTTCGATGCCGCGGTTCAGGCCCGATTCCTGTCGGACGACTTACCTACCCTGATGTTCCTGCTGCTGCCCATCTTTGCGATGCTAATGAAGATCGCCTACTGGAAGCGGTTGTACTTCGATCACCTGATCTTCTCACTGCATCTGCACTGTGTGGCGTACGTGGCGCTGGCGATCATGCTTCCGCTCGAGCCCGTCGCGACCCGGCACATTATCTTGTTGCTCATACAGGTCATCGTATTCCTTGGTTTTCTTGCCCACTTCATGATTGCCGTGCATCGCGTTTATCGAGCCGGCTGGCTAGCAGACGTGATTCGTTCCGCGTTAGTGCTGCTGATGTACGTTATTGTCGCGTCTGTGGCGATCGAGGCCGCCAGTGAGTTCGCGATTATTACGGATTGATGGGCGCAGCGTGAATTGACCCGTATAGGCACCATTCAATTCGAATGTGCGGTAACCCGTTGCGAAACAGCATGCAAGTGCAAGACGAATAACTGGTCGTCGCAGATAAGCGTTACGACTTTGCCGTCCAGGTAAAGTTTGCAATCACCGAGCATCATCCGGTGCGTCAGGTTGCAGCTCTCGTCGGCCAGAAGCGGCCGCCTGCTCTTCTGTCGGTCATTGGACTGGCGTGCACTTCATCGTCAGCAGCATCCTTTAAGGCCGGTTTCGTCTTCTCGTTGAGATACGTCTCGTCGCCAAAATCCGGGCAGGCTTCGACCAGCTTCGGCGCCTGGAGATCCTCGCTGCTATTTGCAAGCCAGCACTCGTCGAAAATCGAGCAGTAGCAGAAGCTAAGCACAGTTCCGGGTTTGCCGATGGCGCCAAAGAGCTTCCGCGCCAATTCGACGTCTGTTGTACTGAATACGTCGACAGTTTCTTCGGGTCGCAGGACTCGATCACTGATGAAATTCCGGTTAACCCCGACACCCGGGTCTCCGTCCACGCTGGCAACCAACTCGGCCCAGTTCCGGACGATGTTGCCGTCGATTATGATGCGGACATCCCGCATCTTCGCGGGACCGACGCCTACATTCGTAAATGCAAATGAGAACCCTGCGGCGTCACCCGTATCGTAATCTTCAATCATCAGCTGCACGAACGGCCAGACGGCCGCTGCGGTCTGCTGGCGAACCGCGGCAGATTCGGTGAGCGCCGCATAAAGAGCGAGGACGGCGATCACGACGCCGATGACTGAGAGGATGGTTTGCCAGAAAGTCAGGCGGACGATGTGGCGTTCCGTGCGTACTAGGGATTGGGCTTCGACTGATTCAGTATCGGTCGTAGCTGCCTTTTCATCAGTCATGCAAGCTCTCTCCAGCGCATCGATTGATTACAACCCCACCAAGAACACCGGCGATAGAAAGTGCGAACGTGACCGTCCGGAATGGGTTGAATCCGCAGTCGATAGCGGGAATCCTACCTCGGAACGGAGCTATGGTCGCGTAGCGGCCAGGAGCGGAAGGTCAAGAGCTTTGCAAGGACGACTTCACTCGTTGGGCGGCGCAATTACCGACTCAACGCGACCCGGGTCTTGTACTGCATGGTAATGGCCTCACCGTTAAAGCACGTAACTCCAATGCTGGCGGCATCGGCTGCCTGACTGAGTGAGACTTCCAGCCTAACGCGTTGACCGGCATGCGTACCGACCATGAGCACCGCTGGTTCATCGCCGGCGACAAGTTCCACGTAAGGCGCTGAAATCACCTTGCCTGATTCGATCTCGGCAACGGTCATCGAAGCACGAAAGTAACCCTCCCTTTCATCGACAGGAGCGACAGAGACGTCAACATCGGTGCATTGTTTCTGTTCAGCAGTCCCGTCCAAAGGTACGGTCACCGACTGGCGTGCGTAGCGGAATCCGCCCGCGGTGGTCAACGTAGATTCTCTAATCTTTTCGTCCGTGCTCGATGGCGAAGCACTTTGGTCACTGGTACCAGTGGCTGGCTGATCCTCGGCCCAGGTCACGGATGCCGCTAAAAGAATCACAGACGACAAGAGCATGCGGAACATGGGTTAGCCCTCCTGGAGTCGATGTTTAGTTGAAAAGCAGATGTAGCTTGGTTGCTCCAAGGGATGGTTTCGGCTCGATAGCGGGTATCCTACCTCAGAACGACGCTAGGGCCGCTTCCGGCCAGAAGGCGGCGCACTCTACGCGCGGCGACGGCAATATGCACCTACGGCCCACCCTGCGAATACACCAATCAGTATCGCTGTACCGTGATACTCGACGAACTGGAAGGAAAAGTAGGTCGCGAACGCAGCCGCCAATGCGGGAAACATCGGAGACTTCAGGTTCTCACGCCGTCTTGCAGTTCTTTCCCGTCTGTCATCTATCCTCCTGCGCGCATGGTCCAGGCCTTCCTCACTGCTTCTCGTTGCTTGATCGCTGGATGTCATGACCCATCTCACACAACTGTCAATACCGACCGCTTCGGGTCGGAAGCGGTCTCTGGCGTACTCTCCAGTCGAAAGTCCGCTATCCGCATTATAGCCGCCGCCCGATCCATCTCCGACGCTTTTGATTGCA